>Ga0172379_10001681_pt1 | contig 42823 bp, 25 predicted proteins | sample GrowelOW334metaG_FD_119756 | JGI IMG/M metagenome (GOLD analysis project Ga0172379, IMG submission 119756) | Groundwater microbial communities from an aquifer near a municipal landfill in Southern Ontario, Canada - Groundwater well OW334 metaG | ecosystem: Environmental > Aquatic > Deep... | reverse complement strand
GAGAAAAGCGAGAAAAGCGAGAAAAGCGAGAAAAGCGAGAAAAGCGAGAAAAGCGAGAAAAGCGAGAAAAGCGAGAAAAGCGAGAAAAGCGAGAAAAGCGAGAAAAGCGGGAAAAATTATTAAATCAGTCAGTTTTTTTTATGCTTGAAATAAGCCCTTGCAGCATGCGGGATATTTCCATTGCTTCATCAGCAATAGTTTTCATGTCTGCAGAAGAAATGATATTAAGTTTTCCTGCTATATAAATCTGTGTGCGGAGTTCAGCGACAGAACCTTTGGCAATATAAAGAAATTGAATGAATTCCTTTGAAGTCTGACGCTCGGAACCTTCTGCGATGTTGGATGGAACGGAGACAGCCGCACGGGTAACTTGATTGTAAAGCCCATAATCTTTAACTTTTTCAAAAGTCTTATAGGTTGCAACCGCAAGCTGGCAACTTCTTTTCCACACGTCCAATTGTTCAAAATTCTTAATCATGGGAGCAAATTTATCATGGTTTTCAATAACTTTCAACTTTTCTCGCTTTTCTCGCTTGGCTCCTTCAAGCTTCCAGCTTGAGTTACTTGAAACGGCCCTGGCTGGGGGAGTGGCCGTAGTGGCGCTTGTATACCTTGGAGAAATAATTGCTGTCCTCAAAGCCGGTCATATACGCCACGTCCGATACGATGTGACGGCCTTCGTGCAGCAGTTCCCGCGCCTTGCGCATGCGCACATCGTTCAGGTATTCAAACAGCGAAAAGTCGCTCTCATGACTGAACACGCGGGAAAGGTAAAACGGGCTGACTTTCAAGCTGGCGGCGACATCTTCAAGTTTTACCGGCTGCGGGTAATGTTTTTCCAGATATTTTTTGGCTTCATTGACCAGCCATTGCCGTTTATTGCCGGAAAACTCCGGGGCGGCAGACTGATTCTGCTGCTGGCTGATGTCCCGGTAAAGCAGCATCAGCACGGTCAGCAGACGGCTTGACGCAACGATGCGGTCGGTTTCGTCGCCGCCCGGATCGGTTCTCAACTCGTCAAACACCCGGGACAGGGCGGTTCTGGTGTCCGCGGAAATCTGGTTGATGTTCGAACTATTTACCAGTTTCAGAAATTCCGACTCAAACGTCCAGTCGAAAAATACAATGAAAACTTCCAGCCCTTTATCGAAATCGAATAAATCGCGATGCATGGTCTGGCGGGGCGTGATCAGACAGTCCCCGGGACCCGCCGTGAACTTTTTGCCGCCTGCGACCTGGCAGAGCAGACCCTTGCGGACATGGATCAGTTCGCAGATATTGGTAGAATGATCTTTCACTGCCCACATCGGGTCAAAGATCATATCACTCATAGAGCGTATTTTCGGCAGTTCCTGGAAAAGCATTTATCCCTTTCATTCCTCACTTATGGTTTGGCAATGTCCGGGATAAATATAACTCTAATCAGCGTCGATTCAACCTTGAAATAAGGGACAGAAAATTCAGGTCAGATAACTTCCAGATAGTCGCGGTCCGGCAGTTGCGGGAACGGCGCGGCCGGCAGCGTCTGATACCAGAAGGCTACCGATGAGATATCGTCCTGCAGTGACAGATAGCGTCCGTATGAACGCCAGCCGAGCGCCTGGATTGTGACTTTCAAATCCTGCTCGAATCTTACCGGGTCCATGATATGCCAGCGGTAGAGGCTGAAACGCTGCTGCGACTTGTAGAGTCCGTCCGGTCTCAGTACCTGATGCAGGCCGGCATAGGCAGTGCTGAATTCCCTGTATCCGCCATTCTGCTGTCCGACGTCGAAATTGTATGATCCGCAGAAGTAATCTTCGGTGCCGGTTCCGCAGATGGTCGGAAATTCCTTGTCCCCGTCCATGAAGAACTTGATTTCGCCTTCGCCCCACCAGTTGTTGTTATTAACCCCCCATGCCATGTAAGTTCCGACATAATGGCCCCGGCCTTTGACGCCGTCGAGGATGGTGTAGGCTTCTTTATAGGGCAGGGGGTTCGTCCGCCGGAACTGGGCGTGGAAATAAGCGGTGTCCTCCGGCACTTCGGTCAGCGTGTAATTTATCTGATAGTAGAGCGTCATCGCTCTTTCATCAGGTTTGTCCTTGACCGGCTCTTCGATGTTGGTCATGGTTATCCGGCAATGTTTCCTGAACGGCATCTCCCAGTAACAGTTGAAGGCGCTGCCGGGATTGATGCATACCGCCAGTGACGAAAGCTGCCGGAAATTTGCTCCAGTGTTGTTCTCCCTGCCGCCCCAGCCCGCGCAGAAGAAGTCGCCGACGGGGCATTCGACTGACGGATGCTCCTGCCCGTCCCAGTAAATGCGGAGAATGGTGAAGCGCCAGTTCCCGGTCGGGGTAAACCAAATCTGCTGGATTGCGCCCGGCCCCCGGATGTCTGCGAGTTCCGCCGTTTCTCCGGCCTTGATTTGAATGGATGGCCTGATCTTCCAGCCGCGTCCGAGCTCCCGTCCGCAACTGTTTTCGCCGGGTTCGGCTTTGGCGCCGCCGCCTTTCGCGCCATCCGGGTTTTCCGCGCTGATTGAACGGGTTTGTGCATTGGACAGCAGTGAAAGATTGCCCAGACTCATATTAAGACCGTTGAATTTACTCATAAGATAAAGCTCCTTATATTTGGCTTTTATTATCCAGTATGCTATTATTATACTGGTAAAAATGGTTAAATTGTATGGCATCAATTATTGAATGTTTATCAAATATTATTATTCATGAAATTTAAAACGTTAAAATTCACGCCGCAGCGACCGGATACCGAGCTGCACATTTCCGGCACCGGCATCCGGGAGGAGATGCGTCCATGCATTATTGACCGGCCGCAAGGCACCGGCGACCGGCTGCTGATGTTCTTTTACGAGCCGGTCTGGCTCAAAGAAGATGGAGATATCCGGCAGTATCCGGCCAATACGCTGATGCTGTGGGAGGACGGCACCGCACATTACTACGGCAATCCGGAACGCCGCTGGCGGCACTCCTGGATTCATTTTCATGGCCGCAGCGCCGCTGCGCTGCTGACGGAGAACGGTTTTGTGCCGTGGAAGCCGCTGACTTTTAACCGGCCGGACATAATGGAAGAGTACCTGCTTAAAATCTATAAAGAACTCACCGGGTCATATGCTCCTGATGCGGTCATTTTGAAGAACCTGTTTCACTGCATGCTCCGGGAAATGGACCGGGCGATGCGCGAAGCCGCCGCGCCCGCCATTCCGGAAAGGATCTTCAGGACAAAGGCGTTCATCGAAAAAAATCAGACCGGGAAAATCCATTTGCGGCAGTTGGCGGCGGTCGCCAGACTGTCCGTTCCGCATTTTTGCGCCGAGTTCAAAAAATGGCTTGGCGTCTCCCCCGTTGAATACCAGTTGCAGTTGCGTTTTGAATTGGCGAAATATCTGCTCGGAAATCGTAATCTGAACATTACCGAGATCGCGATCCAAACCGGTTACGGCGATATTTTCCAGTTCTCAAAGATGTTCAGGAAGCGTGCGGGGCAGAGCCCGTCAGCTTTCCGGCACACCCTGTTTTCAGTCGAATAACTGCGCAGTTGACACGCCGGGGAATATCGGGCATTTATGCATTTTGGGGAATTCTCCTCTTGATTCTCCGATCTGCCGGGCAATATTATGCAAATATTAAAATCAGAAAATCCTGTCAGGTGTTGCGCGGCATATGAAAGAAAAATGGTTTGTAAAAGGGGACTGGGACGGGTTTATCGGGCTTTTTATTGATAATCTGCTTCAGTTGCTGCTGATTGCAACGCTGTGCCCGCTGGTGTGCGGAATTCCGCTCGCGACCGTTGCCGGATTGATTCTGCCGGGGGCCGCCGTGTCCGTCGTGGCGGGAAATCTTTTTTATTCCTGGCAGGCATGGCGGCTGGCGAAACGGACAGGCCGCGATGATGTGACAGCCCTGCCTTACGGAATCAATACTGTAAGCCTGATTGCGTTTCTCTTCTTCATCATGGCGCCGGTCTGGCAGGCGACTAAAGATCCGGTAAAAGTCTGGGAGGCCGGGGTTTTCGCCTGCCTGATCAGCGGGCTGCTGGAACTGGCATTGGCATTCTTTGCGGACCCGCTCCGCAGGAAAGCGCCGCGAGCGGCTTTGCTTTCGTCCCTGGCCGGGGTGGCGCTGACATTTATTTCAATGGGGTTTGCCTTTCAAATCTTTGCTTCGCCGGCCATCGCGCTGCTGCCGATGTTTTTAATTGTGATTGCGTATGCCACGCGGGTGCGCCTGCCGCTGGGGATTCCGGCCGGATTGCTGGCCATTCTGACCGGAGTGGCGATCGCATGGGGCTTGAAGTGGGCGGGCGTTCCATCATTTTCGCCGCCGTTGGATCCGATTCCGTTCGGGCTTCATCTGCCGCAGCCGGATGTCACCGCCTGGTGGGCGCTGGTGTCCGGCGGCGCGCTCTGGAGCTATCTTACAGTCATTATTCCGATGGCCCTGTTCAATGTCCTCGGATCGCTGCAGTCACTGGACAGCGCCGAAGCGGCGGGTGACCGGTACGAAACCATGCCTTCGCTGGTGATGAACGGCGCCGGCAGCATTGTAGCGGCATTTTTCGGGAGCGCATTCCCCACCACTATTTACATCGGCCATCCCGGCTGGAAAGCAATGGGTGCCAGAATCGGATATTCCGCATTGAACGGCATCGTGATCAGCGCACTCTGTTTTTTCGGAGCGGTCACCGCCGTCCTTCATGTGGTGCCGCTGGAGGCGACGTTCGGGATTCTTATCTGGATCGGCCTGGTGATGACGGCACAGGCGTTTCAGGAGACTCCGCGGGCTCATGCGCTGGCGGTTGCCGCCGGTCTGTTTCCATCGCTTGCGGCCTGGGCCTGGCTTCTGATCGAGACCACGCTGCGTATCACCGGAACGCCTCTGGAGAAAGCTCTGCCAGGCTTCGGGAACAGTCTTTTCATCCGCGGCGTTCTTGCCATGAATCAGGGTTTTCTCATCACCAGCATGGCATTTGCCTCGATTATTGCTTTTGCCATTGACCGTAAATTTGTTGCCGCTGCCGTGACATGCTTCCTGTGCGCCGGATTTTCCGCGACGGGTTTGATCCACGCGTTTAAGATCACCCCTGGCGGAGTTGCTCCGGTGTTAGGCTGGATGGCGGCTCCGGAGTTTGCCGCCGCTTATGCGGCGACCGGAGTCTGCCTGCTGGCGCTTCACTGGACGAAACGCTTTGACGCGGCTGAGAAATAATAACATTTGCCATGAAAATACCTAAGATACCCGCTACTGCATGACAATCTGTTGGAGATCATCATATATTTTGTGTGGATTTTCGCCAAACGTTTTATTGCTTTAAACTGTTTACATAGTCACAACGTTTTTTTAAATTAATTATTTTTGAGAATAATTGTTGACTTAGTCAGCAATATGTATTATAATCTTCATTGTTGACTTAGTCAGAGTGATTGGTATAAGAAATGTCATAATCGGAGACAGGGCCTGTTATGGAAGATAAGATTACAACGACGAGAAATTATATTCTTGACCTTCTGGAAAGCGGCAGCTTGAAAGGCGGCGACAAGCTTCCGGGTGCTCGCGTCATTGCCTCCTCCATAAAAGTTTCTTTTCTCAAAATTCAACAGGCTCTGGACAATCTTGCGCAGGATGGTATACTGGAAACAATTTCCCGGAAAGGAACTTTCGTTCAGCGGAATTGGGAAGATCGGATTTTACAGACTAATTTTACGCTGTTCAACAGAGATCTGCCGTGGATCGACGGTTTTGAAAAATTACTGGCAGCCCGGATTCCGCAGTTAAGGGTGTGCAGAAAATTTCCTCAAAGCGTTTTTGAACTGCGTACAACTCTGCATGTACAGAATAACCGCAATGACTATCTGGATCTGCAACCGTTTTTTGACCGTATATACCCTGATAAGTCGTTGTTTTTCAGCCATCCTTTCAAAAACTTTTACGTTGACCGCAAACTGGCGGGGATTCCGTTTATTTTTTCGCCACGGGTAATATTTTATAATCCTGATCTGCTGAAGAATTTCAACTGCCCGGAGCCTCATTCAGGCTGGACCTGGGAAGAATTCATTCAAAGTGTCCGGAAAATGCGTGCGCAGAAGGTTCCAGGAACCGAGATTTTTAACTGGTTCCCGGAAATTTTTCAATGGATGAACATTGTGTTCCGCGCCGGCGGCTGTCTGATTTCATCTTCGCCGTCCGACCCGGTGGCGATTGATCATCCGCGTACCCGGCATGGATTACAGTTGTATACCGAACTGATGCATGAATTGAACGTATCTTACAATGAAGTGTTTTCTGACTGTACAGCGCAATTCGCTTCCGGAAAGCTGGCGTTCATGTTGTCAGAACGCGAAAGTCTTGCGCATTTCAGACACGCCGGTTTTGATGGCTGGAAGACCGTGCCGTTACCGGTGATTGAGGGCGGTTCGGACATTACGGCTCAGGCAACTGACTTGATTTGTGTCAGAAAGAACTGCTCCGATCCGACGCGGGTTGAAGATTTTGTCAGATTTATGCTTTCTGAAGAAACGCAGGACTTTATCGGCATGGAAAAATACGGGATTCCGATCCGGAAATCTTCCGCATTTAAAAGCATTGATGCTCAATCACCGCGAGACATGCTGTTCCTGTCGGAGACCAATAAAATCAGTGCTCAATACAATATCAGCTCTCCGGAAATGTCATCAATGATAGAAGAGGGAATCAAGTGTATCTGGCGTAATGATCTGGATATGGTACAGGCGACCGGGGCGCTTGCCCAGGCGATCAGATTGTTTTTGCATATCAAACAGGTAACTAAAAATAATATTTTAATTAGAAACAAGGAGGTAAGAAAAAGTGAAGAAGCATGTCTGGTTTAATGTTTGCGGCGGTCAACGTGAAACCATTTTTCAATTCAGTAATCTAAAGGAAGGAAACAGAAAAATGAAAAAACAAATTTTCACACTCATTGAACTCCTGGTGGTGATCGCCATTATCGCGATCCTCGCGGCAATGCTGCTTCCGGCATTGAATAAAGCCCGCGAAAAAGCCAAAGCGATAAAATGCACCAGCAATCTCAAACAACTGGCGGTAGCGAGCGGTTTTTATGCCAATGCCAATAATGGTTTTCTGACTTTCGGAGCGGATGGTTATTATTATCGTTTTGTTTTCGGTCCGATTGATAAACCGAATGCGGCTCGAACCATTGTGCCTTACTTGGACGCGAAGCGAGTGAAGACGATAGTTACGGGGGAAAGCGAAATTGTTGATGTTGCGCTTTGCCCGTCCGGGCGTCGTGATGGTACCGGACTCTGGGGGGCCAGAGATACCGGGGCCCCGAATAATAGTTATGCATTTAATACTTACCTGGTTAGCGATCCTGGCGCCGCCAGTAAGCCGCAGCGCTGGCAGAAATTTGAGAATGCCAAACGGGCGTCGGCAAAAGTTCTATTAATGGATTTCTCTGAAACTTGTTATGACGGCACATACGCAAGTGGAAGTGCCGGTGTTTATGCGCGGACTTATTATTATGCCAACATGGCTATGGCCCGGCGCCATGCCAATGGGGCAAATATTGTATTTCTTGACTGCCACGCTGAATGGAAGAGCCATAGTGATTTAATTAATAAAATAGGAACAGGCAGCCTTAGTGCGGACAAGAATAATTATGCATGGCATGATGCAACCTGGTAATGAATAACGCGGAAATGACAGGCCGAAGAGAACCCTGTGGGGAATGTTCATTATGAATAAAATGTGGATAGCTGGTCTGGCGATGATTGCTTTGACAAGTTTCGCCGGAAGTGAATTAACTGTAAATAACGCTAGTTTTAAGGAGTTCAGCAAAGAGAACTCACTGCCGCAAGCCTGGCGTGATTACAGTTCCGGGAATACGCAAGTTACTCCAATGGATGGCGGCGGCGTTAAAATTACCATTTTGCAAACGGCCCAATTTGACAGTTCTCTTGAACAGGAAATAAAGAATCCTCCAGTTAATCAAAAGTACCGTTTCAGCGCTACCGCCAGCGGCAGTCGCAACGGCATTGCTTATTTGATGGTCAAAATTTTTAAAGGAACCAGGGAAACCAAGCGTTTTACTTCGCGCGACGCTCAGCGGCCGGCTGGTGAGTTAAGTGTGGTTTTTGATACAGGAGAAGCTGACCGCCTGACTTTGCATTGCCGCACCCGGCTGGGTGATGCCAGCCTGATTGGACAATTTGCCACTTTTAAAGATTTAAAACTGACTAAAGTTGATGCGATATCAGCTCATAAAGCGGAAAGATTGGAACTGGTTCCGGGCTTTGAGAGTTGCAGCATCTACCTGAATAATCTTAAAGCGGTACGTCCTCAGGTTGCCGAAGGTAAAGTTTTTTACCGGCGGCAGGGGGCGGACAACTGGCAAAAAGCACTGGATTTAGTCTGGGTGCCGGATGAGCGGGCGGCTCGTTCCAGCTTGCTTAAATTAACCGAAAATACTCCTTACGAACTTAAAATCGAGCTGGCCGATAATGGCAAAACTGAAACGCTCAATGTAAAATTCCGGACGCTGTCAAGTATTGTGCCGGTTGCCGAAACGGTGATAATTGGTCCGGATAATTTTGACGGAGATCTGGCGATTAATCGCGCTGGAAAACCGGATGGTTATATCCGTTATGTTGCCCGTCCGGGTTTTGTGCTGAAATCCACGGAAAAATCAGAACAGACTATTTTGCTGGATCAGGCGGAATATATAATTTTGGACGGTTTGACTATTCGCGGCGGACGCAGGCATGGCATCAATGTGGTGAATTCCAATCACATCCGGATTATTAATTGCGATATCGGCAGCTATGGCGGAGTTGGCGTTCAGGATATTTACCAGGATGGTAAATACTACCAGAATAACAGGGCGCTGAACAACCATGCGGGAATAAATATTGACGGCAGCGGACAGGTGGTGGTGGAGCGTTCTTATATTCATGATGCGCGAGGACGTGCCAACGCCTGGTTTTATTCGCATCCAGCCGGGCCCAATGCGATGTTTGTTCATTCCGCCGGCGGTACTGTGATTCGTTACAATGACTTCGTTGGAAGTGACGGGCATCGCTGGAATGATGTGATTGAAGGTTTTGACAATGGCAGTCAAACAGGCGGGTTTTACCGGGATGCCGAAGTATATGGCAATTATCTGGCTTTTGGCAATGATGATGGAATAGAATTTGACGGTGGACAAATGAATTGCCGTTTTTATTACAACCGCGTGGAAGGTACGCTTTGCGGCGTAAGTACGGCGCCTTGCCTGCTTGGCCCGTCGTATATATTCCAAAATCTTATGTGCAATTCAGGAGATGAGTTTGGCGCGAATAATACTTTGATCAAAAATAACTATAGCCAGTACGGTAAAGGACGGCTCTATTTTTATAACAACACCATGACGGGCGCTGGAAATGCTTATTCCGGATACAGCAATGATGTGCCTGCTGAGTATGCCAATGAACTGAAAGCCGTTAGCCGCAATAATCTATTTTATCCCATAAACAGTCTGCTGTCATGTAAAATATTTACGATTCCCCATGATTTTAATTATGATTTATTCTGGATCGATAATCTGGATAAATCACCGCTGATTGCTGAGTTAAAACAAAAGAATCAGGAGATTAACGGGATTTTTGCGAAACCTGAATTTATCAATGCATCAGCGGGAGATTACTGCTTGAAACCGGGCAGTCCCGGTTATCGTGCCGGAGTTCCGGTTCCTGATGTGATGCCTGTTGAACATCCTGACATTGGAGCATTTCAGGCTGACGGACCGCGGATTTTGCCACATCGTCCGCTCAAGTTAATCCCGTCGGTCAATCAATTGAATTTTACCTGGCGGAATTCGCTGCCCGCTGAACAGACGATGACGGTAAAGGCTGATTCTTCTGCTGATGCCGGCAGTTTTAAAACTGTTCAAAACGAGTCGACTAATTTCTTTAAGGTGACTCCTGACTTGTTTACCGTTAAACCCGGCGAATCCGTTACGCTGAAAGTGCAGTTAATTGACGGCAATATGCCGGTTGCGCGGTTATACTCCGGAGCATTTCTAATCCGCCGTGCGGACGGGCTTTCACGGCCAATTTCCGTCTATGCGGATATGCGCAATGACACTCAGCGCCTGGTCAGGGATCGCCAGCCGGCAATATTCGGCAAAATAATTCTGCCCGACGCGGCAGGCGCCGTGCAGCTTGATTTCGAATTACCGGAGGCCGGGGATTATTATTTATTCACGCGTTTAACTGCTCCGCCTTACGGCGTTAATCTCAGTCTTGACGGAGGAACTTCCGAAATGGCAAATTTCTACGGTACCGCCGACAAGTCTTCGCATTGGTATGCTATGGTAATAAAAGCGTATTCCAATCTTCCCAACCGGCCATTTAAACTTAGCGCGGGGAAACACCATTTTGTGTTGGCGAAACGCAAAGATTTTAATTTTAATATCGAGGCGGCGGCGCTGGCTAAAGCTCCGGCAACTTTTTTAATGTCACCATTCAAATAATTATTAACCGGCAAGCAGAGGAGAAAGATGTTTCCAAAAATATAATCAGCATGGAAGTACTGTGAAAAGAAGAAGTATGCCAGGTCTGATGTTGCTGAAACCGGTCAACGTGAAATTCGTTTGTAAATTAGTAAACTAAGAGAAGGAGACAGAAAAATGAAAAAACAAATTTTTACACTCATTGAACTCCTGGTGGTGATCGCCATCATCGCTATCCTCGCGGCAATGCTGCTGCCGGCGCTGGCAAGATCCCGGGAAAAGGCGAAACAGATTTCCTGTACAAGCAATCTCAGACAATGGTTTTTTGGCGCACAGAACTATCTTGAAACATTTAATGATTTTTCACTGATGTACGGAAATATGGCCGGATACGATGCTGGTTACAATGGACCGTATAGTTGGAATGAGTATGGTTCGTGGCTGATCGGTTCAATTACCAAAACCGGAAAACTCAACAATGGAGCGGCAAAAAGTTGGAACAACTGTCGCGGATTCAACGCCTGTCAGTCGGTTAATGACGATGCGAAATTACAGAGCAAATGGTATCCGAATACGTTATTGAAACCTCGCAGCTATAATATCAGTTATGGTATCAGTTGGAATTCGAATACACAAGTTATGTGCCGGAAAATCCTTACGATCCGCAATCTGTCGCGAGTGGTTTTTCTGGTTGATGGCGTCAATGAATGCGGTTTTAATCCCAGTGATCCTGCCAATGTCAATCCCGCGACAAACATAAACGATCTCACCGCGAATAACGATACATCCGGAGCAAGATGCCGGCTTAGTTACCGCCATCTCGGTCAGGTTAATTATATCATGCTTGACGGGCACACTGGCGCCACTAAGAAAATGCCGGCGACCGCCGGCGTAGGAGTGAATCAGCTTGCAGTTGATTTGTAATCTGTTCTATGCAATCATATCGTAATCTGGATTAAATTAAGGAATTATATGACAACGTTTTATCGAATCAATGCATTTGCAACTGTCAGTCTGCTGTCGGGATTACTGGCAGCGGCGGCGCCGGATGGAATAAGTTCCGATATTGCCGGTACTCCAGTCGTCCAGAAGGTCAAACTCCCGGCTCCGCCGGTCAAGGGCTTTGCCGCTGAACGTGTCGCTGAAAAACTTGGCCGCGGTCTGATCGCGGTTCCGGTTGAGAACGGCAAGGTTTATCTTTCCTGGCGTTTGCTTGATTCCGATGACCCGAAAGCCGGCTTTGACATCTTCAGCGTGGCGGGCGGCAAAGAAAGCCGGTTGAATTCTACCCCGGTCGTTCAAACCACCGATTACACGGTTGATTCCCCGGTCAAAGGAGCGAAATACGCGGTCCGCCCCGCTGCCGGATTTAAGGGTGCCGCCGGGTTTGCGGCAGTGCGTCCGGTTATGGACGACGGCAGTTGCACATATGTCAACTACAAGCTAAGCAATCCGAAGGCTAAAGTCGACAAGATCGGCATCGGCGATCTTGATGGTGACGGCGAATATGACTTTGTCGTCCGTCATAGCAGTACCGGAGCCAATGTCGATCCATGGTATGCATTCTGGAAACCTTCGGCTTCAACTTTTGTGCTTGAAGCAGTGAAAAGCGACGGTACTGTTCTCTGGTCAAAAGATCTGGGCTGGAATATCGAATGCGGCATATGGTACAGTCCTTTCATCGTTTATGACGTCAACGGCGACGGCAAGGCGGAGGTAATTTTGAAGGCGTTTGATCCAAAGGCCGGAGATTTGCGCGAAAAAGACGGCAAGGATAAAGGCAAAGTGATGACTGGAGAAGAATATCTGATGGTGCTTGACGGGATGACCGGCAACGAAATAGCCCGCGTCCCGTGGCCGTCGCGCAATAATTTTGAAGCTATGAATATGGCTTACAATTATTATTCCCGCAACCAGCTTGCAATTGCCTATCTGGACGGCAAGACCCCGTGCATTATTGCGCTGCGCGGCACTTACAGTCTGATGCTGGCGGATGCATGGCAGCTTAACCAGGGCAAACTTGAACCGCTGTGGAAATACGACAGCCGGAATTATGCTAAGAAATACACCGGGCAGGGTGCTCATACAACCCGTACCATCGATCTTGACGGTGACGGCAGAGACGAAATCATTCTCGGCGGTGCGGTTATTGACGACAACGGCCAGCCGTTATGGAGCACCGGGCACGGGCATCCGGATTATGTTTATGTGACCAATATCACCAACCGCAATCCCGGACTGGAAGTCGTTACTATTTATGAGACACACTGCAAGCGGGGCGGCGTGACCTGCGTCGATGCCAAAACTGGCAAGGTGATTTGGGAATTCGAGCAGCCGACCGGTCATCTCCACTTCGGTTATGCCGGTGATATCGATCCGCTTTATCGCGGATGGGAGGTTGGCGCCACCGAAGCAGGAGACGACGATAAGAAAGCACCCGGGCTCAGACGCCATTTTTCTCCGGATGGCGAACTGCTGCTCACCGGCGATAAGGTTCCGTTTAACAAGAAGTCATTTATTTACTGGGATGCCGATCTGCAGCGTGAAATCTGCAATCCGGTGATTTCCGACTTCAGCGGCGGCCCCTCCGGCGGCGGATACGGCGGTACATTTCTGATGCAGGCGGATATTCTCGGAGACTGGCGCGAGGAGGCTTTAACGACTCGCCCCGGCGAGTTCCGGGTCTATTCGACCATTATTCCGGCGATGGACCGGCGTGTGTGTCTGATGCAGGATCCCGGCTACCGGCAGACCATTGCCGCTAATTCGATGGGGTATATCTATGATCCGGCATTGAGCTATCTGCCGACCGATGTATCACCGAATCTCAATCTGACCTGCAAGGATAATAACGGCATATTATCGCTTCAGGTGGTGACCAGTTCGCCGGTTAATCGTCCGCTGAAGGGTAAACTCAAGCTTATCGCGCCCGATGGCGTGAGTTTAACGCCATCTGAATGGATGGTCGATCTGAAACCCGGGAACATGGCGGTTACCAACGTCAAGTTGGAAAGAAAATCGTCAACCTGTGCGCCGGTCAAGGCCGAATTGCGGCTTGATGACGGCACTATTTTACGCGGTCAGGTTCCGGCCGGCAACAAACCTGTTCCGCCGCTGAAGATCGAAGGAATCATTGCCGAAGCTGAGGATTTTATCGGGCAGAAAAACGGCAAGGTTGAAATCCGGACTGACAAGACCGGGATGCACAATAAGTGTTTTTCGCACTGGGATAAAGCTGGACACGAAATATCCTGGAGTCTGAAAGTGCCGCAGGACGGGAAATATTGCCTGGCTGTACGTTACTGTGCAACCGGAGACGCGTTGCGCAAAGTTACAGTGAACGGCAATATTATCGGAACCTTTGAGCTGCCGTCGTCCGGCGGGTTGGGTGAAAATGCCGGTGATTGGCGGAGTTACACGCTTAACCGCGGCAATGCCGGCATTATCTTTGACTTTAAAAAAGGCAATGTCGAGCTGGAGATGGAGAATGTCGGCGATACGTCACTGAATCTTGACCTCATTCAATTGATTCCGGTCCATTGAAATCTTAATAACCGTTTACCGTTCAGATAATCAAGAGGTATAATATGGCACTGGCGGAGCCGATGCCGCAGCATAAGGTTTACCGTTGCGGAACGCTTACCTATACCAGAATCGGGTTGGCGTCGTTGTTCATCTGGTTGCTGTGGGGCGACTTTTGCTACACTTTGATGGAAACTGTGGTACCGAGCATCATTCCTTTGACGCTTAAGGATCTAGATTGCAAGAACTGGATCATGGGTATAATTATTACCGCGATTCCGAATTTCATGAGTATGACCGTTTCTCCTTATATCGGCGTAAAAAGTGACCGTTGCCGGACTCGCTGGGGGCGGCGTATTCCGTTTATTGCGGCGAGTATGCCGTTTCTGGCAGTCAGTCTGTTGCTGCTGGGATGGAGCAGGGAGATTGCCGCCTGGCTTCATGTCGCGGTTCCGATTCTGCGGGGGATGGCGCCGTCAATGCTGGCGATTGTGATGATTGCGGTTTTTATGGTGCTGTTTCAGTTTTTCAACCAGTTCCTGAATGCCGGATTCTGGTCGTTGTTCAATGATGTGGTGCCGCCGACCCATTTAGCGCGTTTTGCTGGCGCATTCAAAATGGTCGGTACTGCCACCGGGGCATTTTTCAGCTTTTTTCTGTTCGAATATGCTAATACCCATTCACATGAGATTTTTGCGGGATCGGCAATCCTGTATGTTGCCGGGTTCGTTGCCATGTTGTCGATGGTCAGGGAAGGTTCATATCCACCTCTCGATGAACATCAAATGAAGACAATCAGCCGGTGGCAGGCAACCAAAGATTTCTTTAAAGAGTCGTTTCATGAACGTTTGTACAGGTTGGTTTTTATCAGCGGCGGAGTTCTTGCTTTTGCCGGAGTGGCCTGGGGATTTCAGGTGTTCTTTCTGCTGGAAATGAAAATGACCTTGAGCGAGATCGGCAAGTATAATGCCATTATTGCGGTTGCCGCTTTTGTCGCCACCTATTTTGCCGCGGTTTTCGTCGACCGCTGGCATCCATTGCGCGTTTATACTTACGTGGTGATTTTTTCGCTGACCGGGCCGATGATGAACTGGGTCTGGCTTTTTGTCGACATTCCAGGACGTGTTTTTTTCTGGCTTTCGCTGGCGGCACAGCTTCTGTATGCCTTTATGAACGCTCTGGCGGGGGCTTGTCTGATGCCGTTGCAGATGCGGCTGTTTCCGAATTCCCGTTACGGTCAGTTTAGCGCGGCGCAAGGCATGATCCGTTCTTTTTGCACTATCGTGGCAGGGATGGCGGTCGGTGGTTTTTTCGATGTGATCCACTATATTTTTTCCATCAGCGGCAGCACCGGTCTTGCCGCCGGTGACGGCTACTGCTACCGGTTCTATTTTGTCTGGTCGTCGCTGGCCTGTCTTACTAATTTTGTGCTGATCGCCTGGGCCTACCGCCGTTGGAATCAGCTTGGCGGCGATGCGCATTTTCATCCGCCGGCTACCTGGAACAGCAGCGGATACGAAAATGTGGCCATCGTCGCGACTACCGGGTATCAGAGTAAATGGTTGAAAATTTCACTGCGGCTGATGGATGGCGTGATGTTCGGTTCTCTTGCGCTGGTGCTTATAATGCTTCTGCCGCTGATCACGCATGGTATGTCGTCTGCTGTCCGGTGGTTCTGGATGGCGGTGATTCCGCTTTCCGGGATGATTGCGGTATTGTGGTTTATTATGGCGCGTGGCATACGGCGGGATATTTTGCGGGCTAAAGCGGGCGAACTGCCGGTCAACGGAATTCCGCATCACGGGATGATGATGGTTTTCGGCACCAAGTTCTTTTTGACAATCGGACTGGTTATCGCGCAGCTCTATGTTGCGGTCCGGATGGGAAATGATTCGTATGTGGTTATCTTTGCGTTAAGTAACATCGTCACCAACTTGCTCTTGCTTTTTTGTATATATTTTATCCTGAAAATGGAAAAAGGTTATGCCGCCAAAATAGATGATGCATCGCTGCAGGCAGTGGAATTTCCCACCTGATTTTCATAGTGAAGCGGACGATTTTTATGGAAGCAGTTAATAAACAGCCATATTCTCCGGACATGGCTGTTTATTCCGGTTTCCAATGGATATTTTTGGGTCTCTGGCATAAATTTATTCGATTATCTTGACAATTGAGTTCAGACGCTGTATTTTGAAGCAGTCGATTCAAGGGGAACAATATTCTGCAAGGTGATTAAATGAATTTTGGCATGAGATTTATTGTTTTTGCGGTACTGTGTCTGGCGTGCTGGAGTCTTGAAGCAAAAAATACGGCGCTGCCGGATACTTCATTTGACGCGGTTACGGACAAGCTGGATAAAAACGGCACTATGTTCATCTACTTTTCTCCTGATTCAAGCTTTAAGCTTATTGCCGAACATTTCAAATTATTCAGGCGGATGGTTGCCGATAAAGATGACATCAAGCCGGATGACAAAAAAGCCGCTGATGATCTTTTTGAATTTATTTCCATCCTGACCGACAGCAGCGGCGTTCCTTCAATAGACGGGATCGGTTTGAGTTCCGTCCAAACCGGCAAAAAAATGTTCCGCGGACGCTTGTGCTTTCATAAAAGAGAGGAAAGCGGTCCCGGTATGATCTGGTCGGTATTGAATGAATCCCCGCAGACATTTTACCTGACCGAAATCATGCCAGCGGATACGGTTTACGCCGCCGGATGGTTCTTTCAGCCGAAAATATTCTGGAAATGGCTGGAGGATGCCGCGGAACAGTCGAAGTCGGAGAAGGCGCAGCATGTACTGAGTTCGATTAAGAAGTCTCTTGATAGCAAGGAAATATCCTGGGATTCTTTTCTTGATTGTTTTGAAGGCGAATTTGATATTCTGCTGCTCGCCGACAGCCGGAAGAAACATCCGGTAAAATCCGGAACAAAAACTATAGAACTGGAACAGCTTGATTTCGCGATGGTTTGCGGCGTCAAAGACGATACGGTTTTCAAGGCGCTAAGAAAAGGGCTGAATCTTGTTCAGCCGCCGGTCGGAGGCGAGTCGAGCAAACTGCGAATTGAAATTCCGTTTTCGCATCCGGATCTCCCATGGTTGAAGCCGGTTATTGTTCAGGAGGACAACAGGCTGTTCCTGGCATCCAACATTGAAACGGTTGAACGTCTGCTGAAGCTTGCCGACTTGCTGAAGAATACGGAAGCGTTCAAGGCGCTGGCGGACAATATTCCATTGAAAGGCAATTCCTTTGAGTATCTCAGCGCCCGCCTGGTGCGGATACTGGTCGCGGCGTTTAAGCAGTCCAGTGAATCGCAGTCTAAACGTGAATTCGCGGAGTCCGTTGAGCATAATTTTGCGGTCGGATTTTTTGGCGTCTGCCAGGTTACGGAGGACGGTTTTATCTCGACATTCAATGTCACGTCCGATCCGGCGGCCTTGCTGGCGGCTAAAACCGTGCTGTTTCCCGCTGCATTAAACGCGGGTATGCTGTTTCCGATGTTCAATAATATTGTCGAGAAAAACCGCCGCGATGCCTGCGCCGCACGGCTGAAGGAACTTGGATTTGTGCTGAAAATGTATGCCATGAACAATCAGGACCATTTCCCGGAAACCGGCGGCGCGAAAATGATGGATGAACTTGTGCAGAAAGGCCTGCTGAAAGACCGTTCCAAATTCTACTGTCCCTCCGGCAAGCCGTATGCTTATATCGGCGGCTACATGGAGACTTCCAGCAAAGATATTCCTTTACTTTTCGACTTCCCCGGAAATCATGGCGGTACTTTCACCAATGTATTTTTTCTTGACGGCAGAGTGCAGGGGTACGAGATGCGCCTGAACAGTTGTGTCGAATTAATTAATTTTCTGCACCGGCAGTTCAACTATCCGCCGGAACTGTACAGGCAGTTGCTGGAAAAGGCGGCGCAACTGGATTCAGGCAAATAGTCAGGCACCGGCAGCCTGTCGGACTTATGCCTTCTACTGCGAAAAGTCCCGGACTTTGCCGGAATTTTAGTCGAAAAGACATCAAATAGCGTTGCTATTCTCAATTTTTCGTCAGAAAATTCGGCTTTGCCCGATGATTTTCTCGTTACGAAGTCCTCAGTCCGGCAGGCTGCTGGAGTATGGCGGAATAGGATTCCCAGTCCTGTTCCGGCAAAAGTTCCCAGCGCAGAATGACGACTCCGGCGCTGCTGTCTGTTACCGGGGCAAAGCTTGAACGTCTCACTCCCGGAACCCACAGGATATCGCCATCGGGGATTCTGATAACCGGCAGATTATCTTTCTGTATTGCGGAAAGTTTGCGGTCTGTAATCAGTTTCTTTAGTTTTACCGGCGATTCCGCGCCGAACGGCGTCATCCTGTCGCCATCGCATCTTTCTGTCACATTCAGGACATGAGGAAGCATGGCGGCATCGAAAACCGCGGTATTTAAATCAGAAAATTCATCACTGTATTTCTGTTTTTCGTCAGGGCTCACGGTCTGGGCGGTGAGTCTGCCATGCTTAAACTCCAGCGGACATTCCTGCCAGTTCCATGGTATTTCAAACAATGTCTCAAGTTTCAATTCGCTGTTGCTGATTACCGAGCAGTCGCTGCCGGAAATGCGGATGGCGATTTCGGAGTTTACCGGAATCAGCGTTGTTTCGCCCTGAAATTTTCGCACCGCTTCGTTAAACCGCGTTCCAAGACAGTAGTCAGGGATCATATCTTTGTCGCAGTTTGCCGAGAGCCAGAGCCGGAGGACCCTATGGGACACGGCAGGGTGCAGCGATGTCCAGAACGCCAGCGGCGCATAGGCGCTGCCGCGGATTATTTTGAAACTCTCCATTGCCGCCTGTTCAATGAAATCGGCATCAATCTGGATGGTTTCAGCCGCCTGCAACAAGCCTTTTTCGGCATGAGGGAGCTGATTTTTTATTAGCGGGATGATTTCATGCCGGAAGAAATTCCGGGCAATAGTGCTGTCAAAATTGGAATTGTCGGTGCGCCAGTCGCAGATGTCGTTTTCCCACAGATATGTGGTCAGTTCATCTTTGTGATAGTGGAGCAGGGGACGGACCAGGGCAATGCCGTGGATAATGCCGCGGCAGCGCATCGCGGTCAGGCCTGAGATATTGGAGCCGCGGCAGAGCCTGATAAACAGGTTTTCAATCAGGTCGCCGGCATGATGCCCAAGCGCGACCACGGTCTTTTCCTGTCCGGCAAGCATTGCCACCCACTGCTGAATCCGCAGCCGGCGTGCCGCAGCTTCAATATTTTCTCCGGGATGGCGCAATGAAAGAACGTCAAGATTGATTCCGGTAAAAGGGATTTTGCGCAACCGGCAGAAATCTTCGCACCAGGCGGCATCGTCAAGGCTTTCCTGTCCGCGGATGCCGTGTTCAAAGTGTACCGCCTGCAAGTCCAGCGACAGGTCGGCGGAGAGAGTATGCAGTATCACCAGCAGTGCCGTACTGTCGGCTCCGCCGCTGAAGCCGGCATATACTTTATACCCTTTGAACGGAGCAAGTATCTTTTTTGCAGGATTTAAGTCCATAATGCTTTAAAGCCATACCTTCTGTTTGATTTATCCCCGTTTGGTTATAATATATGTGATGATCGAATAAATACAAAAAAATTGAAAGGACAGATCATGGCGCAAATTGTCGCTGCAACATGTAACGAGCATAAACTTAATGAATACCGCGACCTGCTGAAAGATCAGCGCGTGGAAGTCGTCGGGCTGAATTCATATAAAAAATGTCCGGAAATCGAGGAAAACGGCGCTACTTTCGAGGAAAATGCTTCCATCAAGGCGCTTGCCGCCAATAAATATTGCGATATTCCGGCATTTGCTGATGATTCAGGGCTGGAAGTTGAGGCTTTGGGCGGTGCGCCCGGCATCCAGTCGGCGCGCTATGCGGATTCAGACAGCGCCCGCATCGCGCGTATTCTCAGCGAACTTGGCGACAATCCGAACCGCAAAGCTAAGTTTGTCTGCGTGATTGCGATTGCGATTAACGGTGAAGTCATCGAAACGTTCCGGGGCGAAGTGCCCGGAGTTATCACGAGAGAACCGCGCGGCAGCAACGGTTTCGGCTACGATCCGATTTTCATGCCTGACGGCTATGATCAGACCTTCGGCGAACTTGATGCTGAAATAAAAAACAAGATCAGTCACCGGGCGCGGGCGTTCCAGAAAGCCATCGAGTTTGTTGAAGATGAAATGTCGGTGCTGGACGACGATTTTTCCTGATATTAATTAAGGATATATGCTGATGCATGCATTACAGTCCTTGCTGCTTGTTTTATCTCCATTTTGTCTGGCCGGCAATATATTCGCCGGCGGAGATTTCAAGCCGGATCTTTTCCGCGGCGTTAAAGCCGGACAGAAATTCCGTTGTGAAGCCAAGGCTGATTATCTTGCTGAACATTATCTCTCCGGCAGCATCGAATCAAACAGGAATCCTTTAAAGAATCTTCAGCTTGAAATTGCCGGAGCGTTGACTGTCATTCAGGTGATGGAGGCTCAGCCGTCCGGGCTGGAACTTAAAATTGAAAAATTCTCCTGTCTTGAAAACGGCGTGAAATATCCGCCGGGCCTTGACGGCAAAACATTATTTATCCGCCGTGACGGCAGCAGTAAAACAGTTTTTACGTTTAAAGAGTCAGGCAATGCCGTTCCCGCGAAAGATGCAACATTGCTGGGCATGGTTTTCGACCTGGGGACGCTTGAACCGGCCGGCAGAACGATCTGGGGTTATCCCGGCACAATTCACGCCGGAAGCACATGGGGGCCTGATTTGGAGCTTTTCCGCAGTCAATTATTGAGACTCAATTTCCATCCTGAAAAACTGGAGGGCAGGGCAACTTTTAAAGCGAAACGGATTGTTCAGGGAATAGACTGCCTGCTGCTGGATATGGATATTAACTGCCTGCTTGTTGGCGGAGAAACGTGCATCGTAACCTGTCATGCCGCGTTTCCGGCTGACAATGCCATTTACGGGCCGGTGAAGAATGAGCTCCGCATTTTGCGCAAACGGCAGATAAAGCTTCCGGAAACGGAACCGCTTGCGGCCGGGCAGATTATGCATTCTGAAGAAAAATTTCAGCTTGAAACTTTAATACTTCCGCTTAAATTAGACAAATAAAAAATGCAGTTTAACCGGGACAAACAGGATATACAGGATAAAATCATGATCAATCTGGACATAACCGGATTCAAGCCGGTTGAACTCAGCGATAAAACTGTTTTCGATAAACACCTGGCGATTTTGAACCGGATGAGTTGCGAATGCAATTTTAATAATCTTTTCTGCTGGGGCGAGGCTTATTTAACGCGCTGGAATATAATCCGTGACCGGATAATATTGTTTTCCGAGCAGGAACGTTCGATTCAAATGCCGCTCGGAGAGTATTTTACCCCCGCTGAAATGGCCGAAATTGCAGATTATTTTATTGAACGCGACTATTCCAGCGGCAGTTTTTTCGATGTGCCGGAAGAGTATATTCAGGCATTTTCGGATATTGAACAATATTTTGAAGTAAGCTGTACCGCAGATAATTTCGATTATATTTATCTGACCAGCGATTTGCTTGAGCTGGGCGGTGCTAAGCTTAGCAAAAAACGCAATCTGATTAAGCAGTTTGAGCGGGAGCATCCCGATCACCGGGTGGTGACGATTTCCCACGCATCCGCCAGGGAAACGCTGAAGCTGGCGCTCCGGCTGAATACTTTTCTCGAACACAGCCATTTTCTGCTGGAGGAAAATTCCGCGCTGCACAAAGCATTTACTTATTTTGACAAGCTGGATATTGAAGGCCTGATTGTTTTTGTGGGTGATGAGCCGGTGGCGTTTACGGTTTTCAGCCGCCAGAACAGCGATAGTTATGATGTGCATTTTGAAAAGGCCTCCCGGGATTTCAAAGGGGCGTCGCAGTTTATCAATCACGAAACCGCGAAACTGCTGTCAGGCAGATGCAGATATATCAACCGCGAACAGGATTTAGGTTTGCCCGGACTGAGAAAAGCCAAACAATCCTATGCCCCCGCATTAATGCTCAAGCGTTATACCCTGAACCGCATTACAATCTAACCGCAGACGCATTCGCTGTGGTTAAATTGTCAGGAAGACGTTATTTTATATGCTGGTTGGAGAAGTACATTTTATTGAAATAGTCATTGCCCCAGCCGATCAGTTTGCCGTCTTTGAACATTACCGGCATGCACTCATCGCGTGTATAAAATCCGTCATGCCATTTGGTCTGGGTGTAATAATACCAGACGTTGGGTGAGCAGAAATCCTCTTCCAGCGGTTTACCCATTACATCCAGCACTTCCTGTTTGGTCATGCCGACGCGCATTTTTTTCGTGTTCTCCACGTTGGAGTATTGAGTCCAGTAGCCGCATCCGCTGGTGGAAACACAGAAAGCGGCGGCCAGAGCTATCAAAAGAATAAGCGGCATCCTTATTTTCATAATTTAAAGACCTCAGTTTTTACAAATTAACAAATATATCTTTAAATATAGCACTTCCGGCGCTAATGAAAAGCATGAAATAAATAACGAATAATCTTTTATGTAAATAAATATAATGGCTTAATAAGGCATTGATCCATACCAGCGCTGGAAGGCATAAGTCCGATTATATAATTTACCGGCATCTTGATGGCGATATTTGAAGCGGATAAAACATTTTATATTATTTTGTATCATTTTGTATTATGAAGTATTGCTTTTTTCAAAGATTCATTGTATAATAGTAAAAAGAAGCCGACCAGACTTTAGATTGGTAGCAGGAAGAAAACAATAAAGAGAATTTTAAGCATATGAAGAAACTCAGCATAGAGCCGACGAAACGGCAGCAGGTCATAGATGAGATCAGGAAATGTATCAAGATCGGGAGTCTTGAGCCCGGGGACAGGCTTGCTACGGTGAGGAATATGTCAACACATTTCGGCGCAAGCATTTCCGTAATACAAAGCGCGTTGCGTGAACTTGTAAGCGACGGCATGATTGAATGCTGCGGCGCAAGCGGGTTCTTTGTAAAGCAAAATGGTGAATCTCCAGCATCCGAAAAACATCACAGACCGCCTGCGGATGCCGATGATGGAAAGATAGTATTGACTGCGCATCATCACTCCGATCTTACCTGGAATAAGACATACGATGAATACGCTGTAATACGCGAAGAACAGATCAATCTGATTCTGGCATATATCGAAAAATATCCGCAGTTTCATGTTTTTTTCGATCAGTCGGAAGTCATGCGCATGTATCTGCAAAAGCATCCGGACAAACTCGAAATCTTGCGCAAATATGTCAAATCCGGCAATATTGAAATATTCGGCGAATTCTGTATCCCCGATTCGAATCTCTGTTCAGGGGAATCGTTTGTGCGGAATCTGCTCGCCGGACGCCGTTACTTCAAGGAGAATTTTGATGTCGTCCCCGATATTGCAAGCATGAATGACTCTTTCGGCATGAATGCGCAACTGCCTCAAGTGCTTGACAAAGCCGGATACCGTTACATATTCGGCGGACGTCTTCCCGGAGTACCTAAAGAGCTGATTGACAAAAAAACGTTTATCTGGAAAGGTCTTGATGGTTCAGACATCATTGTTACATCCGCTTCGCGTTTCATAGACCATTCGTCTTATACCATCAATGTTCCCGTAACGGTGCCTCCAGCTATAAGGCTTGCTCAGACAATTTCAAGTTTAAAGCTTCTGGAAGGCGATGCCTTGGCTGTTTATATGACGGAAGAAGATCTGCTGCAGGAAGATTTCTTCTGGATTATGGATACCGTCAACCGTCAGGGCGGCCGTCCGATAGAGTTCGGCAAGGTGCAGGACTTTGCCGACGGGATTGACCCGGAAACGCTTTTGACATTCATCGGAGAGATCAATCCTGTGTTTTCCGGATGCTATACGACCAGGATTGGCGTCAAGCAGAATATTAGAAAAGCGGAAAATCTGCTTTTCACTGCCGAAGCCATTTCCGCTCTTTCAGGCGCATCTGATGATTATGACGCCGCCTGGGACGAACTTTTTCTCACGCAGTTCCATGATGCGGCGGCAGGATGTCATACGGACAAAGTCAATGCCGTTATCAACGGCAAATTCGATTCTATCACTGCCTGCTGTGAAGCAAAAATCGGTGCGGCAGTGAAACGTCTTTCGGGTGGCGGAATTACTGTTTTCAATCCAAATATCTCAGCCGGGAAACAAATCATCTCCTATGAAAATGAAGCCGGCCTTGTCCCTGACGGCGTTCCCTGCCAGACCGATGGCGGGAAAGTCTATTTTGAAGCAGAGCTCCAGCCATTGGGAATAACCGGATTAAAACTCAAGAAAGCTGCTGCCGCAAAAGAGAAGACAGTGCGGACACCGAAGACTTTTTCGCTTAAAACAGATTATTATGAAGCTTTATTCACCGATGGGAAAGTGGAGTTGAAGTCATGCCGGACAAAGAAGAATGTATTCGGTGAGAACTTCGGTGAGATCATTTTCCGCCGTGAAAACGGCTCCATGTGGGCGGAACAAATTCTCAGTCCGCTCCACGGTTCCGAGTTTCAGGATGAGAAGATTATTGAAGCTGCTGAAGGAGAACTTTTCTTCAAAGTCGTCACGGAAGGCGGGGTCAAGCCCGGGAAAAAACCAGTGATGGGTAATCTCGGCGATTACTGGCCTGGATTCGGGAAACTTTCATTCCGCAAAGAATATTTCTTTCCGAAACATCACGATCATTTCAAACTTAAACTTGTCCTCGACTGGAAAGGCAATGATACCAAGATACAGATTCGCTTTCCAGTGGAACTGAATCCGAAATACTCTAACGCAACTTATGAGGTACCCTTCGGATCAATCGTCAGAAAACCATATTTTGAAGTTCCTTATGAATATGAGGATACTGCTCTTGCTTTGAACAGTTCGGACTACCAGCATGCGGCAGGCGACTGGCCCGCGCTCAACTGGGTGAGCTACGCCGATACGGCTGCGGCTCTTTCTGTCGCAAACACCGGAACGCCAGGTCATCAACTCGTCGGCAAGAACATCCTGGTCAGCCTGATACGCAGCGGAACCCGCTGCTCGGACGGAATGATGACTCCTCAGCAGGGAGTTTTCGACAACGCAATTCACGAATACGAGTTTGCCTTTTGCGCTCATCACCCGTCAGAAATCGGCAAGGCTGTTCTGTTGGGCCAGACCATGAACCGCAAACCGGTTGTTCATCTTTCAAATTCCGGGAAAATGCCGGCAGAGTCTCACTCCTGGCTGAAATACGATGCTGACAATATTCTGCTGTCCGCGGTCTATAAGGCTGGTGATTCAATCATCGTGCGCCTTTATGAAACTCTCGGCAAGGCCGTCAAAACTCGGCTTCACGGTGAATTCAAAGTTTGTGAAACGGATTTTGAACTCAGCAAAGAACGCGCATGTCCAAATAATGAGTTGTACTTTAAACCACACGAAATCAAAACATTAAAATTAACTGTTAAATGATATTCTGAATATGAAACAATGCTAATAGCCAAAACAACAACCGGAGGTGAAAGATGAAAAAAAACAGTTTGAACTGGAACGGGAAATCGGGGAAGAACAGAATTTTTACGCTCATTGAACTCCTGGTGGTGATCGCCATCATAGCGATCCTCGCCTCAATGCTGCTGCCGGCATTGAACAAGGCCAGAGAAAAAGCCAAAGCCAACAACTGTGCCAACAATTTGAAGCAACTGGGAATTGGTTTCTCGATGTATGCTAATGATTATCAGGACTGGCTTCCTGCCAATTTTATGGCGGGGCAGGGCGCGGGGCCCAGTACCGTCGGCTGGTGGTATGACTGTATTTCGCCTTATGTCGGAATTAAAAATGGTACTGCCGCCCGTAAAAATGGCAAGAACAACTCCTTTCAGTGTCCTTCCGATAGACGGTATATGATAAGTTCAACCGAGCAGGGAGTAAGCTATGGGATTAATCAATTCATAACGCCGCCAACCAATAATGCAAGTAATGTTCGCCGTAAAATATCAAGAGCCAGAATCCCATCCAGAGTCATGCTTCTGGCTGATGCCGCCGGATTTCAAAGTGGTAAAAAATATGTTTTCGAAGACCCCTACAGCATTGGTTATTCAGCCAATGCCGAACCCAGAGATAATTACGCGGATGGAACAACTGTCGTGGATTTCCGCCATATCAGTACGAAATTCAACTGGCTGGCCCTCGGCGGCAATGCATCCGGTTATTCATTTAATGATTTAAAAAACCATTATAAAGATCAGGCCACCGGTAATGGCGATAACACTTCTTCATTCTGGTCGATTGAATGGGGCGGCGGCAAATGTCAATGGTTCTATTAATGTTTCCGGTTCCATCCGGAAAGAAAAATTAATAGCCAGTTTTGCGTGAATGAATATGCTTTAATTCCTCATAGCTGTTGAAATGCGGGGATGGGGAATTAAAATTGTATGGTCGCTTTATCATACTCCATATTAACTATAAATTTGTTCTTGCGATACGGCGTTGAAGTAAGCAAATTTAATATTGCCTGATTAAATTTTAACATGCTGTTTTTTAGGTTACTCGTCGAGTTATTTGTGTTATGCACTGGTAAAATATGCCGGGATACTTTTCCCGGGCAAATTAACGCGAAAGGTTTAAGATGAAAATGAATTGCTGGCGTGTGATTATTATTATGGCGGCGGGGATATTGGGTATATTTCAGACAATAGCTGCGGAAAAGGCCGGCCCGGCGGTGCTTTTCACTTCAAGCGGCGAGTGGGGAAAAGCCTCCAATATGCATACTTATCAGGAATGGCTGGATGAAGGGTTTGAGATAGACATTAAGCCTCTGGAGCAGATTAAAAACATTTCAGAATTGAAGAAATTCAGCGTAGTGGTGATCAATTCACTGCCGTATGTCAATAATGAACACAAGGTTTCCGAAGGCCAGCTTGATTTTGAACAGGTTATTGCGGCATATTTGAAGAGCGGGGGAAGCGTTATTCTGATTCATGCCGGCGGGGAGTGGGATCGCGGTGTGCCGTCATTTGAACACTTTCTGTCATCCTATGGCGCAGGCACTGCTGAAGAGCAAATTACTGATTCCAGAAATATTCTCGGCCTCGCAACCCCCAGGGGGTTGAAATTTAATTATACGACCGATATAGCCAAGGACAGCCCTTTAACCAAAGGGATATCCCGTCTGGGATATTTTGGTCAGGCGGTGCGCGCTGATGCCATGAAAACAACCAACCCGTTGATATTTACTGATAAAAGTTCCTGGAAAATTCTTGCACGCGGCGAAAAAACAGCTTATTCCGCCAGCGCCGCAGAACCCGGACGCAGCGAGAAATTGAAAAGTACGCCGGCAACCTATTCTGAAAATCCGCCGTTCATAGCGATTCGCAGCGTCGGCAGGGGACAACTCCTGGTTATGGCGCAGAGCAGCGCCGCGCTGACTGCATCGCCTGAGGTCGTTGAAAATATTCTCTGGCATAAGAATGATATGACCGAGCCTGGTCTGGCCCAAAACCGCACTTTCATTATCAATGCGGTAAAGCAAATGGCCGAGTCCGGCAAAGCGAACGGATTTGGAGGATATATTGCTGACCGCACGATTATTCCTGATAAAGAATATGTACTGAATGGAACTAATGCTGACTGGTCAAAAATACCGTCACTGCTTAATACGCTGCCGCAATTAAATTATCTTAGGGGAATAGTCGGCGCGCAATCCACTTTCAGCGGCGGACGCCACTCGGTTGCGGAACTGTCACGGGCCGCTGGCGCCGCAGGACTGGATTTTCTGGTATTTACCGAAAAACTGGAGAAGATGAATGCGGAGAAATGGGGAACTTTGAAAAAAGAGTGCAAAGCGGCATCAAGCGATAAATTTCTGGCATTCCCCGGATTAATCGGCCTGGACAAGGTTGGCAATCGCTGGTTTGTCTTCGGATACGCCGACTATCCGACAGTGCCCGGCTTGACCACGGACAGGAAAAGAATTGACAACACTTATTTTCTGAATGCAAAAATTTTTGGATTGCGTATGACCGGCTATGCTTACACCGGGAAAAACCCGGTTCCGCCGTGTGAAATGCGCCAGTGCTCCGGCATGTCAGTATTTACTTATGAAAATGGCAAACAGGTTGATGATGCGGTAACCCACTTTTTGCGCAGTTCATGGAATCAGGAGTATATGCTGCCGTTTGCGGTTGCAATCTGCGACAGCCCTGCCGCGATAAATGAAACTGCGCAGAACACCATGCTTAATATCTATACCGGAATATCGCTTAAAGATTTCGATGGCTATGTTGCCGGAAAAGGATTTGCTTCGCTGCATATCGAGCGTCCGCAGCGCTGGTATTTAACGCGCGGTCCCAGGCTGGTTCAGTATGGCGCTGTCAGCGGCGGATTCGGCGTGGATGAAGAAAAAGAAAACCGCAGCGCTGTTGCATTCAGATTGACCGGTTTAAAAAACGGTGACACGGTCAGATTGATGAACGGCGAGGATGTTCTGAGAGAGTGGCAGGCGGATAAATCGGAGTTATCTACTGAATTCAGATGGGCTAATGATAAACTTCGTTCACCGGTAATTGAGGTTAAACGCAATGGTGAAATGGTTTTAGTTTCCTCGGCAACCATGCTGCAGAACGGTTCATTTTTTAATCAGTGCGGTGATCGCCAGAACACAATTCCGTATGTTTATCTGCCGGACAAAAAAGACAATGTATATGTTTCCGGCACTCCGATTGAGATGAAGTACCGCGGCTGGACGCCGGTTACCAATGTTTACGCACCTGTAAAGGCTTGGGCGATTGGCGCAGTTGGACTCGAACTTGTTCCTGTATCATGGTCAAGCTGGTCCAGCGGTCCGGATATTCCAATAAAATCTGCACGGCAGGAACGCCGGGCCAATCTTGCCAGTTACCATTATCAGGTGTTATCCGCGCCCGGAATCATGATCGTGGATGATATTGTCGGGCGCGTTCATCCGAACGGGAAAACTCATCTTGGCGACTGTTTTCCTCCGCAATTAACTGAACCGTTGCGCTTTTTTAACGCCTTATGCCGGAAATACGCATTGTTCGGCCGCATTGGCGAGGGACAGGTGAATGGCCAGTTGCTTGAAGGCAGAATTAATATCCTTGAGGATATTGAATTGAGCAACGGATATATTGATGTGGCGTTTCCGAAGATGTCCGGAGCCACTCATGTTGAATACCGCAATGACGGCAAAGTCGTGCGGTATGCAGTGTCCGATCCCAATTGCCGGGGAGAGTTTAAGATGAATACCGGTGATTACATCGGCCTGTATCCGTTCGGCCTGGCAGGAGGAGGTGCGATATTTGCAGTTAAAGGCGATTTATACGGAAAACTTCCAAGCGGCCAGATCAGATTGAAAGTTCCTCAGCAGCTTAAAAAGGGTGATGTGTTGGAGTATTCGCTGTTATTTACCAATGGCGGCTCGATGCCGCTGAGTCCAGTTTCCGATTACGAGCGGTTGTGGAAACATTTCGGATTTGGGGGTTCATTTCCTGCTATTGAGTCGGTAAATGGAGGAACCCTTGAAAAATCCGTTGTCATGCCGCTGGTTGCGGTTACTCCGGTATCCACGCTGAATGTTATTACGAAAAAAGTTGATGATTCGCCTTGCGGACTTATTTTTCGTATTCGCGGGTTCAATCCAAACTGGCTTGTTGCCTGGCAGCTTGACGGTTCGGGGAACTGGCGTTTTATGGGCAATGACGGCAAAGACTTCTACTTCCAGCTCTACACCGACATTGCCGCGCATAAGCTGTTTGCCGGTCATCCGGTAACAGCAGATGATCCGGAAGTCAAAATCACGTTGAACGATCCCGAAGGCGGCAATCAGAGATTTGAAATATACAATCCGACTGATAAAGCGAAGAAGGTTATTCTTTCGGCAAATGAGTCATTCCTCAAAAAATTGACAAAAACAGTTGAACTTGCGCCGCATGAGTCTAAGAATATTATTTTCAGTGGTAAAAATTAGATTATACCCGTTAAACTATAAATTATAAATTTTATATAAGGATGAAGATAAATGATGTCAAGATTATCAGGGAAAATGCTAATGTTTATGTGCGCAATGATATTGTTATGCAATGTCATGAATGGCGCTGATAAACCGGTATTGATGGGAATTACGCGAGTTGACGGTGACAAATACAGCGCTGAATATGTAAAAGACAGTAAAGCCGCCGCATTCCTTGCGGAGCATGGGGTCAAATCAGTGTTGATTGACTACAAGGCGCTTTCTTCGCCTGCGAATTTGAAACAATATAATGTAATCTTGCTGCGCGGTCGCGAAGAAGGTGTTCATCTGTTGACTCCGGAAATCGCGAAACAGGCGGAAGCGCTGGGACAGACTTTAAAGCAATATGTCGAACAGGGCGGCAGTCTGCTGCTGCTGCCGCAATCGGTCAGATATGCCAATGACCAGGATGAAAAGTACTGGAACGTGGTATTAAAGCCGTTTAATGTTGAAATTCTTCATGAAGGTGTTTTTGATCTGGACAACCAGGCGCAGAATGAGATCAAACCGGCATTCTTTGCAAAATTTTTCTTTACTGCGAACATAAAAAAACATCCGGCGGTAGAGAATGTCAGCGGTTTGTGGCTGCCGCTGAACAGTTATTACCCGGCTGCCGGGACGCCGGCAATGAAATACGGTCCGGAATGGGAAGTTATAGTCAGCGGGGAAAAATCAGCGAAGAGCTTTTTGACCCATCCGTCATCAAATGAGCTTAGCGCAACGCCTGACAAAACCGGTACTTACAAGGAGTCGCCGCCAATAGTCGCGGTGCGGAATCTGGGAAAAGGGCGGGTCGCCTGTCTGCCGCTGGATGTGATTTATACCGGACAGAATTACGGCAACGCATTCTGGTCGCATATTGTTGAAAGCGCCGGCGAACCTAAATCAGGAAAAAAGAGCAACGGCATGCAGTTGATCGCCGGCCTGGCGAAATGGCTGGGAGACGCTAATATCAGGAATCCTGAATTCGGAACATTCAAAATACCGGAATATACCCCCATACAATTCGCGGAATCCTGCCAGCATGACAGTTATTATTTCCCGAAGCTGGCCGATGGCTGGTGGAAAAAATCCGCCACGGGGATACTCGGAGCTCACACTGCTTATACCGACGGTGCAGGGTCTGTTGCGGACTACGCCAAAGCCGCTAAAGCGGCCGGACTTGCCTATATCGTTTTCACCGATCCGCTGGAATTATTGACCCCGCAAAAACTTGACGCCTTAAAAGCTGACTGTAAAAAATATTCAGATAAATCATTCTACGCCTGTCCGGGCGTGGAATTTACCGACGGCTCGGGCATCAGATGGGTGTTCTGGGGGGAGAAGGTTGTCTGGCCTGCCGGTTCATTCAAGCATATGAGTTATTCCTATCAGATTTGGGATGACACTAAAAAAGTTGTCAGTAATTTCGGTAAATATATTGAACTTTGTGGTTATGCGCCGTCTGCCGTGATTGATTATAAGCAGTTGAGTTCGGCCGGAGCTTACATGGAAAATATGTGGTGGTTTTTCAATATTTTCCCGTATGCCTATGATGGCGACAAGCTGATTGCGGACAACACAAAGGAATTGCAGTTGTCACTGCGCGATCTGCGTTTTCTGGTTCCCATGCCTTATACCCGGATTAAAGCCCCGGCGGAGGTAAAGCTTGCCCGGCATACCGCGCTGTCCGGAATCGGCATCGGCTCCGGGGAAGAGAATATGGCCAACGCGTTCAAAATGCTCAACGCACGTTGCGCGTCATCATATTATCAAGCCACAGACACTACTGCGTTTGTCACTTATGGCGGTTATGCGCCGGTGGCGCTGCGGGTTTATAACAACCAGATGGAGGAAAACTGGCAGTTCACCAGCGGCGCTCAGCGGGTCAAGGTCCGGATTGATGCCTATAGCGAGGCAGGTATCAAGGAAGTTAAGCTGCTTGATCCTTCGAGCAATGATGTTCTCCGCCGTTTTCTGCCTGCCGCCGGAACCAAAATGTTCTCTCAGACGTTTGAACTGGTGCAGGACAAACAGCGCTGGGTAATTACAGAGGTGACTGACGGCGGCGGGACGAAATCGTATTCTAATTCCGTGCTGATTTTCTGTTATAAACAGGGGCTTGCACGGTGCGGCGACAATTTAAACATTCTCGGCCCATTGGGTATGTACTGGCATCCTGACCGGAATCAGTCATTCCATTTCAATAAAGATTTCAGAAATGCCGAACTGTTCAGTGTGCAGGGCTGGGATCGCGGCGGACCGGATTGTCCGGGACCGGTGGGCCAGTCCTGTGACTGGGTCAATATCAAAGGTGTTGGCGAATTCCCGTCTCCCGTGGACAAAATGAAAATTCTGGGCAAACGCATGGATGTGCAACTTGCCGGGCATAATATTCAGATCGTAGATATGAAGATGGATAATCTGATGGAGAAGTTCGACAACAAAGACCGTCCCGGCCCTTCATTCGCCTCGATCTGCCGGAAAGTGGCGGATAACGAATACTTTGAGCGTTTTGACCGCATGATTTCGCCAATGGACCGCATGGATCACTTTGTCGCCTGGAATCATCGCCGGCTGGCCGAAAGTATCCGTAACTACAAGGGCGATTACATGTGGCACGAAGGGTATATCAAGTTTAAAAAAGATGTGGTTCTGCAAGGCAATGTGCCGGTTCCGCTGGGCTGGATTACTATGCCGTTTAATCCGGAAAAAGGCTGGGGTAACGCACTGATAGTAAAAGACGGCGAAAAAGAGGTCGTCAAAACAGAAATCAAGGGAAAAGGCAATTCTATAAATAAGTCCGGGCAAATTGGCGGCGGCGGTTATATTTCGGTCGTTAATAACCCGATCGGCTATATCGGCGTACTGGTTCCTCATGGCTATGAAATGAGCTATCAAGCCAATATCCCCGGCAGATTATATGTCGGTATCGGCAGGAACGGACAGGAAGTAAAAGCTGGAACAATTCTCAAATATGCTTATATCTCCGCCAATATTACTGATGATAAAAGTAGTGAAGGACAAAAGATGGCCGCCCTGTCGAGGGCGATGGATCTCGACGGCAAAGGCCCCGGCTATCCGGTTGAAATAAAGACCGGCAAACTGCTTGATTCCACTTATTTCCTTACTATTCAATCCGTCGGCAATGAAGCGGTGTTTACCGCCGGGCCGCAATCCGACATCGGCATTGACCTGCCGATAAAAATTGAAGGCGTCGAAGACAACGGCTGCGCCGCAATCTACAGTTCAAACCGGCAATGGTTCAGATTTATTGCGGCGCTGAAAGATACCGCATATTTCCAGGAACCGATTGATAAAAAGAATGATATCTGGGTTGGCAACGTGTTTGCCGCTGATAACAAATCCATAAAGCTGACGCTGGTCAAAGACGGCATCGCTGAAACGCGTAATCCGTTCCTGGAAATCCACAATCCGACTGATGCGCCGGTGAAAACCAGAATTTCATCCCCCGCCGGAACCCCTGAATTCGGCGGAACCAGCTTTGAAGTGACCGTTCCCGCCGGTTCAAGTATCGTCAAGGAATTGAGAAGTAAGATCAAGCGTAATCTGGCCGTCAACGGTTCGTTTGAAAAAGGCGGCGGCATGTTGAAAGTTCATGCCGATCTGCTGTTGAAAAAAGGTTTTACGCTGGATTTTAAGCTGGCTGACTGGCCGGCGCAATGGCTGGTCAATAACTCTACACAGCCATGTAAAGTTACGCTGGTCAACGCTGGCGACGCGCAGGACGGAAAACGGTACATCCGGGTTGCCGCCGGACCGGAGAGCGTTCATATCAACCCATCCTTCAAACCATTGCCCGGCGACCGCAAATATAAATGCACGTTTTTTGCCAGGGGAACTCCGCTGGAGCAGGACGGCGCGGCTTACGAGCCGAAAGTCAGGTTCTCGGTCTACACGTTCAAGCTGCCGGAAGGCAAATGGTATGGCGGCAAACAGTACGAAACGTCTGAGTTGACCAAAGACTGGAAGGAATACACCTTTGAAACAACTAAATTCGAATCGGATGACGGGATCATTCCCGCCATTGAACTGACCGGCAACTGCGATCTGGACAATGTCCGGTTCATGGAAACAGAGTAACCAATATTGTTCCATAACAAATATAAGGGAGAAGTTAAATGAAAAAGTCCATCACCATCGCCGCTTTAATCGGAACCGCCATGCTTGTTCAGGCTGAAATCAAGGAATTGCAGATTAACGGCAGTTTCGAGTCGCTGGACAATAACAACATGCCGGCTAAATGGGTCAACAATGATGTGTTCAAAGCCGAAGGCAAACTCGGCAAGGTAACGGTATTAACCGAAGGCGCTCAGGACGGCAAAAACTGCGTGGAAATCAAAACGTCTGCATCCGAACTGGTTCATTTTTTCAGCGGGAACATAGCTGATGCCAAGCCCGGCGATAAAATCAAAATATCCTATTATGTAAAAGGAACCGGTAATATTCGCGCCGGCGTTTATGTGTACAATGCCAAAACCGTATGGTGCGGTGACCTGGTGCAGGAAACAGAGAGTATCGACGCAAAGGATTGGACATTGAAGGAAATTACGCTGGAAGTACCGGATAAAGAATATCCCGGCAAAGGCCAGATCGGTAAAGTCCGTCCGCTGTTCCAGGTTGACGGCGATGCCGCGCTGCAAATCGACAATGTCAAATTTTCTGTGGAAACTAAATAATTCCATTCTGGAATAACAACAGAATTTAAAAGAGGCTGATAATGAAGGTCAGGCGGATAACTTTTACAGAAGTAAACAGGGCGGAACTGGTTGACGGAGAACTGGATGATAATCTCCGTCCGGACGAGATTATTTCCAGGACGCTTTATTCCGGAATCAGCGCCGGCACGGAAGGCGCGATGTATGCCGGTTACGGTTCGCCACGGCCGCCGACCACGTCCGGCAGTTCCAATGTCGGGGAAGTTATTGCCGTTGGCAGCGCGGTAAAAAGCGTCAAACCGGGCGATAAAGTAATCAGTTGGTGCAATCACGACAGCTATGCCAAATTCAGCGAAATTCCGCGCGAATTCGGCTGGAACGGTTTTTGTCTGGGAATCAAAGTTCCGGATTATCTGCCGCTTCATCATGCGGCAGTTATTTATCACTACTCAATCAGCATGTCGGCAGTGCGTCATTCCGTGGTCAGGCCGGGAGACGATGTGCTGGTAGTCGGCGCCGGCATTATCGGCGCATCCGCGGCTCAACTTTATGCCGCGGCAGGTGCGCTGGTGACGGTGGCGGATATTTCTGAAAAGCGTCTTGCGGTCATCCGCCAATGCGGAATACCGGCAGTCAATCCGGATGGACGCAACTACAGAGAGATAGTCGAAGAAATCACGCAGGGGCGAAAACTGCACCAGTGCGTGCTGGCAATTGAGGGTTCGAATATCATTGCGGAACTGGTTGAATGCATGCGTGTTTACGGCTGCATCATACTGCTTGGCGGCTACCGTAAAACGGCAATGCTGGATATTGCCCCGATTTTCGACCGGATTAACGGCAGCAGTCTGCGCATTCAGGGATCGGCCGGCATGGCTTTCCCGGTTGCGGAAAAGCCTTATCTGCACGATACGCATAACGGCAATTACCGCCAGATTGCCGACCTGATGCACCGCGGCAAACTGCAGCCTGAACCGCTGATTGAGCTGGTTAATCCAGTTGACTGTCAGCAGGTCTATCAGGATCTGGTTTACCACAAGGATAAATATCTCGGCTGTGTTTTTGATTGGAGTATGGCAAAATGATGAAGGGCCGGCGGAATACGCGGGAATCCCGGTAATCTTTCCGCCGGAACTTGAGATTCCGGCGATGGCGGCGATGGTGAAAAACGAAAGGCTATCCGATAATTTAAACAAAAGGGGTTTTAAGTCTTATTAGCAAAATAAACTAAGTTATTAATGTTTTGATAAGAGGGATAAATTTTGACATTCTAACAACACAATGGGGAAGGGGGATTAAATGAGAAATATTCTAAGATTATTATTGGCTGCCGGAGTATTGATTTTGATCGCACGGCTTGAAGTGTACGCAGACGATTTCGAAAGCGGCATAGCAAACTGGACGGCAATTCAGGAAAATTCCGGAGATGTGATAAATCTATCCTGGGAAAAGCTTAATACATACGGCAATTCCGCCGGTGCGTTACGCGTTGTCATGAGAATCCCCGAAACCCAGACACGAACTGTCGGCAATACAGGCGCCCGCTATAATTGCGCGACAATTGCCGCAAACTCCAGGGTGAGAGTATCTTTCAATGCCAAATCCCTGTACGGTTCTCCGATATTGAATATAGCCCGGCAGGTGAGTGATTCCGCATCGGCCCGTGTGAAACTGACGCCGGACTGGAAGTCTTACACCGTGGATATGGATGTTGCTTCCAGCACCAGTTATCTGGTATTCAGCACAGTCAGCGTCTTTGACGGGGCCGACACTCAATGCGTGGTCAGCGGCGAATTCATATTGGACAATGTTGCCGTGTCAACTGTTTCCGAAGCTTACGTCCTGAATCCTTCTTTCAACGGCGGAATATCGAATTGGCAGGGATATCGCAATGCCGTTGCTGATTCGTCAATAATCGCCTATAATTCCGGAAACGGTCCGGACGGTAAATCCGGTTATATGAATGTTAATATCAGTACCACTGCATTACTGTACAGTCACCAGACCGGAGCTTACTGTATAACTAACAGTATTCCTGCGAATTCACGTTTGCAGGTTACTTTCTGGGCAAAGAGCGTGTCTGGCTCAAATTACCTTAATGTCGAGCGAATGTACGGAGGTGGATCGCGGGCGCAGGCAGTTCTTTCGACTGCATGGAAAAAATATTCTCTTGCCTTCGATGTGGATTATACGACAGCAGGCATTATTTTCAATACTGTCGCAGTTCCGGGATACAGCGGGTTTACCAATGTGACCAGCGGAAATTTTCTTATAGATGATGTGCATATCGACGTTGTGGCTAATTCCGTCAGCAATTACAATTTTGATTCTTCGATAACCGGCTGGAGCGGATTGCGGAATGGCGCAGCCGACGCGACAATACTTTCCAGAGAGACTGCTGATACCTGGGGAGGATCCGCGGGAGCTTTGCGGGTTAATATCAGTACTGCCGCCCCTTTGACCAGTTGCTCGTCCGGTGCGACGTGCACATTTTCAGGTACGGTAAAAGCTTATAACAGGATAAAAGTCTCCTTCTGGGCAAAATCTGTTTCCGGATCGCCTTATTTGAACATTGAACGGACTTGGTCAGGCGCGCGGCAGCAGGTCACGCTGACTGCCGGCTGGAACAGATATGATGTTTATCTGGATTTGCCGTATGATACAGGTGATATAGTTTTTAATACAGTTGATGCAATCGGATTCAGCGGCTTCGACCACGTGGTTAATGGTGTTTTTCTGCTGGACAACGTGATTGTTTCAGCATTGCCGGAGGAGAGTCTGACTGCATCATTCTCCTATGACCGGCCGGCCCAATACAGCAATTTCACAACCGTTAGTACGTCTGCGGCGTTAAATACCGCATTGAACAGCGGGACGATTAATTATATTTATCTGCCGCCTGGCGATTATACTGTCAGTAACCCGATAATCATTAACCGTAATACTCCGTTGTTCATTCACGGAGGAGACCGGATGGGAACACGGCTGATTCCAAGTGATAATACTAAGCCTATGTTTATTGTCCGGAATGCGCCGTTGATCAATATCACCGGACTTTATCTCCTGGGGCCGGCGGTAACAGAATACCGGAGTTTGGTTTTCCAGAATTTTGTGCCGACAATATTTGAAATGCATGCCTGTTTTGTTGATCGTGCCGCCGTGGAAATCCAGGGCAGGGGAAGTTTCACGTTCCAGGGGGTTTATCTTACTATGCGCGGTTATTCGCAATCCTCAATTATTGTTGATCACCCTCTGGCGGATACTTTTATCATTGGCGGCAATATCGCCAGTTCCGGCGCCGCCCCCCAGTCGCCGGCAGGCGGACATTTTCATATTGCCCAGAAGCAGGGACGGCTGCGCCTGTTCAGCACCGGCTTCCAGGGGGCACTTGGACCGGCGGACGTGAAAATCACCTCTGCTTCAACTATCGGTCCGCATATGATCGCCAATGTGCGCACGGAAGGCAGCGCAACGGCAAACACATACCCGTCAACATTGCTGCAGGTGCCTGCGACCACGGATGATGTGGATGTGATTGTATTGAATAACTCGGTCAATTGCGCCAGGCCGGCTGGAGAGGCAATCTATGTGGACTACAATGGCGGCGGAACTCTCTGGCTGCTTGGCAACAATTCGACCGCTTCCGCGGGCAAACTGGTAACCGGAACGGCAGCGTCCGGGGCGACTGTAGTTGCCCTGGGTAATTATTTGTATACCAATATCAACACGCTGCCGGTAACCGGTGCGACATTGATATTTGACGGCAATATATATAATTATAAAGCGCTGACTGGCGATAACACCTATCCGAATGCCAGATGGGTCGATCCTGGAGTCAACTTGTCGGGGTACTCCAATGTACCGCCACTGCCGGAAGTCACTGTGCCTGCGCAGATTGAATTACCGGTGGTTGACACCACGCTGACAGGTATGATAAATGTCAAAAATTCGCCTTACTTTGCTGCCGGAAATGGTGTTACTGATGATACTGCGGCAATTCAGTCGGCGCTGAATGCCGGTAAACTGATTTATTTTCCCGCGGGAACTTATCTGGTAACCAGCCCGCTGGGGTATTCACATTCAGTTTATGGCGGAGTATCAAAAACTGCCGGCGGCTGGATCGCCGGCGCTGGTTCAGGGAATACTAAAATCCTGCGCCGGCTGACCGACAAAGGTTCAGTATTTCTTTCCCAGGGCATCGCATATTTCACTATCCAGGGGATAGCTTTTGAAACTGCCGCTTATGACTCCGGCGATCCCGGCACGATCACAGTTCCATGCGTGACCCTGGAATACCAGAATTTCGGACACGCCACCCAGGAGGTAATGTATGATGACTGCAAGTTTACCGGGGGTAAATATGCTGCCGGAATCGGTCTGACTTCCCCAAACCAGTGTTCAGAATTTATGTTCGTGAACTGCGTATTCCAGAATGCCAAATACGGCCTTGCCACTGGCGGCTTCAACGCTCTTGCCAACCTGGCTTGCAGCAGTTGGTTTGTCAACAATGAGATTGCGACAGGGGCATGCGAAGACGCCGGAAGTTATATGGCCGGTACCTGGGCGCTTTATCATACCACGATCTCAGGTTCTTACGGCAGAGACTTCTATCCGAGAGGAAGCGCCAGTGACGTGTGGTATTTCCACCGGGTATTCTCCAGCAGCAACAAGCTATATGAACAAGGCGGCACCGGCGCCAGTTACATACATTGTTTCGACCATTGCGAATTTACTCCTGTAAGTCCGTCAAGTACATTTGCTAACTTCGATGCCGGCGGCGGGGCGCTGTTCAACTATACAACACTTAATCCCGGCTCAACAAATTTCGGGTCAGGGCCGATGTCTGTCAAATTTGGTTTGAAGCTGCATAGCAATATCCCGTCATGGAACACTGACCAGAACGGAATGTACATTACTAAAAAACCATAAGGCTTTTAGCGGCCTGTTCAAATTTTCCGGCAGCATGGAGCTGGAGCTGTTATGCTGCCGGAATAGTAATTCTGGAATCAATGTCAAATGCTGAAGCAGCGGTCAGAATAGTAAAGAAGAGAAAATTAACCTGATTTTCTAACGGAATCAGCAGTTTAATAATTAACAAAAGAAGGAAACAATTATGAATACAAAAATGTTGAGCAGATTTGTTGCGGGACTGGCTGTGATTGCTGCATCAGCCAATCTTTGGGCAATGCCGTCTTACGACGATGTATTACTGGTAGTCAATGACAAATCTCCGGCATCATTGGAAATCGGAGCGTATTTTAAAACTGCACGCAAAATTCCTGATATCAATGTTGTCCACGTCTCAGTGACCGACTGGCAGGCTGTCGGCAGCGAAAATGAATATGGCTCGATGAATAAAGATGAGAAAAAAGCGTTACTTGATGCCATAAAAAATCATATGACGGCCAACAAACTGACAGACAAAATAAACTACATTGTCTTAACGCGCGGTATTCCGATGTATGCCGCCAGTCCGGAATTTACAGGCACCGCGTTTCACCTTACTGACATCTATGTGCTGTTCAATTTGTCCGAGTCCGCGGCAAACTACAGCATTCCGGATATTTTCAGCAGGAACAAATACTTTTATTATTATAACACAGATATTCTTAACAAGAAATTTTCCTCGAAAATGTTTGGTTATTACATTGTATCCCGTCTGGATGGTCCGGGCATGATTAACATTAAGCAAATGATAGACGATACCGGAAGTCCAGCGTATGGTTCATACAAAAAGAACAGCGGGAAAGCAAAATTTCTTACGCTGCATCAACAAATTTCGGCTATGGTGCAAAACGAATTGAAGAAACGGAATATAGAACTGGTGCAAGTGCCGGCGAATCCGGTCACTAAACAGTTGACCGCGACGATGGATACTGTAGCCAATGGCCTGATGTTCGCGTTTTTCAATGACGTCAGCAGCTCTGGATATGGCTATGCCGATTTGCCGGTGGATAACTATTTTTATGGAAGCGGCGACATGGTCGATCAATATCCGTTCATTTATCGCGGCGCTACATTCAGCCCGGGGTCGTTTGCCACTTGTTTCCGCTCATACCCGTCACGGCAGATGAACCGGTCTAACGGCGGACTGCTGGCAATAAATACTGACACCGCGGCAGTCACGGACTACCAGAAAGCTTATGACGGCAGCGACATGAAATTCCGCCACCAGACCTGCGTGGCTTATGATCCGGTGAATAATCAAGTCTGGTGCGGCACCGGGGAACCGGCATTGAATGTGAATATGACCTTTGATACTCCTCACGGTACGGATGAGTTTTACCGCGAACATACGCGTAATGAAGGCGGCGGCATCGCCGTCTATGACGCAGCGAACGGTAATATCGTCAGTTGGATAAACGCTAAAGACACAGGCAGCCCATTGAAAAATAACCGCGTAGTAAAAATGGTCTATGATAAGGCATCAAAACTGATGTGGGTGATGCATTACAAAGGGGTTCAATACTTTGATCTGGTCAGTAAAATCTGGCATGATGTTCCGGCATTGCAGAATGACTTTGCCGCCGGCTGTTCGATCTACCTTGATCCATACGACAGCGATAAAGTATATTTCTCTTTCTATTGCAGCGATTACAGCTATTATAGTAAAATTTCCTCCAGGCTTACCGGCGCTTCAAGCAGTATTTATGAATACAGCAAAAGCGCTCAGACGGTGAAAATTTTTACCATTGACACTGACAGCATGGTTACCGGCACATCCCCGCAGATGGTAAAAACGTCCGCCGGCACGCTATGGGTTACCAAAGGGTGGGATAACGGTTCATCCAGGAAAATAGCGCTCATCAGGTATGACCTGGCTAAAAGCGCAATAGCGGAGAAGCTCATCCTCAATGATCTGATTCCGGAAGTAAAAACCCCCCCGGCTGATCTTAGCTCCATTAGTATCCGCCCCCCGCCTGCTCTGGTCGCCGGGCCGAATAATACTATTCTTACTCCCGTCGGCTGTGCAATAGCTTATACTGCGGCAAGAACCAGTTCCGACGGTAAAACAACCTATCTCGCGGAAACTAAAAATTATCTTGTCCGGGTCACCGAAAAATCCGGAACCGCCAGTGCCGTCGAAGTTATCAATGATCCGGTACTTAATTATACCGATTCCGCGCCTCCGGATTTTTATGCCCGCTCACTGATTGTCGATCCGCAGAACAGCAACAACGTATATATGGCGCTGTCCTGGCCGCTCACTACCTCTGCCATCGCAATACTGGCAAAATCAACTGACGGCGGCAAGACCTGGATCAGGCATGTTTCAGGGTCACACAAAATTGACTGTATATATGATCTGACTATAAATGATAAGACTATTTACGCCGTGCGCGGTTACCAGGCCTCACAGAATCTGCTATGTGACTTTATGGCATTCGGGCTTGACGCCTTTGGCGGCGGCATAACCCATGCTACCATGATGTATAATCCGTCACGCACTACGGTGCGAGCTCCCGGCTTTTCGGAGTATGCCAGAGGTCCCGGCGATATATATGCGGCCACTATGCAGTCTATTTCCTGGATTACCGGCTATTGCGATACTCAGGGAAATAACTATGACAAATGGGACAGTCTTAAAACTTATAAATTCGGCGATGCAGTGACGGACGGGTTTTCGGCGGTGTATGTCAGCGCAAAAGACAATAATACAGGGAATCCGCTTACCTCAGTCTGGCAGCTTGTGGATATCAGTAATATCAGTGACTATTCACCTGGAATTACATGCGCAAAATATGATTTTGTAAAGTACAAAGGGAATACATATATTTGTCTCATAAGCACTAGTACCTACGCTCCGGACAGCACTTACGGTCAATATTTCTGGGGGGAGACGGATATCAGCAATATCGGTGCTTACTCAAGCTCGACGCAATACGCCTATAAAGATCTTGTGCAATACAATGGCGCTTATTATATAGCGCAGCAGGCCTCAACTGGCTCCACCCCCGGCATTGTTTTCTGGCAGAAAACGTCCACGACGGTGACTTCCGTTCAAGCTCCGATTTCCCAGGCGGAACCGATGATGTTTCTGTATACGGACGGATTCAATATGGGTGAAGTGCGTTTTGCCACCCAGTCGCAGTATCCCCAGGAAGGCGGCGGCGGCTGGACCGGCCACTTCCTGATG
>Ga0172379_10001680_pt1 | contig 42831 bp, 42 predicted proteins | sample GrowelOW334metaG_FD_119756 | JGI IMG/M metagenome (GOLD analysis project Ga0172379, IMG submission 119756) | Groundwater microbial communities from an aquifer near a municipal landfill in Southern Ontario, Canada - Groundwater well OW334 metaG | ecosystem: Environmental > Aquatic > Deep... | reverse complement strand
GTGTCTTTGCCGTCGGATGAAATGAAAGGCCGCATCATTGGTAAAGAAGGTCGCAACATTAAAGCCATCGAACTCTTAACTGGTACAGAAATCATTGTCGACGAAACACCAGAAATGATTACCGTCAGCGGCTTCTCGCCTATTCGCCGTCAGGTGGCCAAATTAGCTTTGGAAATGCTTATCAAAGATGGCCGTATTCAACCGGCTCGTATTGAGGAAGCAATTACTGAAGCCAAAAAACAATTATCACAAGAAATCAAAAAAGCCGGCGAAGAAGCTTTGTACGCTTTGGGTATTCCGGTTTCCTCCATTGATCCTAAACTGGTTTCCATTCTTGGCCGCTTAAAGTATCGCACGAGTTATGGCCAGAATGTTCTGCAACACTCCATTGAAGTGGCCCAACTCGCCGCGGCCATGGCCGAAGAGCTTGGCGCTGATGTCGCCATTTGTAAAAAAGGCGGTATCTTCCACGATATTGGCAAAGCTGTTGACCACGACATGCAAGGGGCTCACCCGGAGATTGGCTACAACATCATGAAGAAGTTTGGCCTGCCGGAAGAAATTTGTTATCAATCGGTCGCCCACCACGAGGATCGCCCGCGCACCATTGAAGCCGCTTTGATTAAAGCCGGTGACGCTATCAGTGGCGCCAGACCAGGGGCTCGTAAACAATCTTTGGAACAATTCATCCAGCGTATGGAAGAGCTGGAAAAAACCGCTTCGACTTTTGAAGGTGTTGAAAAGGCTTACGCTATTCAAGCTGGCCGCGAAGTCCGGGTCTTTATTCAACCGGAAAAAATTAACGACATGGAATCGTATCAACTGGCCAAAGACATTGCCACTAAAATTGAAAGCGAACTGCAGTATCCCGGTGAAATTAAAGTGACGGTAATTAGGGAAACCCGCGTCATTGAATACGCTAGATAAAATGCAGGGGCGGACATTCGTTCGCCCCTCATTTAAAAATATGAAGATATTAATGTTTGGCGACACGATTGGAAAAATTGGTCGTGAAACCGTCAAAAAAATTCTCCCCGATCTGCGCGCCGAGTTTCAACCAGACTTCGTTATCATGAACGCGGAAAATTTGGCCCACGGTTTTGGTATTACTAAAAAAATTATTTTAGAAATGATCGAGGCCGGCGTTGACGCCTTCACTTCCGGCAACCATGTCTTGGCCAACCCCAGTTGTGACGAGGTTTTTGCTGATCCGGAATTAAAAAAACTTGTTCTTAGACCGTATAATATTCCCCACCAAAGTGGAGCAGGTTATTCAGTCGTAGAAAAAAACGGTAAAAAAATTCTGCTTGCCAGTTTGTCCGGAAATGTTTTTATGGAAGATAAAGCTGCCAGTAACTTTATTGTGGCGGCTGATGAAATTTTAGAAAAGACTAGGGGCGAAAAAATTGCTGCCAAGCTTTTCGACTTCCACGCCGAAGCAACCTCAGAAAAAGCTGTCCTTGGTCTATACCTCGATGGCCGCATTTCGGCCTTTGTCGGCACACACACCCACGTTCCAACAGCTGATGAAAGACTTTTACCTAAAGGTACAGCTTTTGTTTCTGACATTGGTATGGTTGGGGCGCACAATCAAGCAATCGGTGGAGCATACGAACCGATCTTGGTCGGTATGAGGGTTGGTGAGCTCGGTAAGTTCGAGGTCCCAGAATCGGGCCCGGTCGAAGTGAATGCCATCCTTATTGAAATTGACGAAGAAACCGGATTGGCCAAGGGTATAAAAAGGGTACGGAAGACCTTGACACTTTGAAGACTTTTTGGCTATACTATCAATAGAAATAAACATTCTCCTCAATATGAACAAAGCAGAATTGGCCCTTAAAATTTCCGAAAAATTGAACATTGCCAAAAAGCAGGCCGAAGATTTTGTCGAGGCTTTTGACGACATCGTTACCAACACCTTGGTGAATGATGGCGAAGTCACTATTGCTGGATTTGGCACCTTCTCGGCTCGCGTCCGTCGCGGTCGTGCTGGGGTTAATCCACAAAACCCAACAGAGAAAATCCAAATTCCTTCAGTTAAGGTTCCAAAATTCAAAGCTGGTAAATCATTAAAAGATGCTTTAAAGGGCAAAACCGCCAAACCGGCCACTGCCCCGGCCCCGGAAACTCCAGTTGCACCGGCCATTTAAATAGAATAGAAAAAAGAGAGTCTGAGAAGGCTCTCTTTTAGTTTTCAGACACGCGGCCTGAAGAGATACAGAACCAAAGCTCCGGCCACCATGAGGCTGCCACAAATCATCCAGACCGTGGCAATAGTCGTGTTGTCACTCGGTGCTTGACGCAGACTAAACCACACCACGAAGGGAGTAACAGCAAAACCCAAACGGCCGAGGAGCGACTGAAGCGAGCTAAAGGTCGCCCGATACGAACTTTCCACGCGATGATGAATGAAGACGTCGGAAAGTGGCTCGAAGATACCGCGGCCAAGTTCATGGATGATCACCATAGGCAGAACGAAACCCCAACCTCCGAAGACTGGAATCAGTGCCATGCCGATGCCGCTCATGGCCAAGGCGATGAGAATGCCTGACTCTTCCCGTCCGTTCAAAACACGGCGGCTTCTCACGACAAAACCAGCAATCGGCACGGCCGGATACATAACCAGCCAAGCAATGGAACCGCCTGATGGCCCGAAGAGCTCGTTGAAGTAAACGGCCCAGTAGTGATTGAAGGAAACCACCAAACCGAAAACAATCATACTCGCGGCCACCCACACCAGGGCGCGACTCTGGCAAAGAAGAGTGAAGCTTTGCTTCAACGCTTCGAGCTCGGAAATCTTTTCCTCGGGCTCGCCGTGACCATTCATACGATACTTGGCCAGCCACCAGACGAAAATTCCACTAACTACCAGCGGCAACCAAACGAAGTGCAACCCGATTGACTGGGCCAGAGTGTTGGCAAGAAGAGCGACAACGAACAAGACCGAACCATGAATAACTTTATCCATGGCAAAAGCTTTTTTGGTCGCGTGCTTCAACTCGTCATCGATCAAGCCGGAACACTTCAGCGAATCAACCATCCAGGCCTGCTTGGCTCCGGACATGAAAGCGCCGCCCACACCGACCAAGGCCTCGGCCAACATGGCGCTCCACAAACCTTCGGCAAAAAAGTAGGTGAGCGCACCAACGGCGTAGAAAAGACCGGACATGCCAATCGACCATGAACGACTGCGGCCATCGGCCAAGGCGCCGGTTGGAAGTTCAGCACAAATAACCGTGACCCAAAAAATCGTGTTGATCAAACTAAACTCGGCGTAAGACAAACCGAGCGAAGCCATGAATGGGCCATAAGCAACACAGGTGGCGCCCATGCCAACAGCCAGTGCGGCCGACAGAAGGTAGTACATTGATTGGGGACGCATAATCGACTCCTTGGGGCGAATTAAAACAACCCGGGGATTTCCCGGGTTGCTTAGAAATTGATTTAATTTAACTACGTGTCAAAAAAATCAGTGGCCGACAACCCGAGAAACGCAAAACTTCGCCAATACCGATAACAGTATTGAAGTGGTAAGACATTTTCGGATTGTGCCAACAATTATTCATAATTCTAGTCCGCTTTGGACTACATCTATATAGTCGTTCGGACCAGGCAAAGTATCACATTTGGTTAAAAATAGCAATGATACAATCAAAAAACCGCCATCCCTAGGCGGTTTTGATTTTAATCTCTATTCGGAAACTTTTGTTATCGTTTCAAAAATCGGTTTAAATACTTCTTCCTCGCCCAAAATAACAGAAACAACAATTAAATCTTCTCCGTTCTGAAACAGATAATGAGTTTTATCCATTCCAATAGCCGTGGTGCTGATCATTTTTTTCATGGCAATTCCGCCCTGGGTTACATCGGTTATTTCCCCAATGGCAATATTCCCTTGATCAGAAGCCTGAAGCGCTTCGGAAAACTGTTCGACACTGACATTTTTAAAAGCGTAAAAAAGAGCAAGTGTTGCTGGACCCTCTCCTTCACGACTAATGTCGCGAATGGACACAAAAAATTTTCCATTCAAACCAGCATAAGTCGAATCTTGGTCTTCGCTTGGACGCTCACGCAGCTCCATGGTGTCTGGATATGAAACAGCAAAATTGTAAGCAGTGTCAGAATAAGTTGTCCAACCGCTTGGAACATGAACCTTGGGGCTGCCACCACCAAATTTTTGACAACCAAAAGCCGTTAGAGTTAAGGCGATTAAAACTAGAGGTAAAAAATAAAGGATCTTTTTCATAAAACCGATTTTGGATATAAATAATTTTATTTTATCGCTGGTGCGCCTGGAGGGAATTGAACCCCCATTGCTAGTTCCGAAGACTAGCGCTCTATCCATTGAGCTACAGGCGCGAAATGAGGAACATAAACACGTCACTTTTCCCCCACTAAGAATACGTGAAATCTTGACTCGCGTCAATGATTATGACATAATTTTTCCGTTGGAAAAAATGCGCGCATAGCTCAGCCCGGTAGAGCAGGTGGCTCTTAACCACTTGGTCGAGGGTTCAAATCCCCCTGCGCGCACCAAAAAAATCTCTGTGAAATCAGGGATTTTTTTAAAAACTTTTCCTTCACTTCTCCTCCCTTTAACTCCCTTTCCTCCCCTTCGAATAAACACACCCACAATAATGTTGATGATAAATTCCCAGTTCCTTGCCGCGTTTTTGCGATTCCATTTCCCCGCCCTGTTTTTTAAAGTCGCCAGCTAAAAATTTTATTCCAATCTCGGCGGCGATTTTTTCGCCAATCGGATTAATAATCGCGGCTGGTTTAAAACGACCGACGGTTAAGGTGGTGGCGAAATAATCGAAACCTAGTTTTTTGGCTTCTTCAGCCGTGCGTCTCAAACGAAGTTCAAAACAAAGAGGACAGCGCGCTCCGCCCTCGCGCTCGTTCGCAAACCCGCGAACTCTTTCGAACCAAACCTTGGGGTCGTACTCACCTTCGATCATCGGAAGTTTCAAAAATTCCGACATTTGTTTTACAGCCTCACGACGGTGTTCATATTCCTCGCATGGATGAATGTTGGGATTGAAATAAAAAATTGTCACAGTAAAATCCTGCGACAATTTTTCAGGAAGCCAAGCGCCGCAAATTCCGCAGCAAGTATGAAGCAGCAACTTTGGTTTTTCCACATTTAAAAATTTTAAGCGGCTTTTCTTTTTTCCCAATTCACCTCTTTACCTAGTAGTTCGGTTGAGACACCGGAAGTATAGGCATCCAAAACTCTCCCAACCTCGCCGGCCGGCAAATCAACAAATTTTTCTTTAAGTATTCCAGCGATCAAACCCTTCGCGTCGGCTCGGGTTATTCCTTTTTTTCTCATTGCGTCATAAAGTTGAGCAATCGCTTCCGCCGGGTTATCAGTTTCCGGAACTCGTAGACTCGATCCCCGCTCTGGTGAATATCCTTCTCTAAACATATGGTTAAAAAAAATTACTAATAATTATTAATATTTTTTACCAATCTTTTGTTTTTAAAGCTTCCGCGGCCGCCGCTACCTGAGCTTCATGTTTCGAGGTTCCGTAACCTTTGGCCACAAGCTCTTTGTTAATGTAAACACCAATTTCAAACTTTTTATTATGGTCCGGGCCCTCTTCGGATAGTACCTTATAATTTGGCGTTACGCCAACCCGTTCCTGAGCCGCTTCCTGGAAACGACTCTTGGGATCAATGTGTAATTGGTCACGCAGAATCTCCGGTAACTTTATCAAAACCGTACGATGAATAAAGTCCTTTGCTTCGTCCCATCCAAGATCCAGATAAATTGAACCGATTACCGCCTCGATAGCATTGGCCAAAATATATCGTCTGGCTTTGGAGGCTTTGTCTTTTGCTTCACCTTTAGAAAGGTAAAGAAATTCTTCTACATTAAGGCCGTCACAAATAACTGCCATCATGTCGGCATTGACCAAGGCCGCCCGCCAGTTGGTGAGTTCACCTTCGGGGTTCTCGTAATTCTTATATAAGAATTCCGTTACCACCAATTCAAGAACAGCATCGCCGAGAAATTCCAATCGTTCGTTGTGACCCAGACGAAAGTCGGGGTGCTCGTTTAGGTAAGAGCGGTGAACAAGCGCTTGACGTAACGTGTCCTTATCTTTGAACGTGACGCCAAGAGTCTGCTCAAGCTTCTTCAAATCGTTCATAATTGTTCTTTTTTATCTTCGTTATCGTTTTCTTTTTTTGGTGGATTAATATCAACCTCTTTTATTTCGCCTTTGGCTACAACATCTTTATAAATTGCGCCAAGGACGCCGTTGACGAACTTTCCCGAAGCATCGCCGCCGAAACTTTTGGCCAATTCAATGGCTTCGTTGATAGCCACTTTGGAGGGCACGCCCGGTGAAAATTTTAATTCGTAAGTGCCGAGCCGTAAAATATTGCGATCCATGCAGGTCATGGATTGGAGTGGCCACTCCGGAGCGAACTGAACAATAATTTCATCGATTGTCGCCATGTTTTTAATGACCCCGTCAATCGTTTCCTTAACATAACCGGCGTCGTCAAAATTCGGAGCAAATTCGGCGCGGTCATACGAAATAATATCATCGAGTTTGTCGGTTGGCTGACCGTTAAAATCCCATTGATAGAGCGATTGCATGACTAAGGTACGCGCAAGGTGACGGTTGGACATAAAGAACAAAAAAAGAGGCAAAAATTGCCTCTGTTATAAATTATTTTTTGGTTGTCTTCTTAACCAAACGCTTGGCGGCGCGGGTGGTGTCGACAACTTTTTTGCCTTTGTAAGAACCGCAAGCCTTGCAAGCGCGGTGTGGCAAGACAGCAACGCCGCAAGCTTCGCATTTGTTGATGGAGAGTTTTTTAAGAGCAAAATGCGCGGCTCGACGACGCTTGTCCGAACTAGTTCGGCGATGACCAGGAAGTCCCATAGTGATTTTTAATGAAGATTAGTTAATACTGCTGGTTATCATTGTAGCAAAAATAAGAAGATAAGTCAACAAAACCCCGCCGTTCGCGAACGGCGGGGTTCTAAAAACCATTTAAACCACGGCCACACTGGCCACTTTGTCCTTTTCCTCTTTAAAGCGCATAACCCGCACCCCTTGAGTATCGCGGCCAAGAACAGAAACCGAGGTAATGCTGATACGAATAACCTGTCCGCCGGTGGAAATGACCATAAGGTCACGTTTGTCATCGGCATCAACAATGCGCGCACTGATGACCTTACCGGTTTTGGCCGAAACATGGGCTGTCCTGATACCAGAACCGCCACGCCCCTGTGTTTTGTATTCATCAATCGGAGTACGTTTGCCCAATCCATTTTCCATAATAACCAAAAGCTGGGCTTGATCCTTACGTTTGGCCATTTCGGTATTAATTACATCCATGCCAATCACCACATCAGAACCCTTAAGACGAATACCGCGCACCCCAGCCGCTGAACGGCCCATGGAACGAACACTGTCCTCGTTAAAACGAATTGATTGCCCGGCAGCCGTGACCAATGAAATATCATCTTTGCCGGAAGTTGGTTTAACCCATTCCAAATTATCACCGTCGTTTAATTTAATGGCAATCAAACCGTTTTGACGAATGTTTTCAAATTCTTCAATGGCTGTCTTTTTAACAGTTCCTTTACTAGTTATAAAGAATAAGAATTTGTAAGCATCGTCTTCAGAGAAAGACAGGTACGAAGTGACCGATTCACCCGGCGCCAAGTTAAGGAAGTTAACCAAGGCCTGACCCTTAGCTGTGCGCGCCGCTTCGGGAATGTCGTAAGCTTTAGTTTTAAAGACACGACCACGATTGGTGAAGAACAAAATATCGCGGTGTGTGGTGGTGGAGAACATTTGTTCAACTTCATCTTCTTCTTTAGTGGTAAGGCCCATGACTCCCTTACCGCCACGAACCTGAGTGCGGAAAGCATCAGGCGAAACCCGTTTGATATATCCGCCACGCGTGATCATGACGACAGTCGCGACATCAGGAATTAAGTCTTCCATGGCAAAGGCCTTAATGCCCTGCTTAACCACCTCAGTGCGACGTTCGTCGCCATATTTTTCCTTAATTTCTTCGACCTCGTTTTTAACCAGGGTACGGACTTTCTTTTCTGATTTCAAAATCGCTTCCAGTTCGGCAATCAGTTTTTGTTTTTCTTCCCATTCCTGTTCGATTCTTAAGCGTTCCAAATTGGCCAGCTGTTGCAAGCGCATTTCCAAGATGGCGACCGCTTGCAGTTCGGACAACTTGAATTTCTTCATCAAGTTAACCCGCGCTTCGTCCTTATCTTTTGATTTTTTAATTGTCTCGATGACTTTGTCGATGTTGAGTAAGGCAATACGTAAGCCTTCAAGAATATGAGCGCGATCTTTGGCTTATCAAGCTCGAACTGTGTGCGTCGACGAATAACAACAAAGCGATGTTTTAAAAATTCTTCAATGATTGATTTTAAGTTCAAGACCCGCGGCTGAATTCCATCAATCAAGGCCAACATGTTGACGTGAAAAGTTTCTTGCAGCTGCGTTAATTGATACAAGCGGTTCAAAACTTTTTTGGGATAAGCATCTTTTTTAAGTTCAATAATAATGCGCACGCCATCATTGGTTGATTCATCCCAAAGATCGCGAATGCCTTCAATTTTTTTATCGCGCACCAATTCGGCAATTTTTTCCAGAAGCGTCGCTTTATTAACCTGGAAAGGAATTTCTTGAACAATAATCCGCATGTTGCCTTTTTTGTCTTCGGAAATCTCGGTCTTGGCGCGAGTCATGATTCCGCCCTTACCTGTGGCATAGGCTTGTTTGATTTCGTTCCAATCGTAAATAATACCACCGGTTGGAAAATCGGGGCCTTTTACAAATTCTAACAAATCTTCGATGGTGGCTTCGGGGTTATCCAGCAAATGAATTGTGGCATCACAGACCTCGGTTAAGTTATGCGGCGGAATGTTGGTAGCCATACCAACGGCAATACCAAGCGTACCGTTGATAAGAAGGTTAGGTGCTTTGGCTGGCAAGACCGACGGTTCCTCGTGGGTACCATCAAAGTTGGGGTGAAAATCAACGGTATTTTTTTCAATATCAACCAACATTTCTTCAGCCAATGGACGCAGCTTTGATTCAGTGTAACGATAGGCCGCGGCCGAGTCGCCATCAAGCGAACCAAAGTTACCTTGGCCGTTGATAAGCGGGTAGCGCAACTTAAAATCCTGAGCCATGTGAACCAAGGAATCATAAACCGCCAAGTCGCCGTGCGGATGATATTTACCAAGTACTTCACCAACCACAGTGGCGCATTTCTTAAAACGCGAATTGGCTCTAAGACCCACTTGCCACATGGAATAAAGAATGCGGCGATGCACCGGCTTTAAACCATCACGAACATCGGGCAAAGCGCGACTGACAATAACCGACATGGCGTAATCCAAATACGCGTCGCTCATTTCGTGACTAATTTCTCGGGCTTCAAGCCGACCGACTAAAGCCGTGTCGCTTAACGGAACCACTTCCTGGTCTTCACCCTTATTCGGCTGATGCTTGATTGTTTTCTTGAGTTTCGCCATATTGATTTTCTAAATTTTCTTTCATGATTTCGCCCACTATATTGGAGGCTTCTTTTCTTTGTTCAGTGGCCTCGCCCAAGACCTCGACAGCATCGCCAATAACTGGGGTGACTTCACTGACCGGTTCTTGCAAACCACTTTTTAAATCAGAACCAATGTCTTGCATACCGTTTTTTATTTCAGACATCTGGGTCAGAGTATTCTTTGACGAAAGGTTAAGATTAGCCCAACTCTTTTTAAAAGAAAAAAACCATCCAACCAACGCCAAACAGATAGTCAGTCCAACACTGACGTAAAAAACAGTTTGGCGATTGGCAGGTAGTTTATTGATTCGCATATCACGCCCGCTCAAGAGTCATAATCAACATATCTTCTTCTGGCAAATCGCGTTTGGTGACCTTGTATTTATTTGTAGTCTCTCGCTGGCAGACTCCCAAGGCTTTACAGAAAGCATCGGCTGTTCCCAAATTTTCTTTTAACCCTTCAACTGAATGTGTCATGGGAATAACCACGCGCGGCTCAAGCTGTTCAATAACTTCCGAGGCAAGCTTGGGTGAAAGAACCCGCCCACCGCCAGCCGGAATCATCAAAATATCGATATTTTTAAGTTCAGCCAACTCGTCGTCAGTCAAAACGCGATTTAAGGCCCCAAGATGCGCTAAATGAACGCCTTCAATTTCAAAACGAAAGATGCGATGATCTTCCATTCCCTTTTCGGCCAAAGGCGCCGAAATGGAATAAACGAAAACACCTTTAACCTCGTATTCACCGGGGGTATTAACAACAAACGGTTTGCCCTGAATAGCCTCGGTGTTGTTAGCGTCAGCTTCGTCATGACTGACAGCAACCAAATCAGCAGTCAAAGTCCGGGGGAAACGTAAACCGGTTTCGTTAACATACGGATCAGTGACCAAAGTCACTTCCCCGGCCGGGGTTTTGGTGGTGATTTCAAAGCTCGAAAGTCCGTGCCAAGAGATGTTCATAAAGTAAAAAGTTACGCGTCCAGTATAGCACGTGGGGGCAGTTTGGACAAGCGGAAAATGGGTAAAAAAACAGGCCACGAGAGTGGCCTGTTTTGATCTTTTTTCCTTATTCCTCCCCAAATACCCCTTGCCAATATTCGATTTCTTTTTTAACTGTTTCCAATTTTGGATCAGGCATAGTAACGAGCCATCCTTCCTCAAAGTTTTTAACCTTATCCAAAATTTCCGCCTCCCATTTTTTATCATGACTGGCCAAAGCTCGCAGAATATCAATTTGTTTCTGAATCTCATCACGTTGTCCCTCGTACTTCTTTACCAACTTGTCGTACTTGGGCAGATCTTTTTCGCTTAATTCTTTCATTTCTTCCTTAACATGCTCTTCAGCATCCATGAAACCATCTTCAATCTGATATTTTTCATCAGCATTAAACTGCTCTTCAAACATTTTACTGCGAGTAATTTCTTCGATATTGGCACCCGAGGCTAGAATATCCTCCAACTTCTTTTTCACGGCATCATCAACGTGTTCCAAAACATGTTCTTTGAGTTTCTCGAGCTTGGTCAGGCCGGTCAGTTCGTTATAGGCGTAGCGATACGGATATTCAGCTTTACCGGTGGTAGCCATGGCCTCAGAAATTCTTTTTTCATCAGTATTCGGATCAGTCAAAAGAGCCTCGCATGTTTTTTGCGCTTCGGCCTTAATTTCGGCTGGCACGGTTGGTGCCAAATGGTTAATGGCGTATTGGTACTCTTTTAAGATGTATTCATGGGGGTGAGACATAGAGGGGTGGGTGTTAAATCTAAGGATAGAGTACCAATAAATCGGAATCTTGCCAAAAATCCGCCCTTCGGCTATACTTTCCACACCCTTCCTACGCTCGAGGCGAGCTACGGAGGGCACGCCTTTTAATTATTAGTCCCGTTGGGCCAAACCTGGGGCCACCCAGACTCACGCCTACCGGAAAATCATATGGCTTTAAAGAAGCCCGAAAACGTAAATAGTGAATTGGGAAAACTGCTCGCTGATGGCGGGTATTTAAAGATCCCAAAAGTTGCCGATGTGGTGCGTGGCAAGGTCTTGTCGACCAACCGCCGCGAAGTCCGTTTGGACATTGAAGGCATGACCTCAGGCGTTATTCGCGGTCGCGAATTGTTCGCCGAATCAGCTTTCTACGATAATTTAAAAATTGGTGATGAAGTCGACGCGACCGTTCTTGAGCTTGAGAACGAAAACGGCGACATGGAACTTTCCTTTCGTTCGGCCGGCCAACAAAAGGCCTGGGACGAATTGCGTCGTTTGTTCACCACTAGTGAAATCGTTCCAGCTAAAGTTGTTGAAGCTAACAAAGGTGGTCTCCTCATGCGCATCGGTCATGTCACTGGTTTCTTGCCAGTGTCGCAGCTCTCGCCCGAACACTATCCGCGAGTTTCCGGTGGCGACAAAAATAAAATTTTAGAAAAACTTCGTTCGTATGTCGGCACCGACATGGACGTTCGAGTAATCGATGTCAACGAAAACGAAGAAAAATTAATTGTCTCGGAAAAATCAGTTTGGGAAGAACGTCAAAAAGATTTGATCTCGCGTTATCGCGTTGGCGATAAGGTTATGGGTGAAATCACCGCCTTGGCCGACTTCGGCGCCTTTGTTCGCTTTGATACTTTGGAAGGCTTGGTCCATATCAGCGAAATTGCTTGGCAGCGTATCGATCATCCTCGTGATTTATTGAAGGTTGGCCAACAAGTCGAAGCCGAAATCATCGGCATCGAAGGCAGCAAAATTTTCCTCTCCATGAAAAAGTTAGTTGATGACCCATGGAAGCGCATTCAAGAGGAATACAAAATTGGCGATACCGTTAAAGGAAAGGTTTTGAAGATTAATCCGTTCGGCTTCTTTGTTGAGCTGACTCCGGAAATCCATGGCTTGGCCCATGTCTCTGAACTTTCCAACCAGCCGAATATTGATCCCACCACCTTGGGTAAAATCGGCGATGAAATGGAATTCAAAGTCGTCTCGATTGAACCAAAAGAACATCGTCTTGGACTCTCCCTCAAAGCTATGACCGAACCGGAAGTTAAAACAGAAGAAGTTAAAGCTCCTGAAGAAACCAAGGAAGAAGTCAAAGCCGAATAATCAAACAAAAAAGCAGGGCTAACGGCCCTGCTTTTTGGTCTTGAAAAATCCAGCCGGTCGTGTATAATTTCTTCGTTATGAAACCATTATCAAAAAACTTCATTCTCTTTATTTTAGTCCTATTGGTCATTGGGGCCATTTTCTCGACCTATAGTCTAAAAACCGATAAGCCAACCGAAGTCGGACTCAACACTTTGGTTGAGCAGGTGGCTAGTGGCCAAGTTCAATCGTTGGCCATATCCGGCAACGAAGTTGAAATTACTTTAAAAGACGGCACCTTAGAAAAAACTACTAAGGAAGCCGACTTGTCGTTGACCGAACTTTTCGCTACCTACAATCTTGATCCGGCTGTGGTCGCGGCCGTGGACATGCAAATCGAAAACGAAAGCGGTAGTGGAATTTTTTGGGGGGTCATTATTCCTACTCTCTTACCAATTCTTCTTATCACTCTGCTCTTTTGGTTCATGATTCGCCAAATGCAAGGGGCCAACAACAAAGCCATGATGTTTGGTCAGGCCGGGGCGCGCGAATTTTCTAAGGATGCTAAAAATAAAGTTTCTTTCAAAGATGTTGCCGGAGCGCGTGAAGCTAAGGAAGAGTTAATGGAAGAAGTCGATTTCTTAAAAAATCCAAAAAAGTTTATTGACCTCGGAGCGAAAATTCCGAAAGGGGTTTTGCTCATGGGTCCGCCGGGCACTGGTAAAACTTTAATGGCTCGCGCGGTGGCCGGTGAAGCCGGTGTTCCCTTCTACCACATCAGCGGTTCGGAATTTGTGGAAATGTTCGTTGGTGTTGGTGCCGCTCGGGTGCGTGATTTGTTTGCCAAAGCAAAAAAGAACGCTCCGTGCATTATCTTTATTGATGAAATTGATGCTGTCGGTCGACAACGTGGAGCTGGCCTTGGTGGCAGTCACGATGAACGCGAACAAACTTTAAACCAAATCTTAGTGGAAATGGATGGCTTCGAACCAAACCTTGGGGTCATTATTATTGCCGCCACCAACCGCCCCGATGTTCTTGATCCGGCCTTACTACGCCCAGGTCGTTTCGATCGTCGCGTTATTTTGGATATGCCGGACATTGGCGAACGCGAGGAAATATTAAAAATTCACGCTAACGGCAAGCCGCTTGAAGCCGATATCAATGTTCGCCGCGTGGCCGAGCGCACCCCGGGCTTTTCCGGAGCTGATTTGTCCAACGTTTTAAACGAGGCAGCCATTCGCGCGGCTCGTAACAACCAGACGATTATTACTTTGATCGATGTTTTAGAGTCAATTGAAAAGGTTTTGCTGGGACCAGAACGCAAAAGCTTTATTCTACTTCCCAAGGAACGGGAAATCACTGCTTATCACGAAGCTGGCCATGCCTTGGTAGCCCATATTTTGCCGCACGCTGATCCGGTTCATAAAGTTTCCATCATTAGCCGTGGTCGCGCCGCTGGTTACACTATTAAACTCCCGAGCGAAGACAAAAAAATGCACAGCAAGTCTGAATTTCTCGACGACATTGCCGTCTTCTTGGCCGGCCACTTGGTGGAACAAGAAATTTTTGGTGATGTTACCACCGGTGCTTCCGATGATTTACGCAAAGCCACCGGCTTGGCTCGCGAACTCGTCACCTCTTACGGCATGAGTGATCTTGGCACACGTACCTTTGGTGACAAGGATGAAATGATTTTCCTTGGCCGTGAAATTCACGAGGCCCGAGATTATTCCGAAAAAACCGCCGAGGCTATTGATAACGAAGTAAACAACATCATTACTCGCGCTCACGGCGTGGCTTGTGATATCATTAGTAAAGAACGCGCCAAACTTGATTTGATTGCTAAGACGCTTTTGGAAAAAGAAACAATTGAAAAAGACGAGTTTGAAGCGTTAATGAAATAAAAGACCAAAGGAGGATATGTCAAAACCAATTTATCGCCCGCTATTTTTAGAGGCCTGGAAAAAATCCTGGCACCACAAACGTTTGTGGGTCTTGGGAATTTTTGCCACGATTATGGCTTCCGGCGGGCTTTTTGAATCCATTTTTGGCAATTGGCAAACTGCTTTAAAAGGCCGAGAAATGTTGGAGCAATGTATTAATGGCACTCTCCCGGGTTATCAATGGTTGGTTTCTTATAGTCGTTACTTATCAATGCTTGAACCAAGGCAACAGTACACAATATCAGCCGTTGTTATTTTGCTTCTGCTTGGTCTAATCTCTTTAGGTGCTTTGGCTCAAGGAGCGATTTTGGTTGGTGGGCTAGAAAAACATTCCCTTAGTTTCCGCGAACTCCTCAAAAAAAGCTATCATTTTTTCTGGCGCATTCTTGGAATTGATATTATCGGCAAAATCGGCCTGGCCCTACTTTTTATTATTACCGTGGCCCCGGTCGCTTTCCTAAATCCTCTACCGTACGGTTGGCATCAATATCCGCCAATCATTTCCTTAGCTGTTTTCTTAGTTGGAATGATTGCTGTCACGACATTACAAATGCTTTCCCTGGTCGGAGTCGTTAGAAAACATCTGAATATTTCCGGGGCTATCCACGAGGCTTGGGATATCTTCCGTTTTCATGTCGTCGTAACACTTGAACTGGGGATTCTGCTTTTTATCACTTCCTTCCTCGCAACTTTGGTTACCATGGCTTTGCTGTTTATCTTATCCATACCGCTCATACTGTTATTTGTTATAGCAACCATCCTCGGCTCAGCCGGTTTCTATCTGCTTTCCATCTTTGCTTCCATTGTCATCGTTGTCGCCATTATCCTTCTTGCCTCGGGACTTCTTACAACCTTTCAATACACGGTTTGGTCTTTATATTTTGAAGAAGCCGGCCGTTTCGGAATTATTCCAAAAATTAAAAGATGGTTTAAAAAATAATCAACTGTTTGAAAACACCGGATAAAAAGCCGGTGTTTTTATTTCTATCCTCTTAACCGCCTTTAACCTCCCGTGCTATACTAGAACCACGCTCGCTCTCGTCTTTCAGACTTCGGCGAGATAAAATATGTCGGACTTACCATCAATTGAAGACTTATTAAAAAAGAAACCCTCGCCTGCTTCCTTGCCCGTGGCCAGTGCCACCTTCGCCCCAGCCGCCTCAACGGCGCCCGCAGCCGCGGCCCCGGCCTCAGATTTAGAAGAAAAAATGAAGGAAGTTCGTTTAAAGGAAAAGGAAGATGAAGCGCAAGGAAAAGCGCGCGACCTTGGCGTATCTTTCGTTAACCTAAAAGGCTTCCCGATCAGCCCGGAAGCTTTGTCTTTGATTCCTCGCGAGCAAGCGGAAAAATTAAAAGTTGTCTGTTTTTTACACACTGGTCCGGAAATTCGTTTGGCTGCTCTGGAACCAAAAAGCGAAGGGGTCCAAGAGTTGGCCTTTCAGTTAGCTGAACGTTATAAAGCCAACAGTGTGGTCTATCAGGTCTCCGAGGAAAGCATGCGCTTGGCCATGAAGGCTTACGATTCCCTGCCGAAATTTAAACCGATTGTTAAAGGGGTAAAAATAACTGATACCGAATTAGCCAAGTTTCAAGCGGCCATGACCACCTTTGCTGATATTCAAAAAACTATTCAGAACGCTTCGGTTACCGATATTTTAACCATCGTTGTGGCCGCTGCCCTTAAATTTGATTCCAGCGACATTCATATTGAGGCTGAGGAAAATAAAATCGTTGTGCGTTATCGCCTGGACGGCGTTTTACAGGATGTCGCCGATCTGCCACACGAAGAATGGAAAAAAATTATCTCGCGTATTAAATTGATCTCTGGTTTAAAAATTAATATTGTCGAACGTCCGCAGGATGGCCGTTTCACAATTTTTATCAAAGATGGCGACACCGACGTTCGTGTTTCCACCATTCCCACCAACTGGGGCGAATCAGTGGTTATGCGTCTCTTGAAACCGGAATCGATTGATGTTTCTTTCTCACAACTCGGCTGGCGACCAATCTTGGAAAAAAAGATTTTGCGTGAAATCGAAAAGCCGCATGGCATGATTGTCACCACCGGTCCGACCGGCTCTGGTAAAACCACGACTCTTTACGCTATTCTTAAAAAATTAAATAAGTCCGATGTAAAAATCATCACTTTGGAAGATCCGATCGAATACAAAATCGAAGGTCTAAACCAATCACAAATTGATGCCTCAAAAAATTACACTTTTGCCGCCGGTCTCCGTTCTATTCTTCGCCAAGATCCGGACATTATCATGGTCGGCGAAATTCGCGACCTGGAAACAGCCGACACAGCCATCAACGCCGCCCTTACCGGGCACCTTCTTCTTTCCACTATCCATACCAACTCCGCTTCCGGGGCTTTGCCGCGTTTTATTTCCATGGGAGTCAAACCATTTTTACTTGCCCCGGCCCTAAACGCAATTGTCGGCCAACGCTTGGTACGCAAGGTTTGCGAAAAATGTAAAACCAATGACGCTTTGACACCAGAACGATTGGAAGAAGTTAAAAAAATACTTGGCGTTATTTCTCCGACTTCGGGTGAAGCTATTCCCGACCTAAATAATCTAAAATTTTATAAAGGAACCGGTTGTGAAGAATGTAACAACACTGGTTACAAAGGTCGCATCGGTATTTATGAAGTTATTTTAATGGATGATACGGTTCGTGCTTCCCTTTCAGAAAATATCTCCGAATATGAAGCGCAAAAACTAGCCTTGGCTCAAGGTATGGTCACCATGTCGCAAGACGGTTTACTTAAAGCCCTTGATGGCATTACTGATGTGGCCGAGGTGTTCCGGGTAACTGGCGGCACATAATTTTACAACCAAAAAATACCTGCCGCATGGCAGGTATTTTATTTTTTATTATTCGATAGTGATGATACGCTCGGTTTCTGTGCTACCAGTTTCAAATCTTACTACTCGATCGGTTTTAATTTCCGCTTCTTCGACCATTCCCGGCCACTCGATTAACACAATTGAGTCCGGCCGACCGACCCACTCCTCCAAACCAAGATTTAATAAATCGTCCGGCGTGCGCAAACGATAGGCGTCGACGTGAACGATTTTTTTTATATGGTCATGAGTGGCTGGATAAACATTCATTACCGTAAAGGTCGGGCTGCGCGCCAACCCCTCGGCTCCAAAGGCCACGGCCAGACCTTGAACAAAGGTTGTTTTGCCAGCCCCTATTTCGCCCTCAAGAGCAACAACTTCACCACCCTTAAGAGTGGCCGCAAATTCCGCGGCAATAATCTTGGTCTGTTCAAGTGATTCGGACTTGTATTCCATACTAAGCGAGACGGAGATTAGGATCAGCCTCAAACTTAAGAGGATCGATAAATTCTTTTCGCTCGGCACGCCACGCTCCAGCCGCGGCAATCATGGCCGCGTTGTCGCCAGTAAATTCAAGTGATGGAAAAAATACCGGCAAGGGCGACAATTTATTTTTCATTTCTTCGCGAAGTAACAAATTAGCCGAAACACCGCCAGAAACGATAACTGATTTAGCATTGGTCTTTGCAACAGCTTTAATTGTTTTTTCAACCAAAACATCGACCACAGCTTGCTCAAAGGAGGCACAGACGTCTTCGATTCCCCCTCCCACATTGGGGGAGGGGTTAGGGGAGAGGGATTCGGGATGAGTCTTAAGATAAACCGCTACCGCTGTTTTTAATCCGGAAAAACTAAAATCAAAATCTTTGCTGTCTAACATTGGCCGGGGAAAATCTATTGCCCCTCTTTTCCCTTCTAACGCATGTTTAGAAATTTGCGGCCCGCCCGGATATGGCAAATCAAGAAGTTTAGCTACTTTGTCGAAAGCTTCACCGGCCGCATCATCACGTGTGCGCCCCAAAAGTTCATACTCACAAAAATTTTTCATGAGTAAAAGTTCGGTGTGTCCGCCGGAAACCAATAAACAGACGGCGGGAAATTCCGGCGGGGTCTCGACCGCAGCAATAAAAGCGCTGGCAATGTGTCCCTCCATATGGTTCACGGCCACCAATGGTTTTTTCCAAGCAAAGGCTAAAGTTTTAGCTGCTTCAACCCCAATCCTGAGGGCTGGAACCAAGCCCGGGCCAGCCGTAACAGCAATCGCGTCGATATCGGCTCCGTCGTGTGACACACCAGCCGCTTCAAGCAAGGGAAAAACCACATTAACGTGACAGCGAGCCGCCACCTCGGGTACCACTCCGCCATACTCGGCATGTTTGGCCGCCTGTGAAGCAATCAAACTTTTCTCAACAACAAAACTCCGGAGGCCATCGCTCGAAACGATGGCGACCGAAGTTTCATCACAACTTGTTTCAAGTCCTAATAAACGCACATTAACTATTTTTTGGAAAAACCTTCAAAAGCTTTTAGAACTTCCAACGGGACGGCAAAGACAACAGTGTTCGAGGCATCAGAAGAAATGTCGTTAATCGAATTCAAAGTACGAAGATGTAAGGCACCTGGAGAATCGGAAAGCATTCGAGCGGCTTTGGCCAAATTTTCAGCTGCGGCGACTTCGCCCTCGGCGCTAATAATGACAGCGCGACGTTCACGCTCGGCTTCGGCTTGTTTGGCAATGGTACGAATCATTTCTTGTGGCAAATTAATATCTTTCAGTTCGGTCACAGTAACTTCCACACCCCAACCCATAGTGGCTTCGTCCACAAGTTTTTCGATCTTATCAGAAATGACGCCGCGCTGACTCAAAAGTTCGTCGAGAGTCACTTCACCGACAATGTTACGCATGGTTGTCTGCGCCAACTGAAGAACGGCGTAGTCGACATGTTCAACCTCAAGAATAGCTTTACCGGCATCAACAACTTTATAATAAATAACCGCGTTGATTTTAGCTGAAACGTTGTCTTTGGTAATCGCGTCCTGTGAAGGAACATCAATCGCTTTTAAACGCATATCGACTTTGCGGATGGATTGAAAAACCGGAATGATTGGATACCAGCCCGGGTTAACGATGCCGGAAAACTTACCCATGGTAAATTTAACGCCGCGTTCGTATTGGTTGACCTGTTTTAAACAGGAGAGGAAAAAGATAACCACGAGGATTATCAGAGGAATGTAGGCTTCCATAAATAATTTCTTTTAATTATTAATCTTCGATTAAAACTTTTTTACTTCGATCTTTTTTAACTTTTCCGCGCCGTGTTTTTTCATCAAGTTGTCGCCGCCGCACGGCCCGCGGTTTTCTGGTCGGAATACGCGGCACAATTGGCCTTAAAGCATCCTCAAGATCGGCCAGAAAATTATCCAATACCATTTCCCGATTTTGCCTTTGTGACCGGGTAACCTGACATGCCATAACCAGTTCGCCTTTTTTATTAATCATGCCGGCTAAGGCGCTTTTTATTCTGGTCTTTTCTTCAGGTGAAAAAACTAACGAGGTTTCAACATTCCAACGAAGATGCACCTTGGTATCGCTAGTATTAACCCCTTGGCCGCCAGGTCCCCCGGAACGAGCGAAATCGAATTGTAATTCGGCCCTAAGAGCTGTTTCGTCAAAAAATCTCGCCTCACCATCAATTACGGCCGGATTATGCCCAAATTCCTTTGGCATAAAAATATTAATTATTTCTTTAAAATAATAGCATAACGGCGTGGAACAGCAACCCTTGACCAAAGGGCAAAAAAAGCGTTAAATAATGGCGGGGACACAGACCGGAGGAAGAACCATGGTACACCATGCCGTGGCTCTGCCTGTTAGCGAGGATGGCCGTGAGGTCCTCCTCGCGTGTCACACTGAGGGAACCAATTATGGGGCCCTCCTTCCTCCCAGTGGTAAGGTGAAGCCAACGGATCGAAACGCCCAAGCTGCTGCGGTCAGGGAAACCCGCGAAGAGCTGGGTATCGATCTCGACGATCCACGATGCGTAGGTGTCGTGGAGGTCCTCAAGGAAGACGGCGACTGGCTGAGACTGTTCGTCTTTGTCTCGCGCTACCGTGGGAAGCCCCGGAAAAGCAACGAGATGAGAGACGCGCGTCTCTTCCCGATCGACGACCTGCCTCTCGAGGACATGTGGCCCGATGCTAGTAGCTGGGTGCCTCACGTGATCAACCATGGTCACGACGCCCCGCCACTCGGGTTCAGGCTTCGCCACGTGCGTGGACCAAATGGCCGTCCCGGGTTCCTTGTCAAAAGGTTCAACCCGGCCGCGTTGGTCAGGAGGTACTGCGCATGACCACCTCACCCAACAACCCCTCGGCCGCCAGGCCAAGGACTCACGTCGATCGTTCGAGCACCCCACTTGCTCATGGTCGGCGTTTTATTTCTCCACGAGAGTGTCTGGCTTATTCCTTGACTCCTTTTCAAAAATCATTTATCATAACCGCGCAATTTATGGCCCCATCGTCTAACGGTTAGGACGCGAGCTTTTCAAGCTTGTAATCCGGGTTCGATTCCCGGTGGGGTCACCACAAAGGTCATCTGTAAAAACAGGTGATTTTTGTTTTTAAAAAACCGCCCGCCAAGCGAACCTTGGGGACGGGACGAACGAAGACTACTCCTCCAAGAAACGTCGGTGTTGTTCGACCATCGCGAGCAACTCGGGGCCGGTGAAGACTGGGCGTTGAATTGTCTGCCAGTCGTTGGTCGAACGTGCAGGGTCCCACGGGCAAATCGAACGCATCCAGTCAAGGCGAGTCCGCACATCAGTCGCACCTTCGGGATTGATCCGAGTATAGTGGAGGATATGGCCGTTGTGAATGCGGTCCAGGTTGCGTCGCGACCTATCCAAATCGCGGAAGCGCTGCGGCGTCATGCGCTCAATAAGCACACGAACGGCCCACATAACCTCACCATGACAGACGATGATGACCGAGCCGTTGGACTGCTCGCGGTGAAGTGAGTCAAAGAAAGCATGCAGACGATCAAGGACATCGGCCAGTGATTCACCGCCACCCGGCCGCCACCACACACCATCACGTTCCCTACGAGCCAAATTTTCGGCCATCTCGCCAGTGGCCCGCTGTTCAGCCGTGGCCGAACTAAGCCGACCCCAGTCGCGCTCGGACAGCATGGGGTGCAAAAGCCACTCAGCCCCCGGCATTTCTAGCAACCCGGCCGTTTCGATGGCCCGAGCGTACCAGCTAGTCAGGTAACGAGTGAAGCCTGCGGGAAACTCACGCCGCAGCCACTCACCGGCGGCCGCAGCTTGATTGCAGCCGCGCGGACTAAGACGCCATTCCTGGGTGTGAACCGCGTCGAGCTTGGCCATGAGTGAGCTATCGCCTTTTTTTACCAGAGCCTGGGCAACATTCCCCTCGCTCTCTCCGTGACGAACGAGGACAAGATTAAGCGGCATAGTCATGGACACATCCCCTTTCATTGAGCCTTGGAAATCGACCTTAACACCTAATTTTTTAAGCGTCAATTATAAAAAACCGCTTTAATTTTCAAAAAAAATAAGCTATAATTGTTCCGTTATGGAAAAAGTTGTGCTCTATTTTATCTTTTACGGTTTTGTTGGTTGGCTCATGGACACGGGCTTTCGCACTATTCGTGATAAAAAATTCAGTCAAGGTAGTTTTCTAAAAATTCCCTTTTGTTCAACCTACGGTTTGGGGGCGTTATTACTTTTGCTTATCCAATCATGGATCATTGAACAAAATATTTTAGTCCAATTTGTTCTTTTGGCTGTTGTTTTATCGGCTTTTGAATTTATTATCGGTTTTTTGTCATCACACGTCTGGGGGAAACGTTACTGGGATTATTCTAAACAGCCATTTAATCTTTTTGGCCACACCGATCTTGAACATGCCATTTATTGGGGCGGCCTGGGGGTACTCTTTATTCATGTTGTTCACCCCATGGTAACCGCCATTTTTACTTTTTAATGGCTTCTCAGGGTTTCAAAAAAGATATACAATATAAACAACTTATATGTTTAATCTTCCTTTTCTTTTTATCGCGCTGATACTATTTTTTATCTGGGCCCTTTTATTTTTCTTTGGCAAAAACACACGGCGTGAACAAATTATCATGAGTTTGGCCGGCCTGGTTCTGACTCCAGCCGTTCTAATGGTGGCCTCTAATGATTATCGCGTAACCGGAACCTTGTCCTACGGCCTTATCGGTGTTGAAGATTTAATTTTTGCTTTTTCTTTTACTGGTGTCGCGGCCGTGGTTTATGAAATTCTAATTGGCCGACGTTTAGTGCCGGCTCGCCACAAACATTTGTGGGGCAAACATCCCATTAATTGGTTTGCTTCGCTAGTCATTATTCTTGGCAGCTGGGCCTTGGTATCAATGGCCGCCTTGTGGCTATTTCCGGTTAATTCAGTCTACGCTTTAATGGTCGGTGGTTTGTTGGTTTTAACCTACATCATTACCGATCGTCACGATTTAATTTTTGACGCCTTATTCTCTGGGTTATTCATGGCCATCTTAGTCTTTGGTTTGGAACAGTTATTTTTTGTTCAACTTTTTCCAACCGAAGCGGCCGCTATTTGGCAAGTCGATCGCCTTTCCGGTTTTCTCCCCGGTGGCGTTCCGGTTGAAGAAATAATTTGGGTTTTAATCGTTGGTATGGCCATTGGCCCGGTTTATGAATTTGTCCGACACTATCGCGTTAAATAATATGTCTGAATTTCAGACCATGGCAAAAGAGGAAACCTGGCTCCCCGAACACGAGGGCCAACTTTCAATTGATGTCTTGGAAGATGATCAAAATATTTATATTCGCTCAGCCGTGGCCGGTGTTAATGCTGATGATTTGGATGTCACTATTACTCATGATACTGTAACCATCCGTGGCCAGCGTCACCACAACTGCGAACATTGGGTTGAAGCCACAACTCATTTAGAGGAATGTTTTTGGGGCAGTTTTTCCCGTTCGATTGTTTTGCCAAGTCATGTCCGACCAGAGGCCGCCGACGCGGTTATGAAAAACGGCATTCTAACCATTACAATTCCTAAAACCGAATCAGCTAAAAACCTCGATGTTGTAGAGTGGTAAAATCATATGCACCTGCCATTATTCCTAAACGACGAATCAGCGCCTTCCGAAGAAAATAAGAAGGCGTTTTCTAAACCGCTTAAAATCGGTTTGATTATCGGTGTGGCCGTTATCCTTATCGGCTATGCCGGAACTTTTGCCTGGGCCAAATCTTATGAAAACCGCCTGGCCCCACGCACAAGCATTGATTCAATAAAGCTTAGTGGTGACAATCCTGACCAAGCCAAACAAAAAATCAACACCCGGGTTGATGAAATACTTTTAAACGGTCTTCAATTATCCGTCGACGGACAATTGCGAACAGTCCCGCTCTCCCCAACAGCCGCCGAAACCGGCGAATATATTATTTTTGATGTAAACCAGGCAATTGAAGACGCTCTTTCCAAGCAACGTGGAAACATCTCAGTATTTCAACCTTTTGTTTTCTTATATACCATTATTCGCGGAAACGAAATTAAACTTCCGGTATCAATAAACGAAGAGGGTTTGCGCGCGGCAATCCTTAATACTTTTCCCGACAGTATCCAGGAACCGCTCAACGCTGGTTTTTCTTTCAAACAAAATGGTGAGGAATGGACCGTTGAAGTTACACCATCAGCCAAAGGTTTTACCATTCCGACAGCTGAATTGTTTTACAAACTCAGAGTTCTTCTTGCCGAACTCGATCCACAACCGATTGTTTTGACTCGTGCTTACGAAGAACCGACGATTATTGAAACTGACGTGGCTAAACTTTCAGATGCGGCCATGGCCGCGGTTGTCGTCGCTCCCTACACCATTACTTATGAAGATCAAACCTGGAAAGTTGATGCCGCAACCTTAACCCCAGCCCTTCAGCCACTACTTAATAAAGACAAGGAATTAATTCTTTCTGTTTCAGCCGACGGGCTCAAACCATTGTTTGACGAAATTGCCATCAAGGTAGAAAAACCGGCCGTTGACGCGCGGATAGCTATGGAAAACGAACGGATCACCGATTTTCAAGGCAGCTCTAACGGTGTAGCCATTGATCGTGAGGCCACAGCCGCCGCCTTATCAGACATTATTCAAACCCTTCCAAAAATTACCGAGGTCACAGAAATAAATAAAAACGCCGAACTGGTGGTTGTAATAACTGAACCGACAGTAAAGATGGAAAGCATTAATAACTTTGGAATTAAAGAAGTTTTGGGCGTCGGCACTTCCAACTACAAAGGTAGCCCGACCAATCGTATCAAAAACATCCGCAATGGGGTGCGACTTCTTAATGGGATTCTGATTAAACCAGGCGAAGAATTTTCCCTACTTAAAGCCTTGAGTCCTTTTAATACCACCAATGGATATTTGGCCGAGTTGGTAATTAAAGGTGACAAAATCGAACCAGAAGTCGGCGGTGGCTTATGCCAAATTGGCACCACTACTTTCCGTGCTGCCATGAACTCAGGTTTGCCTGTTACCGAACGTCGTAACCATTCTTTGGTAGTCAGTTATTACAATGATCCAACCAACAATAAACCAGGCACTGATGCCACCATTTACGAGCCGGCCCCTGATTTAAAGTTTATAAACGACACCGGTAACTACATTATCTTCCAAGCGGAAATGGACGAAGTTAATTACGATTTATATTTCAGTTTTTGGGGAACTTCTGATGGCCGAAAAGGCTCGTACACTCCCCCAACGCTAATTCGCTGGATCGGTGTTGGTGAAGATCAAAGAACAGAGACCTTAGATCTTGCCCCAGGGGTTGAACAATGCCAACACGCCTATGTTGGAGCTGACACCACCTTTACTTACACTATAGAACGGGCCGATGGAACGAAAGAGGAAACGGTTTTCGATTCCCATTATCGTCCTTTACCAAAAATCTGTTTAGTCGGCGTTGAAGAACTAACACCAACCCCCGAGGAAACAACTGATGAAACCACGATTCCGACCGAAGAACCGGTTGTGCCTCTCGCCGAATAATTTTATCCACAAATTTGTATTGTAAAAAACCACCAACAAGGTAATATCAAATCAACCCATTGGTGGATGCCCGTGCATTCGTCTCCGGGTCTCAAACCAAAAGAAAAAAAAGAATCCTCCTTCGCTCTTCGAGCTTCGGGGGACAAGAAAACCGTTGCCGTGAAGAAACTGCAGGCAAGAAATTTCGAACGAGGATTGAACGAGTCGAAACCCGGTCATCCGAGACCGAAATCCCATGCTTGTCGTGCCTGCAGGTTCCTTACGACAACGGCTTTTCTATTTGGAACGTGACCGGACATGATAACCTATTCCAAGGAGACTGTCAATACTTAAAACTCAGAAAATAAAAAATAAGGCTAAAACCCCTTATTTTTTATATTTTTTTACTCTTTATTAAAAACCTTGTCGACCAGACCGTATTTTTTGGCTTCATCGGCACTCATAAAATTATCACGTTCGGTGTCTGCTTCGATTGTTTTAAGCAACTGCCCGGTATGAGTAGCCAAAATCTGATTTAAACGATCTTTGGTCTTTAAAATTCGCTCGGCATGAATCTTAATATCCGTAGCTTGACCCTGAAATCCACCCAAAACTTGGTGAATCATAACTTCAGAATTAGGTAAAACAAAACGTTTACCCTTGGCTCCGGCCGCAAGCAAAACCGCGGCCATGGAAGCGGCCATACCAATGCAGGTCGTGGAAACGTCGGGCTTTACGTATTGCATGGCATCGTAAATTGCTAAACCGGCGGAAACCGAACCGCCTGGAGAATTGATATACAACTTAATATCCTTGGTTTTATCCTGACTCTCAAGAAACAAAAGTTGCGCAATAATTGTGTTAGCCGAAACATCATCAATCTCGGAACCGAGAAAAATAATACGATCCTTAAGCAGGCGTGAATAAATGTCGTAAGCGCGTTCACCGTTGCTGGTTTTTTCGATAACCGTAGGGATTAGGAAAGACATAAAAAAGTAATGTTTAATAATCTTATTTTAGCACTTCTTCGATCCTCCAGCAACCATCGGGACCACAGACAAGATGAGAATTTTTAATAGTAAAACCGGCCGCTTTGGTGTGTCCACCACCGCCATGAGCCCGAGCGATTGCCGCCACATCCCCGCTTCTGGTGCGCATACTGGCTTTGACCCCGTTATCTTTAGTTTCGCGGAAAACGCAAATCGTGTCAGCCGCCAAGGCCCAATTCAAATAGTTTGATAAGCCGTCAATATCCTCTTCGCTTGCCCCGAAAGTCTCCAAATCTTGTCTGGTGATGGCTGTGGCCACGGCCTGAAATTCTTCGTGGTTAAACAGGCGTTCCAAGGCAATGCCCCACATTCGTAAAGCTGGAATTGAACGATTTTTTAAAAGCAGACGAATTGCCTCACTGCCCCGAGCGCCCAACATAAGCATTTCCGAAGCTCGCTCCAAAACCAAAGCGCTGGTGGCGTTATTAGAAAAGGCTGTGGTGTCAAAAATCAAACCGGAAAAAAGGCAAGTGGCCATTTCTTTATTTATAGAAATTTTATTCTCCTTGAAAAAACGAATAATGATTTCACAAGTGGCTGGTGCGGTCGCGTCGACAAAATGTAGGTGGCCAAATTTAGGGTTCGAAGAGTGGTGATCAATATTTATGACAAACGGTTTGGGGCCGGACAATTTAGCTACCGTGTCCTCAATAAACTGAGCGTCAGAACAATCGAAAGAAACAACCAAGTCTGGAGAAAGTTTAGCCAGCTCGGCTGGATCAAAAAAACAAATATTCTGATGCGGTAGAATGCGATATTTTTCCGGTACGGCCTCGGAAATAAAAACCTTAACCGGCTTTCCTAACTGTAATAAATAATCAGCCATGGCCAAAGATGAACCAAGGGAGTCGCCATCCAACCTTTCGTCCGCGACAAGCAACGGTTGTTTGGCTTGGATGAGCTTTTCGTGGATTTGTTCCAAGGTGGAATAGCTCATAAGCAAGGAATGAGTATAAAGGAATTTCGGAAAACGGTCAAGATTAAAAAAGCCCGCACGGATGTGCGAGCGAGGCGGCTTCAGAAGCGGAAGACGAGGATGCCAGTGCCGGTGGCCAGCAGAACACCGCCGACAGCCAAGGTGCTGATCTGCGAGGCGCGAACCGCCTCGTAGGCCTTCTGGTCGCGCGGCTCCAGGGGCTCCATGAGGTAGGCGTCGCCGATCCCGTAGAGGGAGGCGCTGGCGACCCCAAAGAACAGTCCGGAGCCGATGACCGCCCAGCCGGCGTTCGGGTGCCCCTTCTTCTTGCCGGGGACGACCGGGGCCGGCGGCAGTACCGCGACTGCCCGAACGGGCGGCATCGCGATGACATCGGTCGGATCGTAGTTGCCGGTCACGTCGACGTGTGCCTTGTCTTCGGTGGCCTCGCCGACCCTCTTGTCGACGAAACGCTGGAACTCGGCCACGGTGATTTCGCCGTTGCCGGAGGCGTCGGCCAGACCGTCCAGGCCTTCGGCTACCACTTGACCGAAACCTGCCCACTCCGAACCAGTGTTGGCCGGAAGGTAGGACACGGCCAGGATGTTCGGAGCCTGGTCGGACCAGTGGCGCGACTGCGGACCAACCAAGGCCACGTTGCCGAGCGAACCCTGACGCATGGTCTGGGTCACGACGATGACCTGAACCCCGGGCTTGATGGACCCCATGAGCCCATCGACCCTGACGCCGCTGGCCATGACATCACTTGGGTTGACGTCCCAGGGCAACAGGTAGGGGTCATCGAAGTCGCCCCCGACGGCCAGCATGGAGATGTAGAGGAAGAGCGAGTCGCCGGCCTCCAGGTTGATGGCGAAGTCGTTCGAGAAGAGACTCTCGATGTCGACCTTGTTGGCCTTGCTGCTCACCACGAGGTTGACCTCGTAGCCGGAAGCCTTCAGGGCCAGACCCAGCTGGCGAGTCTGCTCCAGCCCAGCGTCGAGCGACCGCGGCAAGGTGGTGTCCTGGTAGTTGTCGACAGCCAGGACGACCGCGATCTTCTTCGGATCCCCATCCTCGGCCCCCGCCACTGCAGGGCAAAGGAGGGAGAACAGGAAAGCCATGGCAACGGCGAAGGCCAGACGATTGAACATTTCTGAACTCCCACAGGTGGAAAATTGGGTGAAACCGACGCCTAATTCTTATCATAAAATCGAAAAAAGTCAAGGATGTGTTATAATATTTCCGATATGTATCTCGCCAAACTGGAACTTCAGGGTTTCAAAACCTTTGCCGGCAAAACCACCTTACTTTTCCCCGGACAAAAAGATGGTGGCTATTCCGTAACCACTATTGTTGGCCCCAACGGCTCGGGTAAATCAAACCTGGCCGATGCTATTCGTTGGGCCCTTGGTGAACAAAGTCTCAAACTCCTCCGCGGAAAAAATTCCGAGGATGTTATTTTTTCCGGCTCGGCTAATAAGTCTCGCTCGGGTTTTGCCGAGGTTAACCTGACTTTTGACAACAGCGACCATGTCGTACCAGTTGATTTTTCCGAAGTGGTAATTACTCGCAAACTTTATCGCGACGGTGAATCGGAATATTTGGTCAATGGCAGCACCGCCCGCCTCTCCGACATTCGACTTATGCTGGCCGAGGCTAATGTTGGTCAACAATCGTACTCGGTTATTGGCCAAGGCATGGTTGATCACATTTTGGTGGCCACGCCCGAAGAGCGCAAAGCTTTTTTTGACGACGCCATGGGGGTTAAACCATTACAATTAAAACGACATGACGCGATTTTAAAATTAAAACGCACGGCGGAAAATCTTTCTGAAGTAAAAATGCTTTTAATGGAAATCGAGCCACGTTTGAAGAGCTTAAAACGCCAAGCTAATCGTTTAGAAAAACGGGCCATTATCGAAACCGAGCTAAAAGATCTGCGGCAGCGTTATTACAGCTCGCTCTGGTGGTCATTACACGATCAATCGGTCTCGGTTCGTGACAAACACGACAAAATGGAAGGCGCTGTTGGACGTGTGATCGAACGGGTAAAAGATTTGGAAACAAAAGTTTCGACCAAAGAGGCCGAGGAACGCGGTAAAGAAAAAACTAATGCCGGACTTTTGGCTCTGCAAAAAGAATATCAGGAAACGCAACGCGAGCGGGCCCGTCTTCGCGATGAGGAGTTCGTGGTTGAACGTCAAATCGAATTAACCAAAGTAAAAGCCGAGACCACTTGGGCCCCACTGCCCCTTTCTAAAATTATCGAGGAAGTGGAAAACATCAAGGTCTCGCAAAAAGGTTTGGTAGCGGCGTTACGCGCGGCCAAATCAATGGATGATGTTAAAAAAATCGCCGATGAAGCGGAAACAGTTTTTGATCGCTCCAGTCTATTAGTTAGTCGCTTACAAAAACCAACGCCGATTGAAGCTAAACCAGATCCGGCTTTGGTGGCCAAACGAGAAAAAATTAAAATCGAACGTTTAGGTATCGAAAACAAACTGGTTGAGCTGGAAAAATCCATTAACACTTCGGCCAGCCAAGAAAAAACCGATCGCACGGAATTGTTTGCCATGCACCGCGAGCTTCGACAAGCCGAGGAAGAACGTCATCACCTCGAGGCCGACTGGCATGAAACCCAAATTGAATTGGCTCGGTTGGAAGAACGCGAAAAAAATCTTGATCGCGAAATCCAAGAGGAAATGGGGGCTGAGGCCATGACTTCAAAAAGTAATCGCCCGACCGGACAAATAAATACCGATGAATTATACCCGGAGATTCAACGTTTACGTTATCAACTGGAACTCATTGGCGGGATTGATCCGGAAACTTTAAAAGAATATGAAAGTACCAATGAGCGCTTCACCTTTCTTTCCGCTCAAACCGAAGATTTGGAAAAAGCCATTAGGGACACTGAAAAAGTTATTGATGAATTGGACGAAAAAATTAAAGAACAGTCCGAAGAAGCCTTTAAAAAAATAAACAAGGAGTTTTCTAAATTCTTTAAAATGCTTTTTGGTGGCGGATCGTGCGAATTGGTTAAACTGACGGTCGAGGATTTGGCCCCGGAAGAAAGCGAAGTAAGTTTGGAACGTGCTCTAAATGACACAGCCGAAACCGAACAGATTAAAGAAGAACGACCAATTTTTGTCGAAAAGAAAGATCGGGTCATCGGGGTTGATATTTACGCCACCCCGCCAGGCAAAAAATTAAAATCACTAAACCTCCTTTCCGGCGGCGAACGGGCCCTGACCTCGATTGCCTTGGTCTCGGCCATCATGGCCACCAACCCGGCCCCGTTCGTAGTTCTTGATGAAGTCGATGCCGCGCTTGATGAAGCCAACACTGTCCGCTTTGCTTCTATTCTCGATGAGCTGGCTAAACTAACACAATTTATTGTCATCACCCACAACCGTGCCACTATGGAAAAAGCCGATGTTCTTTACGGCGTTACTATGGGTGAGGAAGGTACCAGTAAAGTTCTCTCGGTCCGTTTGGAAAATGTGGCTGGCGGAAATGGAACGGCAAGACGATAATAAAACTCCCCAGGCTGAAGTCCGAGTGCATTCGGTGAAAATAGACAAAAAACTAGTCGAGTAATCGTCTAGTTTTTAAAAACATGGGGCTAGTTTAGTGTTGGTTTTTTATAAAGAATTCCCGTCCTGTCCGTATGTACACAATATTAAACTCTCTTGTAAAAATCAAAGAAAAAATGTACTCTAAAAATAGGCTTAGGTACAAAATTTTCATAAAATTATTACACCATAAGATATGAGTAAATCAATAAAATGGGTTATCGGAATAGTTGCAGTCGTTGTTGTCGTGGCCATCGGATACTTTGTATCAAGAGGTCCGAAAGAGGTTTCGGAAGTCCCGATTAAAATTGGGATGGTTGCACCAATGACCGGTGATCTCGCCTTCATGGGCGAGGGGATAAGAGACGCTATTTTATTGGCCAAAGAAAACATGAGTAGCACGAAATATACCTACGAAGTAATTTTTGAGGACGACCAACTGGATCCTAAAATGACCGCAAGCGCCGTCAATAAACTAATAAGTGTAGACAAAGCTGATGTAATTATATCTTTTAGTTCCGTGACAGGAAATGTGATCACACCAATTGCAGAACAAAACGAAGTTGTGCATTTTGGCATAGCCTCAGATCCTAACGTGGCAATAGGTAAATTTAACTTCATCCATTGGACGCCTCCCTCTGAGGAAAATAAGGTTTTCATTGAAGAATTGCAACGAAGAGGGATTAAAAAACTGGGAGTGTTCGAGTCGAACGCACAAGGTGCTGCCGCTGTAATGGCCGACTTGCAAGAAAGATTAAAAGGGACGGATATTGAAATAGTAACTGACCAGGTATTTAACTTTGGCGAAAAAGACTTTAGAAGTATTATCGCTAAAGCAAAAAACAGCGAAGCAGAAATTTACTTATTAATGGCTTTCTCGCCAGAGTTAGAAATATTAGCCAAGCAAATGAAAGAAGCCGGAATAAACACGCCACTTACCTCTATTGAATCTTTTGAACTTAGCGAGCAGGTAGCTCTTTTCGAGGGAGATTGGTACGTCAACGCCGCTGACCCGACGGGAGATTTTGCTGATAAGTTCAAAACGAAAACTGGCAAAAACCCAACATTGGGAGCGGCTAACGGATATGATATTTTTAACTTAGTGGTTGCAGCCACCGAAAAAATTATAAGTTCAACAAAACCTACGCCCGACCAAATTGTAAGTGAACTAATGAATATTAAAGACTTCAGCGGCGCGCTTGGTAACTTAAGTATTGACGAAGATGGACTTGTTGTATCAAAGGCAGCCATCCGTATGATAAAAGACGGGCAACCTGTTAGTGTCAGTGAGTAGAAACCCGACCTTATGTGCAGAATAAAATTGCCTCGTTTTGCGAGGCAATTTTTTTGAAAAAACACGATGAACCAGGTAAAATAAAACTAAATGAATATACTTCCACAACTCATCTTGAACGGCATTATCGCTGGAGCGATATATACTTTGGTCACACTGGGTTTTAATCTCATTTACGGCGCGACAAAATTCTTCAATTTAGCGCACGGCGTAATGGCGGCAATCGGCGGCTACGCGATGTTTTATTTTGCCAAAACCTTAGGACTAAATGTTTATATTGCGGTTATTCTCGGTGTCGTTTTAGTCGGTCTTGTCGGTTTTGGCCTAGATAAACTCATTTATCGCCCGCTTCGCAAGCGTAAAGCGTCAAATATGGTTTTATTTGTTGCTTCACTTGGAGCAATGACTACCTTACAAGCCGTTATTGCAATCCTCTTTTCCAGTCAATTCAAAACGCTTTCACAAAACTTTGGTACCCAAAAATTTTTCATAATTTTTGGTGGCACCGTAACACAAACACAGCTTGTTATTTTATTATCTGCTGTTTTAGTTATGGCAGGGCTCGTTGTCCTTCTTTACAAAACGCAATTTGGCCGGGCCGTACGAGCCATCAGCGATGACGAGGAAGCAGCGCAGATTATCGGTATAGATACCAACAAAATAATTGGCTATGTTTTTTTCATCGGCTCGGCAATTGCTGGACTTACTGGAATTTTGGTCGGTTTTGATGTAGGTATTGAACCGGAAATGGGATCGAACTTACTGCTCAAAGGTGTCATTGCTTCCGTTGTCGGTGGGGTCGGCAATATCTACGGTGGAGTTTTGGGCGCGTTTCTTTTGGGATTTGCGGAAAATTTCGGCATTTGGAAAATATCTGGCGAATGGAAAGACGCCATTGCCTTTGCCCTCTTGATTACATTTTTAATTTTCCGTCCCCGCGGAATTATGAATAAGTAGTATGGTATATTTGGAACATTTAGCCATTTTATTTGCCATCTACGCTATCTTAGGTATGAGTTTGAACTTGGTTGTTGGCTACACTGGACTTTTGTCCGTAACCCATGCCGCTTTTTACGGCATTGGTGCCTATACTACGGCAATACTTCTGACAAAAAGCGATGTTGGTTTTTTCAGTTCTTTGATTTTAGGAATTATCATTGCAGCCGCTGTAAGTTTCCTCATCGGCATAGTTTTGTCTAAGCTCAAAGGTGATTATTATGCCCTTGGTACATTTGGATTTAACACGATTATCTTTGCTGTCTTTTTGAACTGGCAAAAATTGACGAGGGGCCCTCTGGGTATTCCCGGAGTTCCCAAGCCGGAGTTATTCGGCATAAACTTTGCGAATAATTTTAATTTCCTAGTTCTTGTTTTGATATTTCTGATCTTGACATATTTTGCCTCACGTTTTGTCGTCAACTCCTCTTTCGGCCGAGTATTGAAAGCAATTCGCGAAGACGAAACGGCCATTGCTGTTTTCGGATACAACGCTTTGTATTTCAAACTTACGATTTTCGTTATTTCCGCCGCCATGGCAGCGATTGCCGGATCTTTCTTTGCTTCCTATGTTACTTTCATTGACTCCTCCAGTTTTCAGTTGGCGGAGTCGATGTTCATTCTTGCGATTATTATTTTGGGTGGACTCGCCAACCTACGCGGTTCGATTTTAGGCGCATTATTTTTGATACTGCTTCCTGAAATTTTACGTTTCGTCGGCTTTCCGTCCGGCATCGAGGCTCAAATGCGACAGGCCGTGTATGGCATAATTTTGATTTTACTCATGCTCTATCGGCCGCAGGGGTTAATAGGTGAATACAAGTTATGAAAATTCTTAAAACAAAAAATTTAGAAAAACGATTTAACGGCGTTCGTGCCGTTGATCGACTTTCAATAAGAATTGAAAAAGGAAAGATCACCGGCATTATCGGACCGAACGGCTCCGGCAAAACAACACTTATTAATCTTTTGAGCGGGATTCTGGAAATGGATAGCGGAGAAATTATTGTCGATGGTATAAAAAAAAATACAAGGATACTGCCACACCAAATTTTTTTCTACGGTATTACCCGTACTTTTCAAAATGTTCGGCTGTTTGAACAAATGACGGTGATGGACAACATTTTAGTTGTCGTAACCGAGAGAAATGTTTTTAGTTCGCTTTTTGAGAGGCACACTGAATACCACAAAAAAATCGCCGAGGAAGTTTTGCAGAAAGTCGGTCTTTGGGAGAAAAAAGATCAGTTGGCCTTCAATCTTTCCTACGGCCAACGAAAACTTTTGGAGATTGCCCGGACATTAGCAACGAAGGTGGAAATTTATCTTTTTGATGAACCTTTTGCCGGACTTTTTCCAGAGATGAGAAAAATCGTTTCCATCATTCTTCAAGAGTTAAGGCAAGAAAATAAAACCATTGTCTTGATTGAGCACGATATCGGTTTAATCCGAGAACTTTGCGACCATGTTTTTGTGATGAATGAGGGCAAACTATTGGTCGAAGGCAAGCCCGACTCTGTTTTAAAAAAAAGAGAGGTTGTTGAGGCGTATCTTGGTGGATAAATAATAAATATGGAAAAAGAAACTTTACTACAACTTCACAACGTTTCGGTTAACTACGGCGGAGTAAAGGCTCTCAATGGTGTCGATATTTCGCTTGATGAGGGTGAAATCGTGGCTTTGATGGGTCCAAACGGCGCGGGTAAATCAACAATACTCAAGACGATTTTCGGCTTGGCGCCAATTCATTCCGGAAAAATTTTATGGCACGAAAAAGAGATAAAACCGGTTTCCTATGAGGTCGTGAAAAGAGGTATTTCTTTTGTTCCACAAGGCCGAAGAGTATTTAGTCATTTAACGATTGAAGAAAATTTGGAAATCGGCGGTTTTATCGTTGACGATAAAAAGGAATTGAAAAGACGAATCGCCGAGGCAATGGAGACTTTTCCAATACTGAAACAACGGTGTAAAGCTAAAGCCGGAACGCTTTCCGGCGGTCAACAGCAGATGCTTGCCTTGGCGCGAGGGCTGATGACCGAACCGAAAGTTTTACTTCTCGACGAACCATCTCTTGGTCTTGCGCCAAAAATCGTTAAAGAGGTTTTTGCAAAGATTAAAGAAATAAACGAAAAACACAAAACGGCAATTTTGGTAGTCGAGCACAACATTAAATCGTTGCTTGATATCGCCAATCGTGGTTATGTTCTAGATAAAGGAAGTGTCGTAGCAAAAGACACCGCACAAAAGCTTCTTGAGAGCGATATTTTAGAAAAGGTATTTATGGGTAAATAAAAAACTCTAACCATATTAATAGTTATGAGTTTTTTATATTCCTCGAATCCTTCTTATTTCCTAGTTTCAAAAATTTCCTTCAAAAACTGTCCGGTATAACTAGTCTTAACTTTGGCCACCTCACGAGGCGTACCTTCGGCCACCACCATACCGCCCTTGTTCCCGCCATCCGGACCCATGTCGATAATCCAATCAGCGCCTTTGATGACATCAGGGTTATGCTCGATGATCAAAACCGTATTGCCCTTATCCGCCAAACGATGAAGAACATCCAAAAGTTTTTTAATATCTTCAAAGTGAAGGCCGGTGGTCGGTTCATCAAGAATATACAAAGTCTTACCAGTGGCCCGACGAGAAAGTTCTGTGGCCAACTTAACACGTTGGGCTTCACCACCAGACAAAGTCGTAGCTGATTGGCCGAGGTGCATATAGCCAAGTCCGACCTCGCGCAAAATTCCCAGCTTGTCGGCAATGGCCGGTTGGTCGGAAAAGAAACGGAACGATTCTTCCACGGTCATATCCAAAACATCGGCAATATTTTTACCTTTGTAATGAATTTCCAAAACCTCGGCGTTGTAGCGACGACCATGACACTCGTGACATTCAGCGTAAACGTCGGGCATGAACTGCATTTCAATGCGCTGCAAGCCATCACCACCGCAAGCCTCACAACGACCGCCACCTTTGACGTTGAAGCTAAACTTACCGGCATCAAAACGACGAAGTTTGGCTTCCGGCACCTCAGTAAACAAATCGCGCACGGCCGTGAACAGGCCGGTGTAGGTGGCCGGGTTGGAACGCGGGGTGCGACCAATAGGTGATTGATCAATGGCCACGATTTTATCAAGATTTTCTAGCCCCAAAATTTTATCATGCTCGGCCGGCAGTTCTTTGGCCCGATAAAAATGGCGCTCCAGTGCCTTCGCTAAAATCTCCAAAATCAAAGTTGATTTACCGGAACCGGAAACACCGGTAACACAAGTTAAAGTGCCGAGCGGTAAATTGACCGTGACGTTTTTCAGGTTAAAAGCACGCGCCCCGACAATGGTTAATTTTTTACCACTGCCCTTGCGAACGCGGGCTGGCACAGGAATTTCTTTTTTACCAGATAAATATTGTCCGGTTAGCGATTCTTTATTTTTAGTTAAATCTTTAATGGTACCCTCGGCAATAATTTCACCACCATAAGTGCCGGCGCCGGGCCCGACATCAATTATCCAATCAGCCTCATTCATCATGGCGGCATCGTGTTCAACAACAATAACACTGTTACCCTGGTCACGGAGTTTTTTAAGGGTTTCAATTAATTTTTCGTTATCGCGTGGATGCAGACCAATAGACGGTTCGTCCAAAATATAAATCACACCGGTTAAACCATTGCCAAGTTGCGTAGCCAAACGAACGCGTTGCGATTCACCACCAGACAAAGTCATGGCACTGCGATCAAGGGTTAAATAACCTAACCCAACATCAAGCAAGTTGCGTAGACGACCACTAACTTCTTTGGCCACCCGTTCCATGACTTCTAGGTCAGAACCGGCCAAGCCACAGCAACACCGTTCCTGTTTACTTTTGACGGTGTGCTTACCCGGCACATAAGCTTTAAAAAATTCGGCCAGTTCATCCAACGGCTTATTTACGAAATCGGAAATGGAAAAATTCAAAACCTTAACCGCCAAAGCCTCCGGTTTCAAACGTTGACCACGACAAGCTGTACAGAGCAAGGTGCGCATGTAGCACTCCAACTCGTGACGAACATAATCAGAATCGGTTTCTTTATATTTTCTTTCAAGCATGGCCAAAATGCCCGGGAAAGTTACGGTCTGACCATCGATGTCGTAAGTTTCCTCACCGGTACCGTCAAATAAAACTTTCATTTTAACCGCGGGAATTTTTTCCACCGGAGTCCCCATGGGAATTTTATGGCGATGTCCGACGGCTTCAAGCAAACGCATTTGCGCCGCCGAATTACCGGCCGCCCTGGACCACGGCCGAATCGCCCCTTCGTCTAAAGTTAAACGCTTATTAGGAATAACCAACTCTGGTTCAAAAACAAGTTTAACCCCAAGGCCGGTACAATCCGGGCAGGCTCCGTGTGGCGAGTTAAAAGAAAAAGAACGCGGTTCAGGCTTGGACACCGACAACTGACAATCAGCACAATAGTAAGCCTGGGAAAACAAACGATCTTCGCCATCAGATTCGGACACCGCATTAACCACACCGTTACCATACTCTAAGGCCTTACCAACCAATTCTTTAATTCGAGCTAACGGAAGGTTGCTGTCGGGTTCAAAAGTCGCAATCAATAAATCAATTGTGTGTGGCTTGGCCTTATCCTTCCGCATTTCAAGTGCTTCCTCGGTATCCATAATGACACCATCAAAACGTATTGACTTGAAACCAGAATCAAGTGCTGTTAACAGAACTTGTTTATGTTCACCTTTTTGTTCGCGGACAATCGGAGCAAACAAATAAAGCGTTCCGACCTCGCGGAGTTTATTTATAGTTGAAGAGATTTGTTCCAAAGTTTGCTCTTTCAATTCGCGCTGACATTTTGGGCAATGCGGTTTACCAATGCGGGCGAAAAGAATACGCAAAGCGTCGTAAACCTCAGTTACGGTGCCGACGGTCGAACGCGGATTGTGCGAAGAAGATTTTTGATCAATGGCCACGGTTGGCGACAACCCGGTAATTTCATCAACATCGGGCTTGTCTTGCATTTCCAAAAATTGGCGAGCATAGCTAGACAGCGATTCCATAAAGCGACGCTGACCCTCGGCATAAATGGTGTCAAAGGCCAGAGAGGATTTTCCCGAACCGGATAAACCGGTAATCACCACGAAACTATTTTTAGGGATATCGACGTCAACATTTTTCAAATTATGAACGCGCGCCCCGCGCACGGAAATGCAATTTTTTGTCATAGATAAAAGCGTGGGACATGGTACCACGCTTTTGTTTTTGCTGCAAGGATTCGATTATTCGATTTTATTTAGGTGTGGAAGCACAATTAGCTGTACCTAAAATATTTAAAGAATATGTGCACTTAGTATTCGTTTTTGCCCCAATTCCACAGGAATCTTCCTCGCAAACGGTTTTTAAACTTATATCTGAAGAATCGGGAGCGTAATAACCTAAAGGCGGTTGAACTCTGCCTGTCTTTGTCTTTTGATCTTTATAATCTTCACATTTTGCAACACTGGAACTGGAACAATCGAGTGTTAAAAGAACACACTTATTTAGTGATGCATCCGAGCCAAAAAGTGCTCCGTGATCGTAAAAACATTCATACGAAATTTTAGGAATTCCATTACCGCCAGTGGTATCTGTCCGCAAATCATATTGAGAACACGCAGAAGAGTCAACGGCTAGACCGGCGATGGTTTGGTTCATCTCTTCACAAGCAAGACAGCGATCGGCCGGATCTAGACGGGTACATTTTTGGTAGGTTTCAGGACAGGTGTTCCAGTGACAAGTTTTTTGTTCGGCCTCTGGAACATCTTTTCCGTTTTCTTTTACAAGTTTAGAAACCGTGCTGCCACATTTACCAGTAGTTGGTTCTAAAGTATATATTCCTTTGGCCTGAATGGATTCGCAACTGGTCGAATCAGAAATAAACATGACTCCTTGCATTTTTGGAATTTGCGGCATTTCTAATTTAATCAACTGGGGGTTAACGGTAAAAAGAATAAGAGCCGCACACATAAGCAAAACTAATCCGGTCAATGCTTTGGTGATTCGCTCTTTAGCTTTAGAAATTTCCCCACCGCCCGGCGAACTAACATACTGCAAGCCACCGACCATTAACATAAGAACAGCAAAAATCGTGGCAATACTTAAAAGAAATTTATAGGTCTTATCAACATAATCCCCTAAACCGGTAACACTGGCCGTAATTCTACCGGCAATCGGCAAACTTACCCCAAGTTCATATTCCATTGGCGGCGGGTAACAAAATCTGTACGTACTATTTCCGTCTGGGTTACATGCCTTATTCGACGCCTTATCATTAGAGTCGGCGAATCGACCGTCCGGACCGTCTTTTCTGTCAGCATCATTCGTACAAATTTCCTCAGTCCAGCAACGCGGATCTGTCGTGGGATCAACAACAGCCTCGGCCGCCATAATCGGACCAGCCGGAAAGAGTAAAAACAAACTGATTAAAATTAACCAAACTTTCATAAAAAATTATTCAGTCATTTTTTCCATAACGCCGCGCAACAAATCAGCCGGAACCGCCCCTTCGATCATTTGGTCACCTAAAAACATTGTTGGCGTGCCATAAACACCGGCCTGCAAGCCTTCAGCCAAATCGGCTTCAACCAAACTGGCTTTAACTCCGGAATTAAGACAAGAAATGAATTTCCCCATTTCTAAATCTAAGGCGCGGGCGTATTCGACAATGGCTGTTTGAGATAAATCGGATTGATTTTGGTACAACTTATCAAACATTTCCCAAAACTTCCCTTGATCTTGAGCACATCCAGCGGCTTCGGCGGCCAAAATTGCTTCAGGATGAAGATCAGCCAAAGGGAAATCTTTATAAACAAAATAAACTTTGTCACTAAACTGAGTGGTCAACGAACGCAGAGTAAACGCCAACTGTTGAGAATATGGACAGGCAAAATCACCAAACATGACAATTTTTAGAGCCGCCCCAGGATTACCAAAGGCCGGCTCTTCGGCTAAAGAAAAATTTGCAATTTTGTTGGAAGTTGACGCGGCAGCCGCCGTTAACTCACTAACGGTCATGTCCCTGGCCTGCTCAATCCGATTTTCGGCGATTTGACCCGATTTAATCAAATCAAAATAGTAAAAGATACGCCAAACAAATAAAGCCACGCCCAGTAAAACCACAAAAGTGACTATGGCCGGCCACCAATGGCGGTGTGGCGATAAACTTTTTTCCCCCTTAATTATTGGCATAGAAATGAAAAAATTCCTTGATAAAAGTATAACAGAATCTTAGGATTAACAAAAGAAAAAAATATCGTCAATTGACATAAGCGGCCATCTCTGGTATCTTTAAACTTGTTGTTTTGCTAGTTATCCCTCTGTAATTATGATCGAGAACATCTTAAATATCTCCCAAGCCGTATTAGCCGTAATTCTTGTTGTTTGTATTCTTCTGCAAGCCCGCGGCACTGGTTTGGGCGCAGCCTTTGGTGGCGACAGCAATGTTTATCGTACCAAACGCGGCATTGAAAAACGACTTTTCCAAGCCACTATTGTCGTGGCAATTCTCTTCTTTGGTGTCTCTTTGGCCAACGTGGTTTTCTAAAACAAGAGACAAATTTTTTGTGCCATTAGGCATACTCTTAAAATCCGGTTTTAAAAATCTATTCAGACGCTTAAAGGGCGCTTGGTCTGATTTACGTTCCCCAAAAAACCAAACCGGCAATTTGACCAAAAAACAAATCCTGCAACTCTCAACCAACCATCGTTTTCCAACCTTGGCTCAATGGAAACATTTGCCTTCAGTCCTTTCTGAGACGGAAAAGAAAACCCTGCAAGTTGTTTTGGCTGTGGGAGCAGTCTCTTTCATTACCTTGGGTAGTTGGTGGTTGGTTACTCATCGGGCCGAGGTTCCGATGGTTGGTGGTTCGTATACCGAGGGTTTGGTTGGCTCCCCACAATTTATCAATCCCCTTTATTCCTCAACCAGTGATGTTGATTCTGATTTGGTCAGCTTAATCTATTCCGGACTTTTTAAATGGACTCAGGCCGACGGCCTGCAACCCGATCTGGCCGAATCCTTTACGGTTTCCGAAGACCAGAAAACTTATACTATTAAATTGCGCGGCAACGCCGTCTGGCATAACGGCGACCCGGTTCGTTCCAGTGACGTCTTATTCACTATTCAAAGCATTCAGGATCCGGCTTATCACAGTCCTTTGGCTATAAGTTTTCGCGGCGTAACCGTTTCAGAAGTTGATGAGTTGACTGTTCAGTTTGTTTTAAGTGAACCGTTTGCCCCGTTTCTTTCTTCCTTAATTGTCGGTATTTTACCATCGGCTATTTGGGCGGAATTGCCAGCCAAAAATGTTCCTTTAACCTCATTCAATCTTTCCCCTATTGGTAGCGGCCCGTACAAATTCGAAAAATATGCCGTGGAAAAAAGTGGTGAAATAAAATCATATTCACTAGTTCGTAACCCGGCCTACTACGGTGAGCCAGCTAAAATCGAACATTTAATTTTTAAATTTTATAACGATGCCACCAGCGCGGTGGCCGCTTTGCAAAACCAAAATGTCGAAGGGGTCGGTTTTGTGCCTAGTTACTTAGTTGAGGAAATAGCTGAAGACAAATCAGTTAATCTGTTTTACCCCAGCATGCCACAGGCCGTAACCCTCTTCTTTAATTCCGACACACAACCGCTTCTTGACGACGAAGACATTAGGCAAGCTTTGTCTTTAATTATCGACAAAGATCAAATCATTAACGAGGCCCTGGGCGGCAAAGGAACAAAGATCAATTCACCAATCCTGCCCGGCACCCTCGGTTACGACGAAACAATTGGCCAAACGGCCATTGATTCGGCCCAGGCCCTTGCTTTATTGGATAAGACCGATTATACTCAAACCTCTTCGGAAGGCTATCGAGCCAAAACCGTCAAAAAAACCGAAAACGGAACAACTGTCGAAGCCCTCGAAGAGTTGACTTTAACTTTAACCGTTATTAATCAACCGACCTTTATTAAGGTGGCCGATCTGATTACGGCTCAGGCTAAAAGTGTTGGTATTAAAATCCAAACCGAAACCGTTGAACCAACCTCGCTTTATAATGAAGTTATCAAACCGCGAGCTTATCAAATTCTTTTAACAGCCACACAATACGGTTTGGATTCTGATCCATATCCGTTCTGGCATAGTTCGCAAATTAAAGATCCCGGTCTAAACCTTTCACTTTACAGCAACCGAACGGTTGATGAATTGTTAGAAAAAGCTCGGGCTACCAATAATTCTGAAGAACGGGCCACAGCTTATAAAGATTTTCAAACACAAATCGTTAAAGATTTACCAGCTATTTTCTTGTATCAACCAGCCTACACCTACGCCGTCGGTTCGAAAATAAAAAATGTTTCTCTTCAAAAAATTCAGTCACCGGCCGATCGTTTCCAAGACATTACCGGTTGGTATATCAAAACAAAAAATGTCATCAAATAATGGGCGAGTGGCGGAATTGGTATACGCGTAGGTCTCAGAAGCCTATGTCTGCAAAGACTTGAGAGTTCGAGT
>Ga0172379_10001679_pt1 | contig 42883 bp, 51 predicted proteins | sample GrowelOW334metaG_FD_119756 | JGI IMG/M metagenome (GOLD analysis project Ga0172379, IMG submission 119756) | Groundwater microbial communities from an aquifer near a municipal landfill in Southern Ontario, Canada - Groundwater well OW334 metaG | ecosystem: Environmental > Aquatic > Deep... | reverse complement strand
GGCGCCATGCCAGAACAAAAAACCGTCATCTATCCGACTCAATATTCGGACACACACATTACCGAGAACGCCAAATCAACTGACCAGCGATTTAAAAACACCGCGGAAATTAATAAAAGAAATTTCTTAGCGAGCGCCGCGAGTTCTCTACGAGCGAAAACACCAACGCAAGAAACGAGTCAGCCGGAAAAAGGAACTTGGCTTTGGACACCTACACTAGACATAACTCCGTCGTATACAAATTCCATCATTAACGGCGCGAAAAAGAACGGCATCCGTAATATCTATCTTTCCATTGATTCTTATCTGGACATCTTCGTTATGCCTGAAGGTAAAGAGAAAGAAGCGAAGAAAAAAACATTTAATGCCATTCTTGAGAATTTCATCGCGACAGCACACAAAAATAATATGACCGTTGACGCAGAAGCGGGCTGGAGAAATTGGGCGGAACCGGAGAACGAATATAAAGCATTTGCAGTAGTGGACTTCGTTATACAATTCAATGCCACACACACCGAGAAATTCCGCGGATTCCAATATGACATTGAGCCATATTTGCTTGACTCATACGCAATTAACAAGAGGGCCGTTCTATACAATTTCGTTGACCTAGTGAAAAAAACAGTGACACAATTGGGCGAAAGCGATGTGAAATTCTCTGTCGTCATTCCTGACTTCTATGATTGGTATTCGGGAGAAACGCCACGGTTCTTTTATGGATTGAGTTATGGATACACACTAACGCACCTACTTAATGTATTGGAACACCGACCGGGTAGCACTATACTCGTTATGGCATATAGAAATTTTAGCCAAGGTAAAGATGGATCAATAGACATCTCTCAAAATGAGATACAAACGGCAAACAAATATCACACGAAAGTTATCGTGGCACAAGAAACAGGAGAAATTTCGCCTTCTTACATTACTTTCTACAACACCTCACTTTCAGCACTCAACACTAATATACAAAATATAGAAAAAGAATTTTCTGACGATGAAAGTTACAACGGCATCGCCATACACTACATCAACGCTCTGCTAGCGCTGGATTAGAACTGGGTGCTGGTCGTGTCGTATCCTAATTCTTTTGCGCGAGAAACGGATTTTTTGAAAAAATAGATCCAGTGGTCATGATCATGATTCTCGTTCCGTGAGTTCCAATTCTCCATAATTTCTTTGGCCGTCGCCCATGTTAATTCAAATTTCTCATGTTCTTCAAGTGAAGTCGGTTTTACATCCCTACTTTTTAGAATAACGAGAAAGCAGGTTGAGTGTGTGACACGATTCACATTCCTTAGAACATTACGATAATGGGCTAATGCCCCTCCGATTTTTTCCACATACAAAAAATCGTACAGACCGCTTTCTTCAATGACTTCTCGCAATACACCTTCTTGAAGATCCTCGTCCGCATCAACACCACCGGAAAAAAGCCGAAAAAGGCCATCGTCCGTGTGTTTGCCAACTGCGTATTTCTGGCTCTGCGGATCAAAAACGATACCGCAACCGCCGTCCCTCCGTTCTTCATTTTCCCTTTTGATACCAAACTCCCGAATTTCGTCCGTGGTGTCCATAACATTAGATTGTACAGGAATAATAAATCATGCGCATTCTCGCCGAACGGCTCAGACCGTCTGAGTCGTTTTGAGGAGTGTCAAACACCGAGTGTTTGACACCACTAGAATTGTTGGTGGTGTATGTTATTAATCTTTCAACTGACCCTTTAGCATGTCAATGAGTTGACTTATCAGTATTTTATCCTCCTTGCTGTTGGCCGTTCCTTTGATATTTGGTTCAGAAAATAAAACTTCTAACCCTCTAGATAATATATTTTCCTTCAAGTCACTATTTGTATAAATCAGATTATTCATTGTTTGAAGAGTCGCGTACTTGAACATGTACGCTTCGTACATTTTCTTACTGTAAAGATACTGAGTGACGGAAAAAACAGTGAGATATGACGGTACCAATAATGAAGCTACACGTAATATAGCCGTACCAGCTGTAATATTACTTTCTGAACCCATCGAGAGCTGAAAAAATACATATGTGATGTATCCTGTTATACTAGCGAAGACCAAAGCGAGTAGTAACCACCACCAACTACCATTGACAGAAACATTCCAAAGATTCCATCGCCAAAATTTAATTTTCCCATAAAATAATTCAACACTATTCTTTTTAGTTGTTTGATATTCTTCAGCTCTTTTTTTAAAAGCGTCTGCTTGTCCATTTAACGCTGCAGAGTTTACTTCACCTTGCTTTATAAGTAACGACTCTAATGATTCCAACGCGGTTTTATATCTTGGTTCATCACGAATAATTTCATCCAAAAATGGTTGAATGTTTACAAATGATTCATTAGCTTTTTTAACTGCACCAGTATTTATTTTTACTTCAGAATACAAACCGATCGATCTTAGGAGATTGTTCAGATTCTCAATCCAAACTAACACACCATGATGTTGAGTCGTAATATTTTCGAGTTCCAAAGATTGCAGACCGGAACCATTCCATGCATTGATCAGATTTTGAAGATGATTTTGTAGATTAGTTAGATTCGTATATCCTATGTTGTTTAATAAAGAATCATCTTTGCTAATTTTCAACAAAACACTATGTATATTTTTTACATAGTGTTCTAGATCAAAATCAGAAAATGCATTCCATGGTTGTTTATTTGCTCCAGAATTGTATATTTTAGGCAAATCAAAACCGAGTATCTGTTCTATATAATTTTTTATATTTGTTTTTAACGGTTCCATAAATTCTTATAGCGATTCTAATTTACAAACAATGTTTTTAAAATATTATCTATCTTTTGTGTTTTGTTCGATCGGTAAGTTTGAATGTGATTCCTGATTTTGGTGACGGAGGAAATGTCTTTCCTTTTACGCCTGTTATTTCTTTATTAGTTTTACCTCCATGCGGTCCAATTTTTGCATACTGAGCAGAAATAGGAACTTTCTCGCCGGGTTTAAATATTTTAGTCATAATCAGTTATATGTTGTATTAATGTATTCTATATTCTTTCTATTTAGTGGATAAATCAAGCACCACCTGTGGATAACTTTCTATTTATTTTCTATTCCATGCGATAATGGGCTTAATGCTTACGAAACGCCAAAAGGAAGTGCTTGATTTCGTAAAGTCCTACTCCAAAAAGAATTGCTACTCCCCTTCTCTACAGGAGATTCAGAAACGATTAAAACTTGCCTCGGTTTCCACGGTCCATTTTCATATATCTAAATTACAGAGAGCTGGTTACATAACAAAGCAAGAAGGCAAAGCACGCAGTATAGAGACCAGTGGTATGGGAACTATGATTAAGATTCCTCTTCTTGGGTATATCGCCGCTGGCCAACCTATTGAGGCAATAGAGGACATAACAAGAATGATCTCTATACCAATTAACTATGCTCCAACCACAGCCAGTTTATTCGCGCTAGAAGTACAAGGCGACAGTATGATTGATGACGGGATATTTGACGGAGACACGATTATTGTTCGCAAACAAAACACTGTTGAAGATGGAGAGACAGCAGTGGCCCTAATAAATAATAATGAAGTTACGCTCAAAAAAATTTACAAAGAGAAGAACAGGATACGGTTACAGCCCGCAAATCCTAAACTCAAACCCTTTTATGTTAAAGAGATAATAATTCAGGGAAAAGTAATTAGTACAATTAGGAACATTGAGGAGCAGGAAAATAAAGACGGTAAAATCAAATTAAATAATATTTACAACGAAAATTGTCTTGAAACCATGGCAAAAATGCCAGATAATTTTATTGATATGACAGTAACTTCCCCTCCGTATGATAATATGCGAAATTACAGTGGCAACACTTTCAATGAGTTTGAATCTGTAGCGAAAGAGCTTTACCGCGTGACCAAAAATGGAGGTGTTGTTGTTTGGGTCGTTGGAGACCAAACGGTTAAGGGTGACGAGACTGGGACATCTTTCAAACAAGCTTTATATTTCAAACAGATAGGATTTAATCTGTTTGACACAATGATATATCTTAAACCGCCACGAGGAGCAGTTGGCAATAATAATACATATTGGCAGACATTTGAATACATGTTTGTTTTCAGTAAAGGAAAACCCAAAAACATAAACCTAATTAGAGATAGAGAAAATAAAGACGAAAGAGACGGTGACAATAGCACAAAAAGATTGCATGATGGCTCGTTGTTAAAACAAAAACGAAGTGGGTATTCTAAATATGGAAGAAGAACGAATGCTTGGGAATATCTTATAGGAAAGGGTCATTCTGCAAGTGACAGAATCGCTTATGAGCATCCAGCCATATTTCCTGAAAAGTTGGCACGAGATCATATCATCTCTTGGAGTAATGACGGAGACATCGTTTACGATCCGTTTATGGGAAGTGGCACAACCGCAAAAATGGCGATTCTTAATAAAAGAAAATATATAGGTAGCGAATTATCTCGTGAGTATTGCGAAATGGCACAAAAAAGAATAGAATTTCTGGCATGAAATGCACTGAATGTGGTCGTAATGAAGCAACACAGCAAGAGTTTTGCGAGTCATGTTTTAACGAAACAAAAATATGTCGTAGATGTCAGCAACGATTAAGTATTTTTAAGTTTGAAAAAAATCAAAAAAGTATCGCGGGAAAAATATCTAGGAGAGGAGAATGTCGTGATTGCCGTAAATGGAAAAAACCAATACCAACAAAAATGAGGATTGAATACGAAAAAACTCACCCTATGCCGCCACTAGATAAGCCGTTTCATTGTCCTGTTTGTGAAAAAACAATAATCAGGCAATTTAGAAATGATGTTACGCTAGACCATTATCACTTGAATGGTTCAATACGAGGTTGGATTTGTAGACAATGTAATTCTAGTATAGGAATGATGGATGAAGATGTTGGTATATTAAGGAGAGCCATAAAGTGGATACAGGGCACTTTACATACCTTTTTTTAATTATCCCGTAAAGTGAGAAACTGTGGACATCTAACGGCTCAGACCGTCTGAACCGTTCGGTTCGCCGGCTGGCAAAGGCGTAGTTATTGAGTTTTCAGAAAATGCCCAAGCGTGTAGATCCAAAGTGCTTCCAATTCGCGCAATTAGCAGGCAATGTTCTGGTCAACGGCCGTCGCGTTCTCTACATATTGGACGACCCAGAGCGGACTATCGGTGAAGAGACCACCTCTCGTCACACACGCATTAATCGCTCCAACGCGAGTATTAATGCCGATCGGATACCAACTCGGGATTGGAACCGCTTTTCCTCCAATGGTCTGGGTCGGGACGAAATCGCTTCCCGCGATCATGCGCCACATGTACTGCATTGAATACACGCCGACGCGGACGCTCTGGCTGTTGAGGTAGTCAATCGCGCCCTGGATCGTCGCGTCATTTACCGCAGTGTTGTCCGACCAGCTATTCGCCTCCTCAACATCAAGCCACCAAATCGGTACAGCAGCATAGGTCAACTTAGACGCATAGGCGTAGGCATCCTTCGCCGTGTTGTAGCCGTAGTTATAGCTCGCGCAGACGGTCGGTTCGGGATATGTGCCGCCCGACAGTTTTGAGGTCCTCGTCTCGCCAAAGAGAGCATCACATTTTTTAGGCGTACTCATGTTCGCATTCGTCGCCGCGCTGCCGTATGCCGCATTCACATTCATATAGATAGTTGGTGCGACTGCCGAACTCGAGCGCGCTCCTGAAAATTGCGACTCCAAACGCGGATTGTGAGTGAACGCTTTTCCACCCGTCGCGCCAAGAACGACGAAGCCGAATGAATCAAACGGATACGAAACGGAATTAAAAGACAGGTCGTAGCCCGTCGCGCCTGCAGGGTACACATTGCCAACCGGAGAGATATGCTCCGGAGTTGAGGATAGCGTCGGCGCAGAAGAATAACCGGACAACTCTCGCTCAACACGCGCTGCCGTCGCTTCTTCAACATTGAAAGCGCGCAGGAGCGCGATAACCGCGCTCACCTGCCCTGTCGTGAGCGCTGCCGCACTCACACCAAACGGCATCGCCATAAAGAGCAGGATCAGCACGCTTCGCAGTATTATCGACTTCATTTTTCTATCATAACGCAAAAAGCACCCGAAGGTGCTTAATGTTTAGTAGCTGTTAGAGTAAGGTGCCGAGGAAAAGCCAAGATGATGCCAGCACGGCAGTTATGAGAGCAAAAATGACAATTGTTGATAGGAAAAATTTGGTCGCTTCTTTTTGCTTCCCTTCAGTGAGAAGCCGAACGGGCTGATAGAAGAATAAATAACCCATCAGGGCGGCAGAAAAAACAAGTAATGACAACATCACAATGGGGATCATCACATTATTTTCCGGAATATTTGCATTTGGCGCGTAGTACATCGCAGACGCAATAATTGAGATATACACTGTCGCCGCCAATGCATTCAAAAATGGTTTTTTAGTCATATTTATTTAAACACGCACATTCGTACACAAGTTTCATCAAGATTGTTTGATGATTAATTCATTCTGTGGATTTTCCTGTTCTAGATTCTCAATTATTTTCTGCGCTACCGATTCTGGTGCCATATAACTCTCTATATCTTCAGGTTTTTTCTCATCAAACAAATTCGTTTTCATATAATTTGGATATACACTTATGACTTTGATTCCTGACTCGCCACACTCTGCACGGAGTGATTCTGTAAATCCGCGGACCGCCCATTTGCTTGCCGCATAACCAGATGATGAAGGGTGTCCTGTAAGACCGCTCGTTGAAATGATGTTGATGATTGTTCCATTGTCTTGTTTCCGCATCTGCGTTAAGGCATATTTTGAACCAGACATAACACCGAATACATTTACTTCAAACATTTTCCTTACGCGTTCAATGTCTAATTGTTCTATCGGCGCATGTGGAAGCCACACGCCAGCGTTGTTTATCCAAATATCAATCTGACCGAATGATGCCACGGCGAAATCCGCGAGGGCTTTAATATCTTCTTCTTTTGTTACATCAGCGGCAAACGCTGCTGTATTAATTTCTTTTGCAACAGCTTCTACTTCAGCTTTATCCCGCGCACAGATAATAACGCGACACCCCTTAGTGATAAACTGTTCGGAGAGCGCCCTGCCGAGACCCTTCGTACCGCCAGTAATAACCGCAACTTCTTTATTCATTAGAAATGTTGGGTTTTAAGAAATTAAGAAAGTAAAGGAACAGAAAGAAGTTCAAATAATTCCACGGGCTTGTATAAGCTCCCATAAAACCTAAAAATCCTAGGAACCCCAAAAATCCCAAATTTCTCCGCCAATCTTTTTTATTTTTATTTTCCATAGGTTAATTATATCAGAATTATTGTTGTCAATATCTTAGCTGGGGGTATGAAATACTATGCGGATAAGCTCGCGGCAGCCGGCTGGAAGGTTGATAATTATCTTGGAGCGGGCGGGCCGATGGGAGGTCAAACAGGATATCGCAAAGCAGATACGCTTATCCTTATTTTATTAATTCCACCATCAAGCTTTCAAGCGCGATGCCATTATATTGTTCCTTACTAATTTTTTTATTTTCGTGCAAAATTCTCACTTTAAATCCTGCACTTTTTATCTTGTTAAGGTAATCTTCTTTCAACAGGGCTCCTGCAACACAACCAGACAATAAATCTTTATTGTTTCTTTGTTCTTCTGAAAGTTCCTCTAATAAAACAATATCTGAGAGATAAATTTTTCCACCTGGTTTAAGAACTCTATATGCTTCACTAAATGTTTTGGCCTTATCTGGTGTTAAATTGATAACACAATTCGTAATTACCGTATCAACTGAATTATCTTTTAATGGTAGGTTTTCAATTTCTCCTAAAAGAAACTCTACATTGGTTATATTGTATTTTTTAGCATTCTCTCTTGCTTTAGTTATCATTTCTTCAGTCATATCTACACCGATAACTTTACCTTTGTTCCCAACCTTTTTAGCAGCCAAAATGGAATCTATTCCAGCTCCAGAGCCCAAATCCAATACCACATCTCCTTCTTTTATTTTCCCAAATGCTAATGGATTACCACAGCCAAGACCTAAGTTTGCTTCGCCTACAATTTTTAATTCTTCATCAGAATAACCAATACTTTTCGAAATATTTTTTGCTTTATTACACGAACAGCAACATGAGGTACATTTTGTTGCTATTTCTTTATATTTATCTTTAACAATCTTTTTTACAGTTTCTTTTTTCATAGCTAAAGATATAGCATAATTTTCATTAAAAAGTACGAGCGGCGGGTCGTGGACGAAGTTAGAACTGTTGTTTTGGGAGAAAACACAGTGTTTTACTTCTACTCGCCTTCTTTCTTCAATATCGCCTCAATGTAGATTGTTATCTGATCGTCTGTGTTGTAGGATCTGCTGTTCGTATCTGGACTGACTGTGCGGTAATACTGCCGTCGCTGTTAGTCGTGCCAGAAACAATGACAGTTGCATCAACCGCGACATCGCTCTCTTCGCCACTCACACTCTTCAGGAAACTTGTGGCGGTGGTTATGAGAACAACATGCGAGCTACCGTCTTTTGTGTTGATGGTAATGCTTTCAGAATCTTTCGTTGCAACAGTTCCGGAAAGCATTCCTCCATTCGCCGTTCCTCCGGCGCGCATACTGTTAAGGTTTCCTCCTTTTATTGCTGAAAAATTCCCTTGCATATTTTGTCCGGGAGCTCCGGAAAGAAAAACATTCGCGCCCGCATATCCCATACCGATACCGACAACGAGTGCAACAACGGCAATACTAATAATTTTTTTATTCATATATTCTATGGTTATTTTTTAATGCGCGCCTGGCGGTCTTTTTATTCATAGCGCAAGGCGTCAATCGGATTCAGGTTTGCGGCGCGGCGAGCAGGATACCATCCGAAAGCGATACCGATGACCGTCGATACTCCGAAGGCAAGCACAATAGAAGAGAGCGTAACGCTTGTCGTAGTAATACCGGTCCAATTCACAACGAAAGCAATCGCCCACCCAAGCGCAATGCCGATAACACCGCCGATAACCGTCAATGCCACCGATTCGGCGAGAAACTGCATACTGATATCATTCTTTTTCGCTCCAATAGCCTTTCGCAGTCCGATCTCGCGCATGCGTTCCGTTACAGTGGTCAACATCATATTCATAATGCCGATGCCACCGACAAGAAGCGAGATGGCACCGATAGCGCCGAGCAAGTAGGTTAAGGTCGAGGTAACCGATGACATTGTTGAAACAAGATCAGCCTGATTCGTAATTGAAAAGTCTGCGAGCGTGGGATCAGAAATCTTATGGCGCGTAAGCAGAATATCGGAAACATCGGTCTCTACCTGTGTCATGGTTTCAGAACTTGCGGCAGAGACATTAATCTGGGAAAGATATTTATTGCCTGAGAGATAGCGCTGTGCGGTCGTATAAGGAATATAGATGATGTCATCAGCATTGGAAGATCCTGAACTTCCCTTTGTCTTGGTAACGCCGATGATGGTGTATTGCGTGCTACTAATCCGAATTGTTTGGCCAATCACATCATCAGCAACAGCATCATCTCCGAAGAGATCGAGTAATACCGTAGGACCGATGACGGCAACTTTCGAATAACTAGAGACATTTGCATCAGAAATGAAATCGCCCGTCTCAACAGAAATATTGCGCACGCTCGTATAAGAGGGATCTGTACCAGTAATGCTCGTATTTGTATTCGCGCTCTTGGTGGTTACCTGTGCGCGATTTGAAACCACCATCGACATATCTGCGATATTTGAAACATCGCTTACAATGGCCTGTGCATCGTCAACCGTAAGCGTGTTAGCCGAACCGCGCGCGGACACTGCGCCGAACCCGTAACTTTTTGTAGCGCCCGGCGAGATCATTAGAAGATTTGAACCGATAGAAGATATTGAAGAAGTGATAGAACTGGTCGCGCCAGTGCCGACAGCCATCAGCGCGATGACCGAACTGATACCAATGATAATGCCGAGCATCGTTAATCCCGAACGCGCTTTATTCGCCGAGAGAGCGACATAGGTTTCTTCAATAAGGTCTCGATTTTTCATACGCGTTTGGGCTGTTCATCATAAAGCTTCGTTTCGTTCACAGCGTTGCGCGGGGTACGATTCTTTTCATCAGAAACAATAGCCCCATCGCAGAGCCGAATAATGCGATTCGCATGTTCGGCAATGTCGGGTTCATGCGTAATGAGTACGATTGTGCGCCCATAGGTACGATTCAGTTTTTGCAGAGTGTCGAGAACAATCAAGCTTGTCCTGCTATCGAGATTTCCTGTCGGTTCATCTGCGAGCACGAGCGCTGGATTATTGACGAGGGCGCGCGCAATGGCAACTCGCTGAATTTGTCCGCCAGAAAGTTGATTCGAAAGATGATTGAAATATTCTTCGGTGAGACCCGCGGCAAGAAGAGCTTTCTTCGCGCGTTCATCGCGTTCTTGCGTCGGCACTCCGGAATACACGAGAGGAATCACGACATTCCGAAGAACAGTTGTACGCGGCAGAAGATTAAACGATTGAAAAACAAAACCGATTTTGTCTTTTCGTATGTCAGCAAGTTCATCATCCGACATCGTTGAAACATCTTTGTTATCAAGCTTATACATTCCTGATGTAGGTGTATCTAAACACCCGAGAATGTGCATAAGCGTTGATTTTCCGCTTCCCGACGGGCCCATAATGGCAACGAATTCGCCTTCAGCAATAGAGAATGAGATATGATCAAGCGCGGTATATAACTCAGCGCCAGAACCATAGGTCTTATGAATGTCTTTGACCTCAATCATAATTATCTTGTGTTGATGATCTAGAGTCCCATCATCATTGCTCCACCGGATGGAGGGCCACCAACATTACTTGATTTTGTGTTTGAAGAAGTTGTTGTTTTTGAAGATGAGGATGAAGAAGATGAACTAGTTGTTGTCTTTGCAACTATCTGTTGGCCCTCTACGAGTCCGCTGGTTATAATCGTTTCAGTATCACCTGCAAGTCCGGTTATTACTATAACTTTATTCGGCGTGTGCGTGGTGGCTGTCCCGCTTCCCGATGAGGAATCAACCTCGAGTTCTGGATCAAAGACGAGGACATAGGTGGTTCCACCAGAAGTCTTAATTGCGCTCGATGGCACGACTAATCCAGTTGCCGTATCAGTGATAATATCTGCCGTGACTGACATTCCCGGCTTCACGCTATCGTTCGTGGTGTCGAGCGACAAATCAACCGTATAAGAAACGACTCCCGAAGAAACACTGCCCGCTGTCGAGATAGAGGCAACGGTGCCGACGATAGTCACATCCGATAATGCATCAAACAAAATCGTCGCCTTCTGTCCCGGTTTGATCTTGGTCACATCCGCCTCCGAAACTGAGAGCGTCGCAACTTCATTATCGCTCACCATAGTCGCGACTGTCGTGCCATCACCGATGGTTTGATATCGGTCAACCGCTATTGAAGCGACTGTTCCAGAAAATGGCGCATGCACGATTGTGTCGGCTAGCGTAGCTTTGGCATCAGCGAGCGCTTCCTGAGCTTTCTTAAGCGTAATCGTCGCAGACTTACGGGCGAGATCATCTGGGCCCTCTTCCGCGGTTTTTAGGTCGTCCTCTGCTACCGCTAATGACTGCTCGGACGAAATAATAGAAGTCCTGATTGAGAGCGCACTTGAAAGGTCGCTATTCACTGTCGTTGTATAGCCACTTACAGAAGAAAGAAGACTCGTGAGCGTTGCGGATGTCCCGAGGCTATAGAACGAATAATCAGTATTGACGCGATCAAAGAAATCGTGGGAATCCTTTACGGCATCTGCGACCGCCTGAGTCGCCTTATAGGTAGTCTGTGCGAGTGTGATAAGTTCATCATTTGACGCGGTGCGAGCAGTCGCTTTGTACTTGGCAACAGATTCGTTATAAGCAGCAAGGGCTTCATCGTAAGATGTTTCAGCAGAGTTTTTGAAAATAGAAATGGAACTGTCTTTCGACGAGACCATATCGCCAAAAGCATCTACATTCGTCTGATTTGAACGCCCAGAAACATCTGAATCGTATAAGACACTATCAAGACCCAATATGATGTCGGAGAGATCAGTATAAATATTTGCGATATCGCTATAGGCGTTATCGTGCGCCTTTTCCAATGCGACCTGCGCATTCGTCACCGCATTTTTCGCTTTCAGAAGCTCCAACGACGACGAAGGAGCCGTGCTGTCTTCATAAGTGAGCTCAGCGGTTTCAAGCGACAATTCAGCATCATGAACCAATTTTTGCGCATCGGTCGCGTCAATCTGTGCAATCGCAGTGCCGGCGGCTACATGCGTGCCCGGCTGTATATAAATTGCAAGCACGACACCAGAAGCCTCTGATGCGACAGTAATATTGCTCGTCGCCGATATTGTTCCGCTCTCTGAAAGCGTAGAAATAACGGTGCTGGTAGCTACTGTGGCAGTGACATAGCGAGTCGCATTTTCTGATGTAGCAAAAATGCTATAAGCCCACCATCCACAACCAAGAACCGCGAAAAAGATAACAGAGCTGATGAATTTGTGCGCGATAATATATTTTTTAGAGGCAGAAAGCCGGTACAGGATATTCATGGTCTTGGTATTGGAGCGGGAAGAATGCGAATAAGCTTTGCGTTAATCCGGCCTTCGCTGTTTGTATCTCCAAGTACGATGATCTGGTTCCCTACTGAAAGAGTTGCAGTTTTTGAGTCATCTCCATTCCGAATCATCGTAGAAGTGCCGACAAAAATTGTTTTGTTCGTTCCTTCTCGTGTCTCCATCGTAAGTGTCGGCAGTGTTATCGCCGTTATAGCCCCGACAGCGCCGTGATTATTGGGAATGAAACCACGAGGTAACTCAAAACCGTTGGGGAAAAATGGAGGTCGAAAACCACGACCCATGTCTGGACGCGGAGGCCCACCAAATGAGTCGCGATGAGACCCGAATACGACTCCCGCATGGAAAATCAGAAGAGCGAGAATGAGAGCTCCGATGACGCCAACAGTAAGACGCACCTTTTTAGAAGAGACGATATTTTCAAATTCTTTCATGGTAAAGAGTTACGCTGGTAAAGCTAGGCGAGTAAAAGCGATTCGTGCATCACGATTGGTATGTCGTAGAGACCACACGAACGCAGTGCCAATAATTGTAAGAAGTAGCAGTGAGAGAGAAGGCAGCGAGTCAGCTAATGAATATAGAAGTTCCTGCCAATATCCGCGTGAAAGACTATCGAAAAATAGCGAAGCATACTCATAGAAGCCGGAGGTGTAGAACTCGCTTAAAGCATATTGCACGGCAGGAATAAGCATAAGCACAGAAACAAATGTGACCGTGCCGAAGGCCGCTAGCCGAAAACGAGCAGCACATTGGCGTTCATATGCAACACGCGCAAGAATCGTCGAAAAAAGCCCTTGTGGCGGGTCGATTTCCCGAAAAAGTTGCGTACGATTTCTTTCCATATCTATATATACGGACTATGTTCCATTTCGGTGCATAAGCAATTTTCTCAATTCTGCCACAGCCCGACGGTGACGGCTTTTGAGAGTATTTACTGAGATTCCAGAGATTGTAGCCGCCTCTTCAAAAGTGAGGTCGCTTCCGTAGTAAAGCAAAAGTACTTCGCGGTACGAAGGAGAGAGTTTAAGCATTGCTTGCTCAAGGTCTTCCGCATCACCCTTGTGTGCCAATAATTCATCAGGAAGTGGTTGTTCGTCCGGCAATTTCTCGGCAACCCATCCTGTTTCGTCTTCTCCTTCGAGTTTACTAAAGGGTATGTGCTGTTTTTTACGCAGATAATCGATAGCGGTATTCCGCGCAATGCGCATCAGCCATGTCCTGAACTGGGACCGTCGTTTGGAATAATTTTTGAGATTTTTCCACGCCTTTATGAAGGTCTCCTGCACGATATCTTCGGCATCTTTCTCGCTTCCGACAAATCGAAAAACGAACGAATATACCGGCTTGAGATGCTGCTGCACCAATAACTCGAAGGCACTATCCTCGCCTTCTAAATACGCGGTTATAAGATCTTCATCATTCTCCATATTATGTATGGTACTGGATAAAGGTTGAAAATGCTGCATGTGTAAAAACAACTCTTCCGAGGATCCTCGGACTCCGAACCTATCTCAAACTGGCTGCGGGTCAGGGACTCGAACCCCAATACCATCCTCCAGAGGGATGTGTCCTACCATTAGACGAACCCGCAATGGCGCGGAGCGAAGCGCCGCGCACTTCTTGCACGATACTTGAAAAACTAACTTTATTCAACTCGAAGATTCTGAGCGAAGCGAAGAATGCGTTATGATGATTGCATGATTCGCAGTATCGCGCATCCGCAGAATCTCGCGTGGCATCGCACACATCTGCGACGCCATCGCCGCGCGTGGTTTATTATGGCTGGCGTCTTTGTTGTTGCAATTCTGCTTGCGATCTTCGGTTACTTCGGCACGGTTTCGTGGGCAACGCTCGGTAATGCTGTCTTCCATACTACATATCGCCTTGCGATTGCATACGGTATCGCTCTCATTCTCGGCATCTCTATCGCGCTAATTGTAGGATGGAGTCCGCTTGCAGATTTTTTCTTTCCATTTTTTGATATTTTACAAAATATTCCTTCATTCGCGCTCATTCCATTTTTTATATTCTTTTTCGGTATGACAGATCAGATGGTTATCTTTTTTGCGGTGAGTTCAATAATTTGGCCAATTCTATTCGCTGTTCTGACTTCTATTAAGAGCGCGCATAAGGATTTAAGCGACGCAGCAACCATCTTCGGCGCGCACGGTCTCAGGCGTATTCCATTCTATCTCGCACCGCTTTCCTTCCCTGCGATGCTGACCGGCTCAATCGTCGGAATCGCTATCGGATGGGAGGCAGTTATCGGAGCTGAAATTATTGTAAATGTTTCCGGTTTTGGAGCTTTTATCAAAACCGCGAGCGTCTCCGGAATAAATCAGGCAACAATTGCCGGCTTGCTTGTCATCCTTATTATCGTATTCGTTGTGAATCGTATGATATGGGCACCGTTACTCGCAGAAAGCGCCAAACGATATGCCGAATAATTCTCACAATATGGCGCTCGTACTCTCACGCGTCTCTGCACATTTCGGAGATGAAGAAAATAAAAAATCTTCTGTATTGGAGAATGTTTCTTTCTCAATTCCTACTGGCAGTTTTGTTTCAATTATTGGACCATCGGGTTCCGGTAAATCAACACTTATGCGCGTTATTCTCGGTTTGATGCCACACACAAGCGGCACTATCGTGCGCAATTATGAGCGGCCTGCGATGGTATTTCAAAATTATGCACTCTTCCCTTGGCTCACGGCGCTAAACAATGTCGCTTTTGGTCTAAGAATGGAGGGGGTATCGCGAAAAGAACGCGAGCGCATTGCGCGTGAGAAATTGAAAGAAGTTGGTCTTGTACATTTAGAGAATCGTTATCCGAGCGAACTCTCGGGTGGACAACGACAGCGCGTCGGTCTCGCGCGCGCGCTCGCTATTTCGCCCGATTTTCTCATTATGGACGAGCCATTTTCTAATCTTGATACCATCACAGTTGAGTCGCTCAAAGCAGACCTTCTGAAAATCTGGCGTTCTTACGGTATGACGATTCTTATGGTAAATCATCTTATTCCTGACGCTGTTGAACTATCTGATGAAATTATCGTGATGGGTGCGCACCCCGGCCGTATTCAAGAAACAATAAACATTAATCTCACGCGCCCACGCGACACACGCTCCGAGCGATTCTTCAAAGAGGTTACTTATCTTACTAAAATCATTCGCGAAGTAAGTTAGGACATCGGATGTCCTAACTTACTTACAAAGGTCTGGCCTATGTAATCTCCTATTTCCTGTGGAGGTTTAACCTCCACAAAAGTCATTCAAAACATACAATCTCACTATCCTGCTCTGAGATTTGTATACGACCTTCAACAAAACCTTCACTGAACTCTTTGAATTCCTCTGACGGAAATATTTCTGTTACTACCGTCTTTTCAACGATTGGTCGTTTAAATATGCCAATATGATCTCCTAGGCTTGAATATGGATACTTACACGCTAAAGCATATGATTTTTCAAAATCTTTTTTTGACTTAATCTTTTCTTTTAACACATCTAATGTGTTCTTCAGTTGTATGTATGCAATTACTTGCCGTAAATAATTATCCGTATTAACAGTGCGCGAACGAAATGATCCTTGAAACAGAGACCCTTTCTCATCATACTTAAGGTTGTAGCGATACGACATGCCGGTTCCAAGCCGTTGCATAAATTTCGATATGCCACCATCTTGTATTTCCTCAAGCAAAAGATGGAAGTGGTTGTTTAAAAGACAAAATGCAATGATATGAACAATTTTCTTTTGTTTCGGCCACCAGTTTGGTCGTTCAAATTGTGACAAATTTTGATTGTTGATATCTCTAAACCAATTTGACGGTTGATATTCATCATTGAAATGTACCAACATTAAAAGAAAACGATTTTTATCGTCATTATCTCGCACGATCGACACTCCTCTTGTGCCGCGATGAATTACATGTACAAACGATCCTACGCCGTATGGTTCTTTTCGCATCAATCTATTGTAACAGTCTCTGTGGAGGTTTAACCTCCACTCCATAAACTAAGCGGCAATTTTTAATACTTCTGTTCTTTCCCAGCTTCGTCTAGAGCTTCATTAAGCTGGTCGAGGGTCATAGTATTCGGTCTGACATTATTATCAATGTTATTAAGAATGCCATTCAGTATTTCTAAAGATGATACTAAACGCGGATTTTTTGAATCTGCAATTAATTGATTTGCAAATCTTTTTGCCTCCGCCAAATGTCGTTGAGTACTACTACCAACTCTCTCAAATTCACCTTCTATCTTTAAACTCGTTGTAAATGTACCTAAATGGTGAAATAAAGAAGAAAATTCTCCTTCGATTTTTTGGTTTTCTACTCTTTCATTATTATTAAAAATGAATTCTTCTGCCATATTATCTTTTTCTTTTCCGTGCAACTGCGGCTTTGAGGAATTCTGTAAATAAAGGATGCGGAGAAAGCGGACGCGCCTGGAACTCTGGATGAAATTGCGTCCCCATCATAAATGGATGCACCGACTTCGGGAGCTCGGCAATCTCCATAAGTACAGAATCGGGCGAAGTGCCGGAGAAAACGAGCCCTGCCTTTTCAAGCGGCTTTATATATTTTGGATTAATCTCGTAACGATGGCGGTGGCGTTCATCTACTAATTCTTTATTGTACGCAGCGCGAGCCATTGTTCCTTTCTTCAGATAACAAGGATATGCGCCAAGACGCATTGTGCCGCCATATTTATTGCTGGCGAGATGTTTTTTCTGCTCTAACATAATGTCAACGACAGGGTCTTCTGAATTTTTTTGTATTTCAGTCGTATGTGCGTTCTTCAACTTCAGCACATTGCGCGCGTATTCTATTACCATAAGTTGCATACCGTAACAAAGACCAAAGTATGGTATTTTTTTCTCGCGCGCATACTGTATCGCTTTTATTTTTCCTTCAATTCCTGTTTCGCCAAAACCGCCCGGGACGATGATGCCGTCATATTTCCCTAGCGCGGCGGCGGCTTTTGCGCCGCCGCGCTCTATTTCTTTTGCATTTACCCATGTGATCTTCGGTCTGCGACCAATCTTGGCGGCCGAAAACTTAATCGCTTCAATGACCGAGAGATAAGCGTCAGAAAGTACGAAATCGCCCGTATCAAAATATTTTCCAACTATTGCAATATTTACTTCTGGAAGTTTCGTATTTGTTGCCGCAACAGCAAATTTCTTCCACGCAGCAAACAGTGTGGTGCGCTTTTCTGGCAGATGAAGTGCTTCAAGAAGTTCATCGCCCAAATGATCCTTATCAAGATTCAACGGCACTTCGTAAATACTCTTGATATCCGGTGCGGCAATTATACGGTCGGCCCGTACATTGCACTGGATCGCCAATTTTTCCTTCCTCTTGTCGTCTATTGAGTGCGTTGAGCGCGCAACGATGAAGTCCGGTTGTATACCATAACTATTTAAGGCACGCACCGCTGATTGTGTTGGCTTGGTCTTCATCTCGCCAAGCGTACCGGGCACCGGTAGATACGAAACTATAACGAAGAGCACATCATCAGGATATTTCATCTTCATCACGCGTGCCGCTTCAATAAAAAGTGCGTTTTGAAAATCGCCAATAGTGCCTCCTATCTCAACAACTGAAACGCGGCCGCCGTTGTAGGCGGCCGCGGCCTCAATTCTGTTCAATATCTCATCTCGCACATGCGGAATTGTTTCTACACATTTACCACCATATTCAAGCGCGCGTTCGCGCGAGATAACTGCCTGATACACCATACCGCTCGTCATATAGTCCTCATTTGTAAGGTCTCTATCAAGAAATCGCTCGTAGTTTCCCATATCCTGATCGGTCTCCAATCCGCTCCGAAGCACAAAGACCTCTCCGTGTTCAGTCGGATTCATCGTACCTGCATCAACATTCAAATATGGGTCAATCTTTACAAGATTTACCGGATAACCTTTCTGCTGTAGTAAGAGACCCATTGAACTGGCAACAATGCCTTTGCCAACACCGCTCATTACTCCGCCCAAAACGAATATATATTTGTGACCTTCTTTTGCCATATTAAATTTTCAGATATCTACGAATAGCAAATATTGAAGCAATTGCTCCAAGCGCGACACCAGAGAGCGAAATAATAAGAAGAACAGAAATGAAGTGACTGCTGTAATAACTTGCAACATTAAAACCGCCAAACCATGCTACCGTTTTCATTCCTGCATACCAAGTCGCTGGCCAAAAGAGAAGAAGAACAAGAACCGACGCAATAATGCCCGTAATAATACCAGCAACGATGAAAGGCCCTTGAATATAGGAATTGGAAGCACCGACGAGCCGCATTACTGCAATCTCGTCTCTGGCAGTGTAGATTGCAAGACGAATAGTCGCGAAAGCAATAAGTATAGACGCAATGGCGAAGAGAATAACAATTGCGAAGCCAATTTCCTTAGTTGCCTGCATCGCGAGTGAGAGACGGTCAATGACCTCTTTATTTTGTGCGTAATTGATACGGTCTACTATAGATACGCCACCGACAGAGAGTGCCGACGAGGCATCAAGAAAATTCACAATGCTTTCGTATTCTGTAGGATCCTTCGCTCGCACTTCAAGAGATGCATCAAGAGGATTGCCGCCAAGTTCATCAAGTGCTTGGAGCGTTAATTGGTCGTTCGCGTGCCGCTCACGGAAAGCCGCAAGAGCATCGGAGGCAGATGTATATGAGACACTTTCTACCTGTGGCAAATTCAAAAGACGATCTTTCACTGCAAGAATATCTGATTCGCTTGCTGTGGTAACAAAATAAACCGACACATTAACCTTATCTTTGATTGTATTTAAAGTATAAGAAAGAAGTGCGGAAATAAAGATGAGAGAGCCGATGATTGCGAGTGTTACCGTCATAATAAGCACAGTCGCAACTGAAACAGCTCCGCCGCGCATAAAATTTTTTCCGCCGCTTACGAACATTCTTTTGGCAATCATCCATTTCATATTATTTTCATAGTATATACTTTCCGCTAGCGTCATCACGCACCAGTTTCCCGCGGTCAATGGTAATAACTCGTTTATCAATTGCGTCAACAACACCCTTGTTGTGCGTTGCAATAATAACAGTTGTGCCGAGCTCGTTAATCTTTTTCAAGATTTCAACAATCTCGTATGTATTGATTGGGTCCAAATTACCCGTCGGTTCATCGGCAATAATTAGTTCCGGTTGATTAATGATGGCTCTTCCAATCGCCACGCGCTGTTTTTCCCCTCCGGAAAGCTGGTCTGGGAAATGCATCGCTTTATCGGCTAGATTTACAAGCGCAAGAATATACGGAACATCGCTCGCAATTTCATCATCGGTGCGACCTGCCGCTTCCATCGCAAAGGCGATGTTTTCATAGGCGGTCTTGTTCGGAATTAAACGAAAGTCCTGAAATACCATACCAATCTTGCGGCGATAATGATGTAAAGCCGATGAAGGCAAATCGTTAACATTTACTGACTCAAAAAAAACCGTGCCCTCGGTCGGGCATTCTTCTGCCAATAGAAGTTTCAGGAGTGTTGTCTTCCCTGCGCCAGAATGGCCTACAATTGAGACAAATTCTTTGGGGGCGATGGAGAGAGTGACTCCTTCTAGTGCCGCCGCGTCTCCATATCGTTTCGTCACCTGGTCAAAATAAATCATGCTTCGCCACCCATTGTACCCTACCCACACAACCCAAGAAAGTGGATAACGATAAAAAAGACGCCCCGCTGAAAAGCGGGGCTATTTTTTAAGTAAAAGAGGTTTTATACAGTGGGAACTTCAATGGTCGCAAGAAGCTTTGCAATTACCATCTTGCTCGCAGTCGTTTCGGAGCGCTTACAGGACTCCAAACGCTGCACTTTTTCGCCAACATGCGGGCATTGAGCAATAGCAAACATAAGCCCGCAATTTCCTTCTATTTCGGAAAATCTTCCATCAAGTCCATAAATTAACTTGCCAAAAAATGGACATTTCCCGTTCCCTTTCATTTAATCCCCCGTCGTTTTTGATTGAAAAATCGCCAACGAAAACATCCTTCTGTACTGTATCTTTTCGTTAAACAGCCGTCAAATCAGCGGCCGAAGCATCAATAAATTCGTCTAGGTCGCCTGCGAGGACTTTGTCTGGATTGGACGATTCGTGACCGGTACGATGATCCTTTACCATTTTATATGGATGGAGAACATATGAACGAATCTGACTTCCCCACTCATTCGCAGTCGTCGCGGCTATAGAACGACCTTTTTCAAGTGCTTCGCGTTCGGTCTCTTTTTTCGTAAAAATCTTCGCCTTCAAAAGTTCTAATGCCTTCTCGCGGTTTGCAAGCTGACTTCGCTCGGACGACACATGCACAGAGAGATTTGTCGGCTTGTGTAGAATGCGAACTGCCGTCTCACGCTTGTTTACATTCTGTCCGCCTGCGCCACCTGAACGAGCAAATTGTATTTCAAGGTCGTCCAGTTTAAGTTCAACCTTGTCTGTCGCAACAAGTGTCGGCAACACCTCAACAAGCGCAAAAGATGTCTGTCGTTTTGCATTCGCATTAAATGGTGACTGGCGCACGAGACGATGCACACCTGCCTCGTGTTTCAAACGCCCATATACACCTACACCTGTAATTTCTAAAACAACATTGCGATACCCGCCTTGGTCATTTTCATTGCTATGCAGTTCGCGCACGCGCCAACCCTTTTGTGCCGCATAGCCCTCATACATTCGTCGCAACATTCGTGCAAAATCCTCTGCATCATCGCCTCCAGCGCCAGCAAGAATGGCGAGTGTCGCATTGCCTGAATCGTGTAAATCGCCTGAACCACCCCCTTTCAGCGCCTGATATTCTTGCACAAATTCCTGCGCCTTTTCTTTATCCAACCAAAAATCAGGCGATGCCATCATCGCTTCTAATTCTTCTAATCGCTTTTTAGTTTTTTCGTCCATCTTGAGCCGCCTCTCAGATTCGGACTGAGGACCTACCCCTTACGAAGGGGTTGCTCTACCAACTGAGCTAAGGCGGCATATGTTACAGAGCAACTTTTATCACGAACGAGCCGTCGGCTCTCTACCAACAGAACTACGACGGCTGGAGCCGAGAGTCGGGATTGAACCGACGACCTGCGCCTTACCATGGCGCTGCTCTACCAACTGAGCTATCTCGGCAATGTGCAAGCAACGCTTATATCGACGGTCGCACTTGCGTATAGTAGCCGAATTTCTTTATTCTTTCAATTTCAATACAACAAAATCCCAATAACAATAGCGAGGTTGAAAAGTATCATAAATATGTTTGCAAAAAAGATGTGATTGTCTTTATGTACGGCACCATATAATGCCCAAAGTATGTTGAAAATAGTAAGAAGAGACCAAGTTAGAAGTGAGAGACCTTCTCCACTTTTTGTCGTATAAAGCTGAGAAATTTGTGGAACTAAAGCAAGTGGAGCGAGAATACCGACACCATACATAATGTAATCGAGAAAACGCTTCCACATATTTTTTGACGGAAACGGCTCAAGATCTTTCCCGTCTCGTATTCGTGCGCGCATATGATGGAAACCGATCATGATATTATGTATAGCATGGAACACCTCGGAAATTATGAAAAAATAGAAAGACCCTGGGGAGAATTTGAACGCTTCACTCTAAATGAACAAACAACGGTCAAAATAGTAACTGTTAATTCAGGCGAGTCATTTAGTTTGCAGACACACGAAAACCGCGATGAGTTCTGTCGTGTGATTAAAGGTTCTGGTGTTATTCATATCGGAAATGATGAAAGTGAAATGCGCGAAGGCAATACATTTTTTATCCCGAGACACACAAAACACCGCGCCACCGGAGGCACAGATGGACTCTCTTTTCTTGAAATATCTTTCGGCGAATTTGACGAGAACGACATTACACGACTTGAAGATAAATACGGGCGTGTGTAACTAATACTTGCGCGGTCGATGGGACTTGAACCCACAACCTCCCGCGTGACAGGCGGGTGCTCTAACCAGTTGAGCTACGGCCGCATGCGAGGAACAAAATGAAAATGAATTTTCATTTTTTCCGAGCATGCGAGCCGTATAGTAACCTATACGGCCGCAAGCGAGGAGTAAAAACAAGCTCGCTTGTATTTTCTCCGAGCGCAGCGGACGAAAGCTTGGAACAAGCTTACAGCCGCAAACACTCACTTGATATCCTACCAAACTCTATCCGAAATGTCGTGTGCTGGGAGAAGGACTTGCACCTTCGACCTTGGGTTTATGAGTCCCATGCTCTAACTACCTGAGCTATCCCAGCAATATAAAAACACTAACACAAACGGGCTAATTCGTGCGAATAAACCCACCTGCCTGAATTTCCCAAAGTTTTTTGTAAAGATTGCTCTCGTGCGCAAGCAATTCATTATGTGTGCCAGAAAGAATGACAGAACCCTTTTCCATCACAACTAGACGATCCATATGCATTACGGTAGAAAGCCGATGAGCGATTGCGATGACTGTCTTTCCTTCCATAAGTCGCGCAAGCGACTCCTGAATTAACTGTTCGGATTCCGAATCCAAACTTGAAGTCGCTTCGTCCAAAACGAGTATTGGAGCATTCTTCAAAATTGCGCGCGCTATCGCAACGCGCTGTCGTTCGCCACCAGAGAGTTTTATCCCTCGTTCGCCGACCATCGTATTGAATCCATCAGGATATTTACTAATGAATTCGTAGCAGTGCGCCTGCTTAGCAGCTTCAATAACTTCTTCATCAGTCGCATCGTGTTTACCATAACGGATATTGTCCATCAGTGAACGATGGAAAAGTGTCGGTTCTTGCGAAACGAATGCGATGGAGGAACGCAAACTCTCCTGCGTTACGGAAGCGATGTTCTGACCATCAATGGTAATTGCGCCGTCAGTAACATCATAGAGACGAAGCAATAGTTTCGCGATAGTTGTCTTTCCTGCACCCGACGAACCAATAAGTGCAACTTTCTCGTGCGGAGCAACTGCGAGCGTAAAGTCATTTAGTACTGTTTGATTATCATGATATTCAAAGCGAACATTTCCAAAAGCAATCGCACCTTCGGTTACCTGAAGCGGTACTGCATTTGGTGAGTCATGTATCGCTTGTGGCAATTCAAGAATGTCCAACATCTCAGTCGCATCAGCGAAAGCATCATAGAGCTGACGCATATTATTCCCAATATTCCAAAGACGGTCCATAAGGCCGAGAACATAAATCTGTATAAGAACGAAATCCCCGACCGTCAGAATTCCGCGTTGCCATAGGAATACTGCGCCAGCAAGAAGTAACAACTCTATGCCAATGGCGAAAAGCCCTTGCACACCATAGATAAATGAATCAACATTCCAAACACGCCGCGTTGCGCCGTACCAACGCGCAACGATTTCTCCAAATCGCACACTCTCATAATGAGAAGATGCAAAAACAGATATCGTTGAGTGATTGGTAATCGCATCTGAAAGGTATCCGGTCACTTCGCTATCTACTTCAGTACGCGCTCTGCGGAGTGGCTGAAGTTTTTGCATCATTTTGAATTGCACTAAGACGAACACAATTGTCCACAGTAGAAGTCCTGCGCCGAGAAATACATTGCGCAGAGAGAGTACTCCGATAATACCTATGGCAAACAGAAACGCCGAGAAGAAATTATAAATGAGATTGTCAAATACTTGTTCAAAAACACGCGCGTAACGCGTTACGCGGCGTGTGAGTGTCCCAGTGAAATTGGAAATGAAAAATTCGTGTGCATGCCCAAGTAAATACGCAAACGCACTATTATATAGATCAAGCATTGCTTTCGCTTCGATTCGAGTCGCCATAAACATACGAGTTCGATGACCAATCCATCCAACGAAATTTATAGCCGCAAATGTTAATAAAATTAAGAAAAGCGACTGTATAACAGTAGAAGTTGGCGTCCCTTCCGATAGCAAGTTGATAAATTGACGAAGATAGAGAGGCGCGATGACTCCAGCGGTTTCAATAATTATTGCTCCAACGATAACAGCGCTTAGAAGCCATGGGTACGCAAAAGCCGCCGCACTGTACGCGCGGAGAACAGACCATACTCGCGCTGGTCTTTTCTGAATCGGAGACATAGCAATTATTATAACACTTTATATCAATTACGACTAATTTGGAGAATGTTATTAAAATCATCGTTCTTGGCCGTTTTGTTCTTCCTTTCAAAGCCACATTTAACACATTGATGGAGAATCGTGTATTCCCTGCCTTTTGCTTCAACACTGACTGGTTCCATCGCGCCGCCGCAGACGGCGGCGCGATCTCCCGGATTCACATCAACATGTTTGCTCCATAGACATTTTGGACAGTGGTTTGTGTAGCCGTTACCCAGCACGAAGAACCCACACTGCTCGCATGTAAAGTCCTCGCTCATTCTTTGAAATTTCTTTGTTGGTGTCATCTCTTTGTTATACTAATATAGATGGGACATATCATACAGAATTTTGAGGCGCTTGCCGAAAACGAATTGCGGCGCGATGCACTTGAGATAGCCGAAGCGGGATATGAGGCAATAAACATAGGCGCAGCTATTGAACGGAAAATTCATATTGAAAATGGAGAACTTGATATTGAAAATAAAATATATGTTCTTGCTGGGCGGCGAGTATTTTTTGTCGGCATCGGCAAGTGTGCTTTTGCCGCGGCAAACGCTATAGAAAAACTTCTTGGCGATATACTTTCCAACGGCATCGCATTCGGTGTTTCTTCTCCTGAACGATTTGATATCAAAAAAATTGAAACACTTGTTGGAACTCACCCACTGCCGAGCGAGGAAAATGAACGAGCAACAAAACGCGTTCTTGAATTTCTTTCAGGCCTTAATGAGAACGATTTGGTTTTAATGCTTATTTCTGGTGGCGGTTCTACGCTTTTGTGCGCTCCCGAATCTCCAATGACTTATGCCGATGAGAGCATACTTTTTAAAGAACTTACTGCGCGCGGTGCGACCATACAAGATATAAATACTGTGCGAAAACATACCTCACGCGCGCGCGGCGGCGGCCTTGCGCGCGCGGCATACCCTGCCGAAGTTATCTCTCTTTTTATTTCCGATGTTCCTGGAAACGAAATCCAGTTTATTTCTTCCGGACCAACAGTGAAGGATTCAACAACAACTGCAGATGCAAAAATGATTCTTGGAAAATATAGCGTCACGCCTCCGACAAATACTGTTTTTATAGAAACTCCAAAAGAAGACAAATATTTTGAACGAACAACCAACTCTCTATTTCTTTCAAGCCAAGATGCACTTTCTGCGATGCAAGATGAAGCGACAAAGCGTGGTTATGTCACTGAGATAGTTAACGAGCAATTTAACGGAGAAGCGCGCGACATCGGCCGTTCTGTTGTTGAAAAACTTCATAATACAGCTCCGAAAACTGCTCTGCTTTACGCTGGTGAGAGTACGGTCACTCTTGATGGCGGGCCTTCGCCTCGCCGGAGCGGGCTCCTGCCACGCGAAGGCGGGCGTAACCAAGAAATGGCACTCGCCACACTTGAAGCAATCCGTGATGACGAACTTATTTTGCCATTCGCTTCTGACGGGCATGACAATACTGACTTTGCTGGAGCGATTGGTGACAGTGTCTCGCGCGCTCACGCGCGCGAGAAAAATCTTTCAATAGAAAAATATCTTACCGAACATCGCTCGTATGATTTCTTCTCCACAACAGGCGATGCTCTAAATACGGGCTATACTGGATCAAATGTGTCCGACATTATTATTGCTCTTAAAAAATAACAATTTATGAAAAGCCCGTACATTCTTTGGATGAACAAAATCGGTATGGAGAATGTACCGCAAGTTGGCGGTAAAAATGCGGCACTTGGAGAACTCATTCGTTCCGTAGTTCCGCAAGGCGTGCGCGTTCCAAAGGGATTCTGTGTTACAGCCGATGCATATTATTATTTTTTGAAACAAACTGGACTTGATTCGTTCATAGCAAAAACGCTAGATGGGCTTAACACAAAGAATTTTAAAGAACTTTCGCGATGTGGAAAATTAATACGCGATGCTATTCGTACTACACCGCTACCAGCAGACCTTGAGAAAATCATCATTGAATCCTATTCCCAAATGGAAAAAGAATATGGGAAAAATGTGGATGTGGCGGTTCGTTCAAGTGCAACGGCCGAGGACTTGCCGGGCGCTTCATTTGCAGGAGAACACGAGACATATCTGAATATTCGCGGAGCCAAGGATGTTGCACGAGCTACTGTTTGGGCAATGTCTTCTCTTTTTACTGACCGCGCAATTTCTTATCGCACCGACAAGGGTTTCGCACAGACGAAAGTGGCTCTATCGGTCGGCGTACAGAAAATGGTTCGCTCTGATTTAGGCGCTTCAGGCGTGATGTTTACTGTTGATACTGAAAGTGGTTTTCGAGATCTTGTTCTCATCAATGCGGTTTGGGGTCTTGGTGAGCTTATTGTGCAGGGGCATGTAACACCTGATGAATACCTAGTAATGAAATCAAAAATCGGCAAAGCAAAAAATCCGATTATCGGTAAAACGCTTGGAGTAAAAAACAAAAAGATGCTGTATGCGCAAGGAAAAACCGGTGTCATACAAACCAAGATTGTGAATACAAGCGAATCAGAAAAAAATAAATTTGTTCTTTCTGAAGAAGAAATCGCTGAACTTGCTCGCTGGGGAACGCTTATTGAAGAACACTATAGTAAACGAGGCGGCAAATGGACACCGATGGATATGGAGTGGGCTCGTGATGGGAAAACAAACGAACTTTATATCGTGCAGGCACGACCGGAAACAGTACAGGCCGAACGGGACTTTTCAAAACTTATTGAATATAAAGTGACCGGTCAAGGGAAAACTTTGGTGCAAGGTATTTCGGTTGGTTCTAAAGTCGCTGTTGGAACAACACACATTATTTTGAATCCGAAAGAAATTAAACAATTCAAGAAAGGCGAAATACTCGTCACGACAATGACCGACCCTGATTGGGAACCAATTATGAAAATGGCATCGGCTATTGTTACCGACCGAGGAGGTCGTACGAGCCACGCTGCTATTGTTTCTCGCGAACTTGGTCTACCAGCAATCGTTGGTGCAGGAAATGCCACAAGAGTATTGAAAACCGGCTCGCTCGTCACTGTAGATACAACTGGCAGTGTTGGAATTGTCACTGCTGGAAAAGCAAAAATAACAACTCGCGAACACAATATAGGAACACTACCGGAGACAAAAACAAAGATTATGGTAAACATTGCTTCTCCGGACATTGCTTTTGAAAATTCATTCTTGCCTGTGCAGGGAGTCGGGCTTGCGAGAGAAGAATTTATTATTGCTTCAACTATCGGTATTCATCCTCTTGCTATTCTCAATTTCCGTAAACTCTCTACGAAATTACGCTCTGCAATTTTAAAGAAGATTGCCGGATGGAAAGATCCAGTTGAATTTTATGTTGATAATCTCGCTTACGGCATCGCAAAAATATGCGCGGCATTTAGTCCACGACCAGTTATCGTTCGTTTCTCTGATTTCAAAACAAATGAATATGCAACGCTACTTGGTGGCGAGGCGTACGAACCAGCAGAAGCAAATCCGATGATTGGATGGCGCGGTGCTTCGCGCTATTACGACCCAAAGTTTAAAGATGCATTCATACTAGAATGCCGCGCTCTTGTAAAAGTTCGCAAAGAAATGGGTCTTAAAAATGTAATTCCTATGATTCCCTTTTGCCGCACGATATCAGAGGCGGAACAAGTGCTCGGTATTATGAAAAAAAATGGCATTACGGCACCAATTTATATGATGTGTGAAATTCCATCAAACATTATTCTGGCTGAAGAATTTTTGGACCTATTTGATGGTATGTCTATTGGAAGTAATGACTTGACACAACTCACTCTTGGACTGGACCGCGATTCTGGCATCGTGACGCACATTGCGAATGAGACCGATGAGTCAGTACTCGCCCTAATCAGTTCCATCATCAGGAAATGCAATGCACGCAAGAAATATCTAGGTATTTGCGGACAAGGTCCATCAGACCTTCCTGATTTTGCCGAATTCTTGGTGAAAGAAGGTATTCCAAGTATGTCGCTTAATCCTGATTCGGTTGTGAAAACGCTTGAACAGGTCGCAGAAATTGAGGAAAGAATAGCGCGCTAGATATGAACATTGACCGTATTGAAGCGAAATCAATTTTGGACACGCGCGGGCGACCAACGATAGAGACCACTCTTTTTTCTAGAACACTTCAAGCAACCGCATCAGTGCCATCTGGGAAAAGTACCGGGAGTCACGAAGCGCTTGAATTGCGAGATGATGATGGCGGCGTTACGAAAGCGATTGCGAATGTAAATAATGAAATTGCCACTGCGATTGAGGAACGCGACTTTAGCTCGCTTGATGAGCTTGATGCTTTTCTGATTGAACTTGATGGCACTCCGAACAAATCGCGGCTTGGTGCAAATGTAATCCTCTCTGTCTCAATTGCCGCGATGCGTCTCTATGCACTTCAAGAAAATATTCCGCTTTGGAAAGCAATTGCGAAAAGAGCGAGAGACGGGAAAGAATTTTTTGAGAGTGCGCCAAGTGCAGCGCAGCGAAACGCTCTCGAAAAATTCTTTCCCGTCGCGAGCAGTCCACGACTTTTTATTAACATGATGGAAGGTGGTGCACACGCTGATTTTAAACTACCTTTTCAAGAATACCTTCTTGTTGTTGAAGGAAAAACGAGTGAGGCATTCCCTCTCGCGCAAGAGATATTCGCGAAATTGGGTGAACAACTTGGTGCAAATATTCCTATGGGCGATGAGGGCGGGTATGCACCAACCTTTGATACACTTGAAAAACCGTTTGAAATTCTTGCGTCACTCATTACTGAGCATACAAATGTATCAATCGCGATTGATGCGGCGGCAAGCGAATTATTTAATAATGGCTCGTACCAATTTCTCGGGAAATCATATTCTCCCGACGAGCTCGCAACAATTTATCGTGAGCTTGTCGAACGATTTTCTCTTCACAGCATTGAAGATCCGTTCGCTGAAAATGCGGGAACTGATTTTGCAAAGCTTACGGCTGCATTGAACAGCCCCTCGACTCCGCTCTGGGCAACGACATTAGTCGTTGGCGACGATTTAACTGTTACAAACAATTCGCGCATTAAAGATGCCGCTCGCGATAAAGAAATAAATGCCGTAATCATAAAACCAAATCAGATAGGCACGGTAAAAGAGGCATTGGAGGCAGTACAAGAGACATATGCCGCCGGCTTTAAGGCCGTCGCCTCACATCGCTCGGGCGAGACAAACGACTCGTTTATCGCGGACTTCGCGTACGGCATCGGCGCGCACGGCCTTAAAGCCGGCGGCTTCGCCCAGCCCGAGCGCCTCGTCAAATATGAACGATTGCTCGCCATAGAACGCGAAGCAGAAGTAGTGTAAAAAAGAGCGAGGAATAAATTCCTCGCTCTTTTTGAGTTGGTGCTCGGTTATCATCTTTTCCTTTTGCGATCGGCCGCTTGCCGATCAAGTTGTTTCCGACGATCCGTTGCTTGTCGTTCAAGTTGTCTTTTGCGATCGGATGCTTGTCGATCCATCGCTTTTTGATGATCTGCCGCTTGTCGGTCTTCTCTTTTCCCCATTTTAATCACCTCCTTTCGGGTATTTGATTGATTTAAATAGCTTATACACCAATGTGCATCTACCAACAGATTATCATAGGTGTGGGTATTTTGTCAATAGAAAAGTTTTGAACTAATTATGGCATGTTATATTGCTTTTATGATTGGGGAAAATCTCTGTTTACATTGTGATCCATATCCTAACGACAGCACTCATATGTTCGAGAAAGTGGAGCGACTTCTATTCCCTGTTATAATTTTCTTTATATCTCTTGAACGATTCTTTAAAAAATTTCCGCGACTTCATCAGATATTGAAGAAGAATATGATACATGCCGTTTTTGAGATTCTACTTACCGTAGGGTTTCTCGTTGAAATTGAAGCCGAGGATTCCGACGAAGAATTGCATAATCGGTCGCTTGTCGTCATTCGAGAAGCATGTAAAAGAGGAGTGCCAATTAAGGTAATAAAAAATGTCTTTGGACAAAGCACAAATCACTTCACGATTCAATTGAATGGAGTTAAAAAGATTTTTGAATGTTTCCCTCATCTAACTCTAGATTACATCTACACTGTGGCTTTTAATGACAAGGGAAAATTTAAGGAACTGCTTCGTAAAGAAGAATTGCCATATGCGCAAGGTGCAGTGTTTCAGGATTATGTATCAGCAGTACTCTATGTACAGAGCATAGTTGGGTTTCCTGTGGTTGTTAAACCAAAAACAGGTTCGCTAAGCAAACATGTAACCTGCAATATAAAAAACGCAAGTGAACTTAAAGAAGCTATTTCAATAGTTAAAATTATAAGTGATGAATTTGTTGTTGAAGAATATATCAAAGGCGATGTCCACAGAGTAACTTTTGTCAATGGCGTTATGGTCGCCTCATGTCGCCGCGAACCGCCGAATGTAATCGGCGATGGCAAATGCACGATCATGGAGTTAATCGAGATTAAAAACAGGAATCCTATGCGAGGGGAGGGTTTTAAAAAAAATTTCACCCTGCATAAAATTACAATTAGTGTTAGAACACATCTTGTTCTTTCTTCACAGAAACTTGATTTGAATAGTGTACCTACTAATGGAAGAAAAGTATATTTACACGATAAGGTTATCCTTGCTTGTGGGGCAGATATACACGATACAACCGATGAAGTTCATCCTGAAAACGAATCTTTGTTTAAAAAAGTGTATGAGCTATGCCAAACACCGCTCATTGGAATAGATTTCATCACGATGAATATTTCAAAACCATACTATGAACAAAAATGTGCAATCTTAGAAGTTAATAGCTTGCCATATATTGATATGCATCATTATCCCGTCACAGGGAAAGCAAGGGATGTTGCTAGCAATGTTCTAGATTATTATATGTCTCTTAATGTGACTGGGAAACCGAAACAGTGTAAAATACCAATATGAAAATTCATTACTTTTCGGGCGAGAAATGGGAAGATGACTTTGTACGAGCGAAACTACCAAATGAAGAAATCATCTTTCATGAAGGTTCTCTAGCAGCATCCCCAGACCTTGCTGACCAAGAGGCGGATGTTCTTTGTTTGTTTGTAGAATCGCATATCGGCGAAGCCGAACTTGCGCGATTTCCTGCTTTAAAATTAATTGCAACTCGCTCAACTGGTTTTGACCATATTGATCTCTCTGCAACAAAAGCGCGCGGTATCGTAGTCGCGAATGTCCCATTTTACGGAGAAAATACTGTTGCTGAATTCGCATTTGCTTTATTGCTTGCATTGTCCCGAAAAATAATAGATGCGGACGAGCGCGTACGCGAAGGAGTGTTCTCTCCTACAGGACTTCGCGGATTTGACCTAGCTGGTAAAACCATTGGAGTTGTTGGTACAGGACATATTGGCGTGCACATTATTCATATTGCAAATGGTTTTGGTATGAAAGTTATCGGATTTGATGCGTACCCGAATGCAGAACTCGCCCAAAAAAATGATTTCTCGTATGTTTCTCTTGAAGAATTGCTTGCTGCTTCTGACATAATCACAATTCATGTTCCTTACAATAAAGATACCCATCACCTCATCAACAAAGAAAATATCGTAAAGATGAAAAAGGGAGCGTATCTTATCAACACCGCACGCGGCGCGGTCGTTGAAACAGAAGCACTTATTGAAGCGCTTAAAAACGACATACTCGCAGGAGCTGCATTAGATGTGCTTGAAGAAGAAGGCGATATGACTGACGAGCTAGCACTTCTCACTTCCACACACCCGAAAGAGGAAGAATTAAAAATAGCGTTGGAGAATCATTATCTCATCAATCATCCGCGCGTTATTGTGACTCCACACCTCGCATTCAACACCACCGAAGCACTTGAACGAATTGTTGAAACAACTATAGAAAATATTAAGAATTTTTCTTCCGGCTTACCTATAAATGTAGTTGGATAACGATAAAACAATTGCAATTGGACGGTTTTTGTGATGAAATAGAAATACTATGGCGCGGGAAGCACGACCGCCCATCATTGCGGTGATGGGCCATATAGACCACGGCAAATCGTCACTATTGGACTACATTCGGAAATCGAATGTTGTCGCTGGCGAAGCAGGTGGTATCACACAGCATGTTGCAGCATATATTGCATTACATAACGGCCGTCCGGTTACTTTTCTAGATACCCCCGGCCACGAGGCATTTGAGGCAATCCGAGTACGCGGCGCGGCCGCCGCTGATATTGCTATTCTCGTTGTTGCTGCGGACGAAGGAGTGATGCCGCAGACAATTGACGCTCTTACAGCGATTAAAGATGCTGGGATCCCTTTTATTATTGCCATTACGAAGATTGATAAAAATAATGCGGATATTGAACGCACTAAAACATCGCTTCTTGAGAATCAAATCTTTCTTGAAGATATGGGCGGTGACATTTCATATATGCCTGTATCTTCAAAAACCGGTGAAGGTGTTTCAGAACTTCTTGATCTCGTATTGCTAGCCGCAGATCTTGCAGAAATTACAGCCGACCCATCAGCGAGCGCGACCGGCTTCGTCATAGAATCAACACAGGACCCTAAACGCGGTTCATCAGCAACTCTTATTGTGAAAGATGGAACACTCACTCTCAATGGATTTGTTGTTGCAGGAGATGCATATGCGCCTATTCGTTTTATTGAGGACTTCCGCGGAAAGAGAGTTGAACAAGTGCTTCCGTCAGAACCAGCGCGAATTTCTGGATTCTCTTCCCTGCCACCATCTGGAGCACTTTTCAGTATTGTAAAAAATAAAAAAGAAGCAGAGGCACTTACCACAGAACGAAAAACAAATTCTTGTGCTCCAGAGAATGTACTTACGGCCGAAGGAATTATAGAACTTCCACTTGTCGTAAAAGCAGATGTGGCCGGATCGGTTGATGCCATTATTCATGAACTCGCAAAAATAAAAAATGAGTTCGCAGCCATTCGTATTGTTTTTTCAGGTGTCGGTAGCGTTTCAGAAAGTGATATTAAAATCGCTCACGCTTCTCACAGTTCTATTATCGTGTTTAATGTCGGAACTGATTCTATCGCCCGCGAACTTGCCGACCGTGACATGGTCAATATTCTTTCATTTTCAATTATCTATGAACTCTCTGCGAAGGTAAAAGAACTTCTTGAAAAGTGTGTGCCTGTAGTTGCAACCGAACACGAACTCGGACGAGCGAAGGTGTTAAAGACATTTTCTTCGGATGCGAAAAAACAAGTTCTTGGTCTTAGATATATATCTGGGATTCTCACAGTTGGTAATCAAATAAAAATACTCCGTAACAATACACAAATAGCTCGCGGTTCTATTACAAATCTTCAACAGGCGCGCGCAGATGTAAAAGAAATAAAAATAGAAGGAGAATTCGGTGCTGAAGTTGAAGCAAAAGAAAATGCAGCATACGGTGATGAAATTGTTGCATTCAACATTACTGAATTATGATGCCTCTTTCTCGCAATAATGGACCTCGGAAACAAACAAACCGCGCCGCAGAAATTGTCGCACGCGAAGCGGCACAATTCATCGCGCGCGAAGCAGGTACTGAATCACTCATCACGGTAATTCGCGCGCAGAGCGTAGCGCATGGCGAACGCATTATGGTTTTCGTGAGTGTCTTCCCTGTTGAGAAAACACGCGCGGCGCTTGCATTTCTTGAACACCATCGTGAAGCGTTCTCAGATTATTTGAAGAGTCACGCTCGTCTGCGACTTCCACGAGTTGACTTCCTTCCTGATAACGGAGAACAAAGCGGCGAACTACCGCTTTCAGAAGAATCATCTAGAGGCCAGGGCGGGAATTGAACCCGCGCATAGCGCTTTTGCAGAGCGCCGTGTTACCACTTCACCACCTGGCCCATACTTAAAGAATAGCAGAAATGATAGTATCATCAAAAGATGCCGAGGTGGCGGAATGGTAGACGCACAGGACTTAAAATCCTGAGAGGGCCTAAAAACCTTCATGTGGGTTCGAGTCCCACCCTCGGTACTAATATGTTAAATTAAAAGAGTTAATATATGCGCCCATAGCTCAGTTGGTAGAGCAGCTCCCTTTTAAGGAGAAGGTCCCAGGTCCGAGCCCTGGTGGGCGCACAAACGAGCAAAGCGAAGTTTGTATGTTATAACTATTACATCGCTGGGATGGCGAAATTGGTACACGCGCATGGCTTAGGACCATGTGGAGCAATCCATGGAGGTTCGAGTCCTCTTCCCAGCACTACTTCGCTCAATTTCTGAATTGAGCTATGCAGTGCACTGCACACTTGACTTTTCTAGTGTCTCGTGTATTATAGATGGCAGAAAACAGGTCTTTCCACAACCAAGAACGCACGAAAGTGCAGAGAAAAGAGGGCAGAAAATGATTAGTCCATTAAAAAGTCAGATCTTAGGTGTGATTGTAAGCACAATCACTGGTATGGTAGTTTTCGTGGTTGTATGGATGCTTTTCGCGTATGCGCTGAATTTCTGGCACATAGGAGATGTACTTGGTCCATCGCTCGGTATTATCCTCGGTGGACTCTCGGCTTTCGAGATGTTCACGAGACAACGGCGAGAAATACCTATTAACTGGGTTGGTGTTAGTTTATTCCTCGGTAAGCCGACAGGCGGAATTTATGAGAACGGGATTCATTGGGTTCTCCCGTTCTTTGGAATCTACAAATGTCCGTCACCAGAAAAGAAGTTCACTCTCGAAATGCCTGGGGAAAAAATCAACGCCCAGGACGGCATTACGATTTTCTTCGGGGTCTCGGATCCACAACATCCAGGCAAGCATAACCGCCTACAGTATTCTGTTATCAAACCATTGCAATACATCGCAGTGGATGATCCGGAAGATTCACTCCGAGAGGAATTCATTGAAAAAGCGCGACTGTTTTTCGGTCAAATGTCGAGGGCAATCGGAGTGAAGAATGTAAAACTGCTATTCGACGAATGGATTGACTACTCACCTATACCCGCAGGAGAACAGGCAACACATCCGTTTGCAACCCGTCTTAGAGATGCTGAGTTCACAACTACTGGTACCGGAGACCCAAAACTCTTCACACCTGATGCGGTGCTCACTCTAATGAAATTTGCTGGTGCATTCAAAACGACAGCAGATACATGGGGTATCGGCAAAATCGAAGTGTTCACTCCAAATGTTCGGGTGAACCCAGAAGCTGAAGCTGCTGCTGCACAGAAACAAACCGCGATGGAAGAAATGGACAGCCTCAAGACGCGGGCCGATAGAATAAAAATGCTCGCGGGAGAGATGACCAAAGAAAATCAGGTAAATCCGGACCTTGCGGCAACACTAGTTGCCGGACTTAGCGGTCAGACAGTTGTTGTTGAAAACAAGACCGTTAATGTTTCCGGATTCCCCGATGTACTCAGAGCACTCGGGGAAATGGCAATCAGCAAATTCTCGAAACCATAAGGAGATAAACAATGCCATCAGATAATAAATCCACACTTGTATCGTCGCCAGTAACAGTATCGGCAGATACAAGGAAGTGGGTACTGAGGGTGATTATCGCACTTGGAATGATCGTTGGAGTTACCCTCTTCTCTTCTCTTGTGCGGGATTGTAACCATAAACAGGATACCGAGGAGAAGGCAAAGAACATTGCAGGCACAACAACGACGAGAATTCCGCTTGCAAGTGCGCCGATTGCTGAATGGCCGAAACTGGTTTTGGAACCGGGCGGATCGGAACAAATTCCTGTTCTCTATGGGATGCAAACCATAGTGGAAGGAAGTAGAGCTGACATCCACACAGTGTACGCAGATGGTAGTGAACATGTAGTTCTTATTGAATCCGGCAGATCGAACCCTGACGGTCAAATAGTCAGGGCGTATGTAACAAATAGGATGCAAGAAACGAATATCGTTTCTTACGCCTTCGCTTACTCAAAAAAATGAAGTTCTTTCAAAAGACCGCACTGTTGTGCGGTCTTTTTTTGACTTTTTTAGTATCTCGTGTATTATAGACAACAGAAAACAGGTCTTTCACAAACTGAAATGCGCGAAAGCGCATAGAGAAAGGAACGAAGAACATGGACGGCACAGGTTACAGAATTGAGATCGGAATACCCACCGACAGTGAAATAAAAAGTCGCAGTAAGTGGCTTCGCATCATCAGTGTTATGTTTTTCTCAACTCTCATCATTGCATTACCGACAATGATCTTCGGTTTTTGGGGCTCATTACTCAATCACAACACAACTGGGTCACTCATCGGATTCATCATTGGGGGAGTTGCTCTCTCAAAGGTTGCCCCGAGTCGAATGTTCGTTTACAACCCGGAGTGGTGTGGGTATGTAACCCAAGACATATTTAGAGGAACGATGGTTTCCTACGGGCCTGGGTTACACGCGTCTCACTGGTGGGAACATCGCAACTCCGAAGATAATTACTCGCTGAAAGTTAAAAGGTTGTCATTCAGTGTCGGTGTTGTAACATCCACCGCAAAAGTAACAATAAGTGGCGAATTCGAATATGCAATTGATCTTGGCATTATCGAACGAGCCATTGGCGTCAGCGAAGACGTTGTGGAAAGAGGTATTACTGCCTTTATCGAGAATTATCTTACCAATCTGTACGATGAAACCACTGCGAGAGTGATCCAAACTAGAATCGGAGAAATGGGCGAGAAATTGTCCAATGAGCTCATGAATTCTGACGGATCACTCGCAGCGATTCGCAAAAAGTACGGATATAAGACGGTAAGCATCATTGTCGATAAAATCTCGATACCGACGGCGACACAGGAAACAAGAGATGCCATCGATGAGGCAGAAGCGCTGTTTGAAGTGGTTGCGCGTCTCTACGGAAGATCGGCCGATGAACTTAGGACGCTCATAGCCAACGGCACGATTTCACAAGCCGAGTATCAAAAAATGCTGGTCCGTGCCATGGCGGTATCTGGTAACAGAACCGACATCGGCGTAAAAGTCATTGAAGGTCTCGAACAAAGTGCAGCCGGCTCCTTAGCCGCAACTTTGGACGCACTGAAATGAAAGGACAAAGAGATGAATATGAGCTCAACAACAGTTGCCGTAAAAAAATTCCGCGGGTGGATGACAAGGGTGATTCTTGTTGCAACTGGCATCGTATTTCTTGGCATAATCACATGCCAACTTGCAACGCATAAGAAATCGCCTGTGAAAACGGCAACTTCCGCACAATCAAGCGTAACGAGCGTCCCGTCTTCTGGAGTTCCGATTGGCGAATGGATGAAGTTGACCTTGCCGCCCGGAGGGAGGTCAGACCTTCCAACATCACCTGTAGGGATGCATATCGAGATAATGGGACGCGAAGCAGACCTGCACACCGTGTATGCGGACGGCCACGAAAGTGTCATTTCTGTGGAGTCCGATGGATCAAACCCAGCCGGACAGGTAACGAAAGAGTATGTGACGAACAAAAAGAACGAGGAAAATACCCTCTTCTTCAAGCTCTCAAGATGATCTTCACGAAAGGCCGCACAACAGTGCGGCCTTTGTTTTTTGCCTTATTCCCTACTTTGGCAACTTGTCTTGAATCGTCCCAAGGTCAAACGCGCCCATTGCAACATTAATGATTCCGTATGCACCGAAGATAATCACGAGACCTATAAGACCCCAAAATATGGCTTGCCGACCCTCTTCACGTTTTGCTTCGTTTTCTGCATTCGCGACAAATTCAAATACGCCCCAAAGAAACACAACAAAAGCAGCCGCAGAAAGAAGCAATATTAGCGGGTCTACAATCTGCACAACAACCTTCTCAAGAAATTGATTGAGAACAGACATTACTTAACGCCACTTGCTGCTGGAGGAGTCGTTTGAGACGGATTGCCGAAGGATACAGAACCAGTAAGGATATTTACGAGACCCCACACCGATACCATAACGAAGAATCCAATAAGACCCCAGAGCATAAGATTTTTCCCTTTGCTTTTTACATCTTCTGAATTGGCACCAAGGATAAATGTCTCAAATGCACCCCAAAGGAATACAATGAAGGCAACTGCGAAAATAACCGGAACAACTATATTGTTAATTGTATTGATAACGAACTGGCCAACATCAGTAATATTACTAACCGCAGCGAACGATACTAACGGTACGGCAAGTGTTGCGAGCGTTAAAGAAGTAAAGACAAGTGCTTTTTTCATAAGGCAAATAAACGAATAATGAAGTAATTGTAGCTCTTCTACCGTGGCGGTCAATGCTCTTGCGAGCAAAGTGTGGATAGCTTATTTGGCTTTATCAATCGTTGGTGACGGTGGTGCACTATTGCTTACGGTTGATGGAATAAAGGTACTCGTGACGATTCTTACCAATCCCCAAACAGAGGAAATGATAACGAGTCCTATAATGCCATAGAGAGCAAAAGTTCTTCCTTTTTTCTGCGATTCCTCATTGGCAGCTCCTTGAATAAAATATTGATAAATGCCCCACAAAAAAACGATGAGAGCAACAGCAAAAAGTAATGGAACGAGATAAAGATTAATTATGTCTCTAATACTTATATAATAATCTTTAATGTAGGTTAAGTTCATACCTTTAATTAAATGATGTTGGTAGAATTGGTGCTGAATATCCCCAAAGGTCAAAGGTATTTACGACGACATTCACAAGCCCCCAAACGGAAACCATTATCGCAAAACCAATGAGACCCCAAAGCATAAGATGATGGCCTTTAGTGACTGCGGCTTCATCGCCCTTGGAAAATATGTACGCTTGAGCTATTCCATAAAGAAAGACAATGAATGCAATTGCGAATAGAACTGGAACGAGAACACCATTAATTATATAGATTACATAACCACCGAGACATTCAAGATATGTTCCTGTACAAACATTCCCAGAGCCGAATGAAATTGAGAATGACCAAGCGGCTGATGCGAAAGCGGGTATTAGAAACGCTCCGAGTAATCCAACTGTTTTAGTGATTGATTTCATATATAACAAGTATGACACATCACGCGGATGGCGCGATGCCAAGCGTGGATAACAATAAGTTAACAAATCCCCAGACCGAAAAGAATATTGCAATCCCAAGAATACCCCAAAAGATGAATTCACGACCTTCTTTAAGTTTATCTGCGTCTCCACCATTATTTATAAAGAAGTACTTTACGACGCCCCAGATAAATACGAGGAATATGAGTGCGCCAATGAGCGGAACAACAACTGTATTAATAACACCAATGACACCCGTTGTTCCACTTCCTATAAATTGAGCGAAGGTCATATTACTTGCCGGCGGAGATTGCTTGCACAGTCGCTGTAATACCTAACGCTATTGCCTTAGATCCAAGGAGAATCAAAGCACCTATGACAATGTAGAGAAGTGCTTTATGGGCCTTAGTAATTTCAGCTGGATTGTGTGCATTATAGACATAGAGAAAGCCGACATACACAAGCATAAAGATAATGACAATTGCGCCGATTTGAATCACAAAGTCCAAAATCTTGTTGAGAAGTGTGAGAAGATCTGTCCCTGCCCCGAGTGGATTGATGAGGGTAATACCTGTACTAGGCACGCCAGTGCCCGCTGCCGCGAGCACCATACCAGCAGGAATAAATGAAAGTAGGACAAAAACAGCTATGACGAGTGTGCGAATATTCATTTTCATTTTTGTAATAGAGCAGATAAAGAACTCTCGGCAGAAGCGATTGCAGTAGAAAGTGTCGAACGGCCGCTTATCACATCATTAATCATACTAGAGAAAACGCTATCGGTATCAATTGACGATGGGGACATCCATCCTTTGGAATAAAGAGCTTCTGCATAGGCAACAGCTGAGGCAGGATCCGACGGTACCGTTACCAGCTCACTTAAGACCGCTGGAGCAAGACCTGTAGCAGATGCTGCTGCATTTTGTTCAGCCGCACTTGTGAGAAGAACTGCGACTTTATAAGCGCCAGACGCATTCTTCGCTCCGCTTGGAATCATAAATGCATAGACGAGACCGTAGGCACTCTTTGTCGTGGCGGTAGCTGGCTGTGGTAAAGACGAAACACCGAAATTGAGATTTGGATTCGCTTCCTTAAAATAACGCGATTCAGAAGCGTAGCCGAGATATAGAGCAAGATCGCCAGATAAGAATTTTTGTCGCGAGTCAGGCAGAGAAGAATTCCAAGTATACGAAACCTTTGATGGGTCGGCAAATTGTGTGTAGAAACCAATCACCGCTTCACCGAGTGACGAATCGCCAGAAGCATTACTTTTTAAATTAGATGAAAGCGATCCGCTAGAAGAATATGACGAAATAGGAATGCCCGTCTGAATAAAGAGTGACGAGAGGATTCCGCGCGCATTCCGTACATTGTCATACGAGCCGAGCGCTATAAGTCCACGAGATATCTGTCGCGATGGTGTCAATATTGCAACATTCGGGACAAGACCAATTAATGCCTCCCAAGTTGAAGGCGGTTTTGCAATGCCGTTAGAGGAAAGAATAGTGCGATTTGAAAATAGTACGAGAGGGTCAACAAGAAACGGAATACCATAATATCCGTTCGGAGAAGCGAAAAGCTCCCCTTCTTCAATAAATGAGTTCGTAAATGAAGATTTAGGAAGAGTGCTTTCTGGTATCGGTATAATAAATTTCGCGAGCGAGAAAAGTTCCTCTTGTGAAGTAAGAACAAGGTCGGGAGCAACACCTGTCGCTATGGCGGTAGAAAGATCGCTCGCGAAAGTTGCAGAGTCCTTTTGTTTATAGGAAACATTTTTTAGAAGTGTTTCAACCTGCGTGGCGGCTGTAAGAGCATTTTGCATTTCTGTTTCCGGTAGCGTGCCCCAAATAACAACCGTTCCAATGGTGTTCCCGCCGCTATTGTTATTTGTATATGTCGCAAAAACAAAGATACCAATGAGCGCTCCGAGTCCGAACACCCCGAACAAAATTCCTTGGAAGAGTGAGATTTTCATAGATTAGGGTGCATTAAAAATAATCCCATAATGATGAGGACCAGCACGAAATGATTTCACTTTATGAAAGCCGCCGTTGATAAAAAATTCTTCCGCCTCGTGCTCAGTCACAACTTGCTCTTGTGCAGGACCCATACCTCCGTAACTGCCGGCCCAGTCAACAACCATAAGTTTTCCACCAGATTTGAGAACTCTCCGTATCTCATTTAGAAGTCCTGAGCGATTCTCAATTTGAAATAGGATGTTGGCAAGAATGACTGCATCAAGTGATGCGTCACGCAGGTGTGTACCACCAGGTTTTTCAATGTCACCCCAAACCGTATCAATAATGCTGTGATGCGCTGAATGTGTGTTGATTTTCAGATGCTTTAAAACATTTTCTTGCACATCTATCGCATACACCTTTCCGTCATATCCTACGATAGCCGCCGCCGCGCGCGAGTAATGACCAGAGCCGGCACCGAAATCGCCGACTTTCATACCCTCTCGCAAACCGAGCTTCAAAACATTCTCTCGTGGTTCGCTAAATGAAGCATTCATACCTATAAAATACCACGCGCGGCCCGCAGCGGGTCGCGCAATCAACAGAGAACTACAGCGCGACCATTGATGCAATACTGTCGCCTTCGCGCATTTTCATAATACGAACGCCTTGTGTGGCGCGGGAAAGAGATGGAATCTCACTGACGCCAGTGCGAATCACCTGCCCTTTTTTAGATACCACGACAAGCTCTTCTTCTTTTAGGTCTCCAACACATACGCGTGCACCGATAATTTCGCCTGTTTTAGGTGTTACCGCCGCGGTCTTAATGCCTGAACCGCCGCGGCCCTGTATCTTGTATTCAGAAATTTTTGTCCTCTTTCCGTACCCCTTACTCATAATAACGAGGAGCGAAGCATCCCTCGCTACGCTCTGGATAACTTCTGCGGAAACCACCTTGTCACCTTTCTTCACACTCATACCGCGCACACCACCGGCAGTACGGCCCATTTCGCGCACTTCTTCTGTATCAAAACGAATTGACTGACCTTTTGCAGTTACAATAGAAACAGTGTCCCCCTCGGAAGCGTGATGCGCAGAAACAAGTTTATCGCCCTTCTTTAAATTAATCGCAATTATTCCCGAACGACGGACATCAGAGAATGACCGTGCCGCCACCCGTTTTACAGAGCCCGCTTCGGTCACAAAAACAATTGACGAAGCATCAAGCGCCGCACCCTTCGGCACCGGCAATATAGAAGTTACTTTCTCATCTCCAGCAAGAGCGAGGAAATTCATAATGCTCT
>Ga0172379_10001678_pt1 | contig 42902 bp, 40 predicted proteins | sample GrowelOW334metaG_FD_119756 | JGI IMG/M metagenome (GOLD analysis project Ga0172379, IMG submission 119756) | Groundwater microbial communities from an aquifer near a municipal landfill in Southern Ontario, Canada - Groundwater well OW334 metaG | ecosystem: Environmental > Aquatic > Deep... | reverse complement strand
CGGTCTTTCTGACAAAGCGCTTTATTTGCTTTCAGAAGCGACTGTTCGGTTTGTTTGAGTATAGTGGACACATAGTTCGCCATATAAACCATCAGGTATAAAGCGGTTGCGAAAACAAAATACATTCCTAATACATAACGGCCGCTCTGGAAATTACAATGCTCTATGAAACCTTTGAGGCAATGATGCGGCAAAAATCCCACATACTCCAAAAACAAAAGCGAGCCGAAAAATATAATGGCAGATGTGGCGTGAAAATAGCTCTCTTTTCCAGAAAGTATAATACTTGCTATTATCATATGAAACGCATAATAAAATACAAACGGGTTTTCAATACCTCCGGAAAAATGCAGAAGCACCGTTAGCATCAGCAGGTCAACAAATATCTGAATATTAATTAAGCGTTTTATTTCGATAATAAATGAATCGCCGCTTTTTTTTGAATAATAATTCAGCATCACAAGCATTGTGGCGTTGTAGGCAGCCAGGAGTCCGGCTAAGAAGTAGAGATGCCCTTCTTTTAAGCTGACAGTCAAGATATTGCTTGATATAAAAATGCCTCCGGCAACACAGGCAGTAGCTATCCACCTGAGGTTAATTAACCAATAGGCTCGCTTAATAAGGGTAGTAATTTCAGCTACAGATTCCATATTTTGAATTCTTAAGTCCATTAAGTCTATTTTTTGCGCAGCCGATATAATAGAGAGCTGTTTTTCGAGTTGAACTCAACGCCGCCTTAGCTACGGATAAAACTGATTTGTCTTTCTTGCCGGCAATCAAAAACCACTTGCCGCTCAAAAGCAATTAGCAGAACTACCCTTAAAATCAAAAGAACAAAATCGCTTATAAAACCTGATATTAACAATAGAGCTGCTCATTTTTTTCCGGACCCTATTGTTTCCTTTATTTTTTCACGATACTATAGTCTTTTGTATCTTGGGCCACCGCCGCCCTCGGGCACCGTCCAGCGGATGTTGTCGAAAGGACATTTTCTCTGGCAGGTCTTGCAGTGGATGCAGTTAGAGGGATTTGCAGGCTTGACCTCCCCGGACACGGTTTCATAGACTCCGGCAGGACAAAATGTAATGCAGGGGCTTTTGAATTTGGGAGTGCATTTTAGCCGACAGATTTCCTTGTCAATGATTTTGAGGTGGCTTGGCTGGTCTTCGCGATGATGCGTTCCTGCCAGCGCTATAAATGTATTCTTGTCGAAATCTATGGGAAGTTTCAAATCGTAGGAAGCGGTCGTCATAGCTTCATAGTCTTTTTCGACCGTGAATTTTGGCAACAGATTTCCCAATACCGACAGAGGTATTCCGAATGTAGGCCCAAACTTTGCTACTGTCTGACGGAATGTGCAAGCGGATAGCATTTCCTTGTAGATATTAGATTTATTAACCAATTCCGTATAGCCTCTGGCCGCCAATTTTGGCTTATCCAGGTTCGTTACAATCGCATCAGCGGCAAGAATTCCAGAATTGACAGCATTATGCAGGCCTTTGATTTTGAGCATATTCACAAAACCCGCACTATCTCCGAGAATGAGGCAGTTGTTTTTGCCAATGGAGCCGGTCTGAGGGTCTTTCGGAATCGCACAGAAGCCTCCCTCTGGAATCATTTTCACGCCAGCTTCCACAACAACGCCGCCTTCGATGAGCTGCTTCACAAAAGGATGCTCTTTGAATAAAGTCAGGGCATCCTGCGGGTTAAAATTGTGATATTTCCAGTCAGCTCCGACTATAACTCCAACAGAGATGTGGTCATCGTTTCCAGCATAAATAATACCGCCGCCGAACATATCAGGGCCGATAAGCGGCTGCCACAATGGATACCCCAAAGAATGTACAACTCTGCCGGAACCGAATTTTTTAAATTGTTCAGGTGTAACCTTGTAAAGCTCTTTAACACCGACGGAATAAAGCTGCTGCTGCCGCCTTTTGAGACCGGCTTTTTCAATAAATTTTTCAGAAATAAGACCATCATTTCCTTCGGCGAGAACGAAGAAGTCGGCATTTATTTTTTCACCTTCGACAAAGTTGGGCTGCCTATTTCCATCTTTATCGAGACCCTGGTCAACTAATTTTACGGCATTGACATTACCCTGCAATTCATCGCAAAGAATGTCGCTCGCGGCAAAACCACAGAGGACTTCCACGCCCATTTGTTTTGCAATTTGGCCGAGCCATTTTGTCAGCATCGATATGGAAACAGAATAGTCGCCCTGGTGGATTAACTGTCCAGTTCCAAGATGAAGGAGTTTCGCAAGTTTAATAAATGGGGAAATGCCAAATGAACGTTTTTTAGTCAAAAAGACAAAGTCATCCGCGACGATTTTTTGTTCGAGGATTTTCTTTGCATCATCGGTTTTTTCCCATCCCGGACAGGCGGCATCAAGAAGATTTTTGAGAGATTCCAGTTCAAGAACGGCTCCGGACAAATTATTATTGCCGAGGTCGAGTCCTTTTTCGATGACGCACACATCAAGATGAGGATTTTTGTGTTTCAATCTTATTGCGCAGGCAAGTCCCGCAGGGCCTGCACCGACAATTAAAACGTTAGTCTGATTGTATTTTTTTTCTTCCACTTATGTTCCCATTTTAAGAGATTCTGTCAACAATGGAACGACTTCTTCCACATGTCCGACCAGGTAATAATCACATTGTTTGAAAATCGGGGCGTTCGGGTCTGTATTTACCGCTATAATGGTTTCGGCGTTTGCAATTCCAATCATATGCTGAATAGCGCCTGATATTCCGAGAGCTATATAAATTTTTGGTCCAACCGACGTTCCGGTTTGTCCTACCTGATACGGCCTGTCTATGAAACCGTGCTCAACAGCGGCTCTCGACGCTCCTTTATTAACCGTTGTTTTTAGTTTTATCGTCAACGCATTGCAGAGTTTGTTGACAAGCCTGTCATAGCTGTCGCGGTTCTGCATTCCCTTGCCGCCGCTGACAATGACAGGAGCGGAAAAATCTGCGCTGCCCTGCGATTGTTCGGTTTTGATAATATCAAGGCTTAGGTCAGATTCTGTCAAATCTATACTTTGTTTGAGAATATTTCCTTTTCGGCTGTAATCAGGAGCGAGCTTTTTCATAACGCCTGGTCTTGCGGTAGCCATCTGAGATTTTGAATTCCTGGTGCAGATGCTTGCCATAACATTTCCACCGAGAGCAGGCCTTGTTTGAAGAAGAATCGCAATTTGACCTTTTCGTGAACTGTCTCGAATATCAAGGCTTGTGCAGTCAGCGGTAAGCCCGCATCCTGTGCGATATGCTACCATAGGGGCAAGCATTCTTCCCTGTGGGGTGGCAGCAAATAAAACAATTTGAGGCCAGTATTTGCTGATGCAGTCGGACATAGCTTTGCGGTAACAGCAGGGGTCAAAAACATTCAAGAGGTTATGTTCAACGAGATAGATATTGTCTGCGCCTGAAACAATAAGCTCATTGCAAAGACCTTCAACGCCGGAACCGACCAGACATACGCCGACTTTGGTCTGGAGACTATCGGCAAGTTCTCTTGCTTTTCCAATCAGCTCCAAAGTTGCAGGGCTAATCCCCCCGTTGCTGTGTTCCGCGGCCACCCAGACTTCTCCGGTGAAAGTTGGTTGAGTAAGTGCGCATCCGGCGAGTACGTCCTCAAGAGATTTTTTGTGAAAATGCCCATTGGAGTCCTGGATTATACGTTCTTTTATGGCGTCATCAATTTTACTAATATCGGTGATGCCCAAAGAAACGAGCTTATTGGCAAGAATTTTATAATCTTCATTTTCTTTTATGGTTGTTTCGAATGTTCTTGAGATTAAATTTTTACGATTGGCAGGCAGAGCATATTTCGAAAGATGCGAATCGCCGCTTTCTGAAGAACCGCTGCTTTCAGCGTAGCTTTTAAGAATGATATCGGCAAGTTTTGCCGCATCTGTAACGTGCTGACATTTTCTTGTGCTTTTGCCGGGAGGGAAGACGCGTATTACACTGGTTTTAGAGCCTTTTACGCCTATATGAGTAGCCTTAATGTCATCAACGCCCCATCGAATTAATTGAGCTTTATCGGCTTTTCTTGTACCTGTAAAACTGGCAAACAATGGGAATTCGTATTTCGCAACAGTAATAACAGCAGGGAGTTTTCTAACAGAGGCAATCTGACTTCCGTCGCTTATGATTCTTTTAAATTCGAAGCGATTATTTTTGAATTCTACACCTGTAACATAGGCGAGGCAACTGATTTGGAGTTCTTCCGCAACCTGAGCGGGAACCTGAGCCGTATCGCCATCAACAGACTGCATACCGGCGAGGATGTAATAATCATTGCTTCCATTGAAGATTTCCGCAACAATTTTTCTTACGGCAAAAGCAAGTGGATTAGCGGTAGCACAGGTGTCAGCGCCGCCAAGAGCTTTATCAGTTAAAAGTATTCCAATGTCAGCAGACCTGGCCAGACAGTATTTCAAAACTTCCTCGGCCATCGGAGGCCCCATTGACAAACAGACGATTTTACCGTTGTTATCCCCTGACATTTTTTTCATCTGGCTGGCAAAAGCAAACGCCTGTGTATCCAAATCATTAATAACATTGACAAGACGGCTCCGAATTAGAGTGCCGCTTTCCGGGTCAAAGGCATTATCTGTAATCCGGGAGACATCCGGAACCTGCTTGACTAAGACTATATAGTTGCTCATCGAATTATTACACCTAATACATCCAAACTAAGTATAGACAAAAATGAATATGCTCCCACAAAAGCAAACAAACTAACTCTCGAGAAAGCTAAAAAAAGTTTTAATGAAACCATTTTATAACTCCTAATACAACAAAACCCACGAACCAAAATACGTGAGTTTATTAACGATTACTTAAAGATTTTTATGAAGCTACTAATTTTGCATAGTGTTGTCAACTTAAAACTTGAAAAGTAAATCGGCCTGAAGCCGCCGACAGCAGTCGTTATTTTGCCTTTTTTAATGAGAAAATAGGTAATATCAGCGTGTATATTTTTTATCAACTGGTATTTTCCAGACAGCTCATATCCCCTATTATCTATTCTGCCGCCAAAACAGGAGCTCAGGGCAACTTTGCGACAGGCAGCAATCGCAGCATAGCGAAGCGTGCTATAATCGACAAAAATTCTGTTAGCCCAATAAAAATAGCAGTGAGCAAGAACGTATATTCAGGAGCCTTATGGGCTAAAAGAAAAGATTATAACTTGCGATTAAAACGCTATTAAGATATAGTTACCGCCAATAAACGAATCACAGTTAAAAGGTGTTCTTAAAGAAAGTAAGATGGAAAAACTCAGCCGTAGTATAATGTGGATAGTTTTGCTGGCGATAGGGTTGCTTGCCGTTTTGTCCATGGCGGGAGCGTTTTACGGTGCAGAAAAAGCAAAGCTCCTTTTTAACTCGATTCCACTTGTCTTCTACTGGTACCTCCTATCGGTGTTGTTTCTGGCAGGCTTTATTGAATTCACTCGTCTGCGCCGCAAACCGGGACTTTTTATGATTCATACAGGCTGCCTGTTGATTCTCTGTGGAAGTATGTGGGGTTCAGAAGCCGGGCATAGAATCGTTAAGCGATTCTTCGGGATACAAAAAACACCTAACGGCTATATGCTTATCTCCAAAGGAGATTCAGAAAAATACATAATGGCAGAAGATTTCGGTCGGCGATTGGGTGAATTGCCATTCAGTATCAAGTTAAAGGATTTTCGCATTGAATACTATCAGGCATATGAAAAAACACCTCCGCAATTGGATATAAAAACGCAGGAAGGTCAACAATTTCAGCTCATAGCAAAACCTGGTGAGGAAATTACCTTAGGTCGGGACAAGCTTAGGGTAGTGCGTACTTTTACTAATTTCAGGATTCGTATCGAGGATAACAAAAAGGTAATAACGGATGAAGGGCCGCAAGGAGAGAACCCCGCGGTCGAGGTCAGCATTGAGACGCCTGATGGGAACAGTCATAGCCGTTTTGTGTTTGAGCATTTTGCAGGCTTTAGTCACAAAGAAGATGGGCTGCAGCTAAGTTATACATCCCAGGGACCTCAGATGATACGCGATTATTTCAGCGATTTGGCGATTATTGAGAACGGCAAAGAGGTTTTAAGCAAAACAATTGAAGTGAACCATCCTCTGCATTACGGCGGGTATCATTTTTATCAGCATTCTTACGATTCGGAAATGCAAAAATATACCATTTTGTCGGTTACATCTGATTCAGGTTTGTACACGGTATATGCCGGATACTGGATGCTGGTTGTTGGGACGCTGTGGCAGTTTTGGTTCAGACATATTGCTAAGTATATTAAAGACAAAAAGAATAAATAAGGCGTTGATGCAATGGCGATTAAATATACATTTCTTGGGCTGCTTATATATCTGACGATTGCGGCCTATCTGTTTGCGTTTTTGGCAACAATAACAGGCAAGAAAAAAACTGGACAGGTAATTTATCTAATGGGATTTATAGCTGCCGCTGCGGCATTTGCTTACCGCTGGCATGATGTTCGGCACGTTCCGTTCCAAAATATGTTTGAAGTGTTTTTGAGTATGGGAATATTTGTCTATCCGCTTTCCATATTCTGCCGGCGATTGCTTCGTGTAAGCGGCGAGGCGGTTGATATGCTTATCGGAGTAATCCTGCTGTTTCCGGCAGGTTTTGTTTTTCATGCTGAGCCGCAGATGCTGCCTCCGGCTTTGCAGAGTTGGCTATTTATGCCTCATGTTGCCGTCTATCTAATCTCGTATGTGATAATGGTCAAAGCGGCCATACAGGCGTTCTGTTACCTGAAAGATAAGACCGGCAATACAAAGGAAAATCTTGTCGGCTATGAAGAAGGCACATATAGAATGATTTGCTTTGGTTTTCCTCTTCTTACATTAGGCCTGATACTGGGAAGCTGGTGGGGCAAGTTAGCATGGGGCGACTATTGGGGATGGGACCCGAAGGAATTATGGTCGCTGGTTTCATGGCTTGTCTATGTAGGATATTTCCACGTTAGATATATGTTTGGCCAAAAACACGCCCGCCTCAACAGCAGTTTGGCGATTCTGGGTCTGGCGGCGATTGTGATAACGCTGCTGTGGGTAAATTTGTCCAGGATTTTTCCCGGATTACACAGCTACGCCGGCTAAAAACAATACAACTGATGCAGCATTAGAATGTATAGGTATAGGTAGCAAAAGCGCCATGTGCACGATAGTCTAAGTTGTCGCCGTTATGACTATTGTAGTTATAGAACTCATAGCCCAAGCCTATTGTCTTGTTTGCCGCAAATTGATGCTTAAGAGTCAGGCCGACTTTATCAAACACATAATCACCAGATGCATCCGCATTACCTATGGCTTTTGTATGCTGGAAGCCCAAAGTACAAGAGGTCTTGGCATTGAAAGCGTAAGTTGCGTCCATCAGCAGTGAGTACGACTTTCCTCTGAAATCAAATGCTCTTGCGGGTACGCCGGCGGTTGTCGGGGTTGCCGGTGTATCAATCGTGCGATTTTCAAGCATAAACGTTCCCACAAGGAACAAGTTTTGGGTTGGATTAAATGAAATGCTTCCTGAACCACGATGAATTGTCTGATTCGAGGTTCTGCCGCCCAGCTGGAAATCAATAGTCTCCTGTATAAGCTGGTACAATAGCGTAGCGCTGGTCTTACTGTTCAAGCGGAAATCTGTTTTCACCAAAAGTTCATTGCCTTTAATGTGATAGTCGCCAAGGAAGCCGGGATATGCCCCTGGGTTAAGGTCCAACAGCTCGGTATCACTGCGTTTAAGATCCTTGAGCCGAAACATTACAGTTGCTTTTATGTTACGGTCAAAACGGTGTACGGCTTTGAAAGTGTAAATCTGATCCAGGAAGTCTGTATCAGTTCTCTGATTAGTAGACGTGGAAGTGGGAAATCTTTGCACATCTAACTCCAGTTGACGCTCTTCGAGCTGAGCATCAAAGCTCAATGTTGTTCGCTTAAAGCCCTTATAAACTAATCGAAGAACCTCGGCAACACGCGTCTCGTTTAGGTTACTTTTCAACTTATAGTAATTGGGCGCCGTAGTCGTCCAGTAGTTGCTTTGTGAGTCAGTTTTAGAGTCCTCAATACGAACGCCGGCACTAAAATCCAGAGCCTGTATTTGAAGAAAGTCCGCCCTGCGGTATCCAACACCATAAACATTTGTCGTCTTGGTGTTGTCAACACTAAGCTCGTCTAACCTTAAAGCCGGCGCCGATGCCGGCTGCCAAAATCTATGGGTGCTGTCGTTAGCAATGTAATTGAACATATAATCAGCGGTAACATAGGTCTTCTCATCGACGAAGGTGTCAAACATAACCATTGTACGCCAGTTTGTATAGCCGAGATTATCTTTACCATTATTAGCCGTGGTAAGGCCGGTAGCGCCTGTATTATACAAAGGCCCATATTGATTGTCGCGGTACTGTTCAAACTCCTGCCTGACTCTGAAGTTATATTTTTCAGCAAATGTCTGGGAGACCTCGCCATAGATTGTGTCAGTAACGCCTTTCATATTGACGATATCTGGTTTAGCCCGAATAGCAGGCACGTTTCCATTCCTTGCTGAACGCAACAACACCATTTCGCCGTCTTTTTCCAGTCGATGCCAGCCGAATACCCACTGCGGTCCTTCAGGCGGAGTGAGCCCCAACTCGATATTATAGTTTCTTCGGTCAACAAAAAGGTCCTTATCGTTTACCATAAGATTCAATGAACTATCCCAATTGTGTCCTTCGTCAGAGCCATCGTAATAGCGTCTGAAGCCGTCGAAATCAAGTTTAAGATAGTGGCTATCCCGCTTTTTCACCAGGAAAGAAAGGTCATAGTTGTAGTCATAAAGGGCCTTGCCTTCAAGCAAGAACTCATAGCCATTTTCATCAGGTTCGGTGCTTTCCAGATGCAGCCAGTCAAGACCGCCCGTGGAGCCGTCTGTCATCCAGTTATCTTCGCGGAATCGGGCTCTGTTTTTGTTCACTCCGAGCCAGTCATAGCGGAATCGAACTTCACCCTTAAGCTTTTTGCCCGGCTTATTGGGTTCGTTGGCATCTTTGGCGAAGGCAAGAGACGTAAATGTGAACGCACAGACAGCATAAATAATTGCAATGTTCCATCCCATCCTTTGTCTCATATACAACACTCCTGAATTTTCAGTTTTTTTCTTATTGATGTTTAATAACGCAGCGATGATGCCGCATTGTTCGAACCATGAATTTTCGCATGGCAATCGATACAGTCGTTTCGTCCTGAATGATGAACTGTGCCCTGCTTACTTTCGATGTGACACCGTACGCACGTTACTGACGGACCTGCAATAAGGAGCTTGGCATTAATAGAGCCGTGGGGCGTGTGACAGGCCGTGCAGCCCTCGCGCAGCGCCTCGTGCTCAAAAACAAACGGGCCTCTCATTTCTTTATGGCACTTGAAGCACCTTTCGTCTTTGCCAAGCAGCATTGCTCCGCCCGTAGCCCGCACATCGCTTCCGTGCATATCATGGCATTCAGTACAGAACATTTTCCCTTCTGGTACCGGGTGATGATGCTGGAGCATAAATTCGCCTTTAACGTTAAGATGACAGGCAAAACACATCTCAGGTTTCCCTTTGATAATCTTGCTCTTATCGCCCATACCCTCGACATGAAGACTTCCGGGTCCGTGGCATGTTTCGCAGGCTTCGGCCTGTCCGGCGTTTGCATCTTCCGCTGTTATGTTTACGGCTACACTCGCGTGCTCGGAAAGATTGAAATACTTGGTCTCTGTATCATGGCAGGTAGCGCAAGTTTCCGCCCCGACGTATTTTGCCCCCGGAATTGATGGCGGCGCCACTGTAACCGGCTCGTATTTAAACATATCATCGCAAGAGGCGACAAAGATACCCATACTTATGCATAGCAGGACTATGACTGCTGTGCGTGTCTTTTTTCTTTCCATAATTATTATGCTCCATTGGAAAATAAATTTTATCATCCGCAACACAAACACAAGTATAGAGAAACGGAGCGCCACTTCTCTATTAGTGTGGACAAACTCACATCTCCCTACACAATAAGCAAACACCGTACCATGTGAAAAATAATATCTCAAGAAAAAAATATTGGTTTGTATCTTCTGATGTATAAACGAGTTAAGAACAAAAAATATATCGGCTTTGTCTTATGGATATGTTCTGCAACTGTCTGTTTTTCTCATAACAGAGAATTTGTTTTTTGAGTATAAGAAAATGGAGTCAGGAAAACCCATAGGACAGACCTACGGGCTAAACGACCGTCCATTGGTATTCACGGCTCCGAAACACCGTGAAATATGCGAGAAAACTACGCATAAATTACCAAACTTCGCACTTACTCTTTACTGGCGATACAGCAATGGGAAATTTTCGTGGGTATCTTCGCTTTTATGTTTTTCATAATCAAAATGGTAGTCAGGTTCAGCCACTGGGTTTCTTTGGTTATGACAAGCAGTGCAAGTTCCGGCATCTACTTTTCGCTGACCGGCCTTGTAGAGTTCATCAAGCGTATGTTTTCGTTTTTTCATCATAACGTCTTTATGAATTACAACGAATTTGCTTCCGGGACCATGGCAGGATTCGCAAGTAGTTCCTTCATTAGCCTTAGCGCGTGCAGTGTCTTTCAAATCACCTGCCTGGGGTATCTTGTAACCACCGGGCATACCAAAACCGGTAGTATGACACTCAAGGCACTTTGCGTCAGTGGTGTAGTCCTTTTGCGGGTCAAGCTTGAACTTCGTCTTGGCTTCAGCGCTGGCTGCCGGTTTTAGTACGTCAAAAGTTTTGGCCATTTTTGTCGTTTTCCAGCTGTTGTATTGCTTTATATGGCACATCTTGCATTTATCTATTCCTACATAACTTGCTCCCTTGTTAGCAATCACAAGCAGCGAATTGCGGAACATTGTGGCGGCGTCATCAAGCTTGCCCTTGCTTTCATAGATAAGCCCTAACTCATATCTTGCTCGAGCAGCAGTCTTTTCGTCGTCTAACAACGAAAGCAGAGCTTTTTCAGCTTCATCAGCCTTGCCGTTTTTGGCAAGGTCGATTGCCTGCTGCAAATTCGCCGGTGCCGGTTCAGTAAATTTTAATGATAGAGACTCTTTGAAGGATTTGATTGCCTTGTCTATCTCGTTATGTTCGTAGTGCATCAGCCCCTGCTCATAACCCGCATCCGCGGGCTTTTCCGGCGTTAGTTCAGCATAACTATTAGCAAACACCACAACTAAAATGCAAATGCCGCCAACCGCAATTCTTCTTTTTGTAAAAAAACTTCTCATTTTTGTGCCTCTCAACTTTACTTTTGCCTTTTTACGACTTAATTTTACTGTTCAAACGGATTAACCAAAAGTATAAAACATCGCTTTGGTATGTACAAACAAATTCCGCTTTTATAAGATTGAGCAAATAATGTGCCACGCAAAGCGATAATGCTAAAAAACAGTGTGATTCGTTATGTCTTGCTTGATAAAGGAGTTACAGTAATAAATAAATTATCTTATCGCCTGATATTTCTCTAAATTATCTAAAATTCCCATAAACGGTAAATATAACTCTTGTTTTTGGGAATTAATTGGTTTATGGCTTGACAATCGTCATACTATTTCGAGTTGCTGTCGGCCGGAGTCCGTTGGCAATTCTTGTCCCCTTCGCCGCTGTGGTCAGCCGCTCTTTCGTTGGTATGATCTTCCATTTCAGCATATTTTTTCTGTTGCTCCGGCGTAAGTATCTTGCTTAGCTGCTCTTTTGTTGTCTGGTGAATCGCATCTATCTTTTTCCACTTTTGCTCTTTGGTGAACGCTTCATTGCTCACTACAGCCCGCATCTCTTTCATTTCACTTTCAATTATCGGCGTAATGTCCTTTTTTTGCTGCGCGGTGAGACCCAACTTTTCACTTATCCTCTCTATGTGTCTTTCAGCAAATTCAGGCCCGCCTCCATGAACATCCGCTCTCATTTCAGCATATTTTTTCTGTTGCTCCGGCGTAAGTATCTTGCTTAGCTGCTCTTTCGTTCTCTGGAGAATCGCATCTATCTTTTTCCACTTTTGCTCTTTGGTGAGCGATTTGTCAATCATTACGGCTCGTAAATCTTTCTTCTCATTTTCAAAAATCGGCTTGATACCTTCTTTTTGCTGCTCTGTAAGACCGAGTTCTTCATTAAGTTCTTCCACTCTGTCCTTAAAGCCGCCTCGCATCCCCCCATGTCCATTCGCATCTTCCGTTGTCGCCCTTGTCGATTTAGCATTAGGATCGTCATTGCCAAATGCCTGCTGTGAAGACATCGTAAAAACCACAGTCGCCAATATCGCCAAAATCACCACCATCAATTTGTTAATTAGTTTCGTTGTCATATTTTTTATCCTTAACAATAATCATTTCGCGATCTTGTTCATAATATTTTCCCACATAATGATTCGGGAATTGTCTCTGCTTTATTGTACACAAGCAACTTCATTTGGCAACATCTTTTGTCGCATCCGGCGTTATCGTGCCAGTATTGAGCGGTTTGGGCACATAAAAAGTTTCGTAGTGTTTAGCAAAATCGGCCATTTCTGCACTCATAAGGAAGGCCGCACGTTCTGCGGTATATCCCAGCATTGTGTAGGGGAGGAATGCCTTTTCGGAGTTATGACAATCAATGCAGTGTACAGGCATTTCAACGCAGCGTCTATGAATGAACTTGTTGTCAATTGCCTTCTGGTGGTCGTTTAGTTTTTCCATATCTTTGTGCAACTTCACGGCAAGCGCTTCCTCTTCTTTAAGTTTCACCGGCTGCGGATTTTTCTCGGAATTCAGCGGGACGATTTTTGCTCCATACTCTCCCCAGACACCTTCGTCCATTTTGGGATTTGACGAACATAGCAGGCCAGAGGCCAGGTTCAGCCAGCCGAAGTGTGTGGGTGCGATACCATTTTGCTCACGCACGTGGCAAACATAGCATGACATAAAGAGACCGTGCATATTCAGAAAGCTGCGTTCCTTCGGTGTTCTGGAATGGGGAGCCGGCCCGTGACACTTGACGCAGAAAGTCCATTTGTCAGATTCATACCCATGTCCGATATTCTTGGGATGGCTGGAGATTTTTGATTTGGAAATCTCCCATTCGCCATGATAACGTTCAACTTTCTTTTCGGTTGGTGAGATGACGCTATCGGATACGACCGGAGCATTATCCCAGAACGGGCGGCTCAGTGTTCCGATGAGAAATATGGTCAGCCATACCGCTGCGGCGATGATGAAAATGCTCCATGCTGCCGTGCAAAAGACGAGTTTTTTCTTTTTCCAAAAGCTTGACTTCTGACTCATTTACTCACCTCCTCTGCAAAGTTCCAACGCTCAATTTCTCTTCCATGTTCCTCCGCCTGCACTTTCGGTGTAATTTTGCCATTCAGCATAGCAGAAAAAGACGATGACCCGGATATTCCGATGACACCTGGTATGTGTATAAGGGTGATATGGACGGCAGCTAAAATAGACTCATATATATGTGCCAGGTAGGCAATATTGAGCACCCAGCCCGGCAGGACGTGACTTGATATGTTCACAGCCCAGAGCAGAATGCCCGTAACACCCAGAAGCGGAATGCCCCAGAAAAGTCCAAGATACTCGAGTTTTTCTTTCCAGGAGAAACGATCATAGTTTGGTCGTTTGGGGCTCAGAAAGCAAACATACTTCGTCAAGGCAACGATGTCTTTCATATCCTGATGTCCCGGAATCATCGGCAGCGACATAATCTCTTTGACGCAGGACTTAAAGCCGTGTTTGCCCTGCTTTGCAAGAGAACTTCTGATATTCAGGAAAATCAATACTATATGGACTGCGAAGCCAATTAATAAGGCGACACCGGCAATGCGATGTACTATCGGCGCCCCGTTGATTCCACCAAATAAGTCGAGAATCACTGGCGCCCATCGAGTCTTGGCGAATGTCCTTGGAAATCCTGTCAGACAGAGAACCAGGAAGTTGAGTGTGAGGAAGATATGCTGAAGTCGGAGCGAGCCTGTAAAGCGCAGGACTCCTCCCCTGAGAGCAGGTTTATTATTTATAAGTTCTTCAAGCCGTTTGACCTCCTGCTCCGCTTCGTGGCTCGGAAAAAGTTCGCGGACAAGACTGAGAATGTTGAGTGTTAAAATCGGCAAGAGAATCGCCAGCGTCATAACCACGAAAAACAGAGCGACACCAAATAAAAGAGGGTTGGTTACCATATCGTGTTTGATGTGCACATTAAATGAGCTTATTGCAGGCGCAGCGGAAGTATGACAATTTTCTGCGGTGCAGGTAGCCGCACGGTTTTCCGAATTTACGGAAGAACGCTGGTCCGTTTTGGCATGCATCTTATGGATACTTCCTTGTCCGGCGTGACAATCCAGACAGTCCGGCGTCCTGGACGAACCGAAGAGTACCGCCTTTCCGTGGTATGTTTCCATATAGCTCGATACGACATCCAGAAGATTATGTCGTTGTGCCATAGCCGTGTTCGCGTGGCATCTGGCACAGGTATTAACAACCTCGCAAGGATCACGAACTTTGTGCAGGCGAGTTGTGTTGTGGGTGAAGTAGTAGCGTATAAAGTTATTATCGTGGCAATTTTTGCAGTCTGGATAATCCTCTTGAAAAGCTCGCGGTGTGCCGTCCTGCTCGATAGAAGTGTGAACACTATCCAGTAGTTTTTCATGTTTGAGCATAGTTTCGCGAGTCGGCATATCAGCATCATGGCAACCGCGGCAGTCCACCGGTTTTACATTATTATGTGGAATCTTTTCGATATCGGCGTGGCAGTCTTTGCAACCGACACTTGCGTGGGGACCTTTACTGAAAAGTTCCGCATCCACATAAAACAGGCGATAGGCGCCATTCTTATCCACACTGGCAAGACCTCGGAAGCGATGACACAGCAGACAGTTCTCTGCGTCCGCAACGGCACCCTCTACTGCCTGAACAAAGTAACATAGTACTATTGAAAGCAAGATGACGGCGACTATAAATGATTTTTTCAACATTTTTCCCTATTTCCTGCAGGGATGATTTTGTGAAAGCTGCTACCAAGAATTTCAGGAATATCAATGTTCGATTGATTTTACTTTAAATGGTCGGAAACAGGCTGTTTCATCGTTTATGGCCTATATCTTCGCAACACTCGGCACATTTTGCTCCGGATTATCGGAAGAATTTAATGCCATAATGTGCGATTCCCTTATCCGCCAAAAAAACTTTCTGAAGCATTTTCCCATAGCTACCATTATCATCCTGATATGCATAGACAGACCCTGCTTTTACAGAATTGAGCAAATGACGTGCCATATAAAATGAATGTTTATATATAAGAATTGATTAGATGGTATCTTGTTCTTTAAAAAGAACTTAAGGACATATTGAAAATAGAGCGATGCCTATAAGCCCTTATTTACAGCCCTTGAATTCTCAAAAATAAGAAATCTATTGTCGGTACCGGAAAAATAGACCCTTGAGCTTATTCTAACGCTTATGGCCGACATCTTCGTGACACTCGACACATTTAGTTTGCTCCGTATTACCGGAAGAATCTAATGCCATCATATGCGCCTCTCTTATTGTCTCATTGCTGGGCTTACTCAGTAAGCCGGTGTGGCATCGCACACATTCTTTATTCTTCATACGGTCCATAACATCCATACGAGTTTTTTCGGGCTCGTATTTTGTACCAAAAAAACGTGCCATATAGTGTTTGTAAAGGTCTTTGCCCCCTGAATACCCCTTGACTATGATATGAGTAAAGTAATTATCTTTTGGCGGCAGATGACAATCAACACATTCGGCCTGGAGTCCTGTTTTGCTGCCGCCATGTACAGAGTGCTCCCAAGTTTGTAACGCACTGTGCATTTCATGGCAATTACTTCCGCAGTATTTCGACTCTGACACCGGTTTCATTGCCGCATTAATTGCAATGAAGCATAATAAGGCAAAAACAAACCCTACAAAAAGCGTCAATGCTCGTTTTTTAAAAGCCTCGAATGCCCACCTAAAAAACTTCCTGAAATATTTTCCCATAATTACTTTATCCTTTCTAATTTACTATCAACACATCATCCGAATCCCGAGCGGCAGGCTTATGGCATAGTATTAAAACGTGCGTCCAGTTTAAACAAACGCTTAACCGGTAAGTTGAGAATTTTGGAATCATCGAGCGATAATAGAGAACTAATCTGATGAAGAATACATTCAAGTCGCTCATTGTCGGCGGCAATAATCGTGAACCATATATTGAAAATATCCTTACGCAAATAACTATGGGTAACTTCCGGAAAATGAGCTATCACTTCCGCAGCCTGCTCAACACCATCGGGAGAGACGCTTATGGCTGCCAGGGTACTGCTAAAACCTAACTTATGAGAATCCAAACTGGCTCCAATGCGACGAATAATTCCTTCTTCACACATCCTCTGAACCCGACTCCACAGCAAATCGCGGGCTATCTGCAGCTCCTGTGCCAAAACATCATAGGGCTCTGCGCTTAAAGGAAAATTATCCTGAAGCGCTTGCAAAATACGATTATCCAATTCATCCATACTTGACAGCGTGACCATAATAAAGTATATATTAGCGAAATTATGGCAAGGTGTAAAGACAAATGTTGTTCGTCTCAGAGGCTCTCGACAAGTGGAAAAGTTTACCTCGTAGGCGCAGGCCCGGGCGATGTCGAACTAATCACCTTAAAAGGTTATCGGCTAATATCGCAAGCTGATGTTGTCCTGTATGACCACTTGATGCCCGCTGAACTTCTAATCGCCGCCAGGCCAGACGCAGAATTAATATCTGTCGGCAAGTTTGCCTCTCAGCACACTCTGCCGCAGGATGAAATTAATGCTCTGCTGATAAAAAAAGCAAAGACCAATAAGATTGTTGTCAGACTAAAAGGCGGCGATCCTTTTCTTTTTGGCAGAGGAGGAGAAGAGGCTGAAGCCTGCGCTGATGCTGGGATAGATTTCGAAGTAGTTCCGGGCGTAACCAGCGCACTGGCTGTTCCGTGTTATGCCGGGATACCTCCTACACACAGAGATTATACATCTACTGTGGCTATAGTAAGCGGACACAGAAAAGATGAAAAACAAATCGAAATACCAAACGCAGGCACTATTATTTTTCTGATGGGCGTTTCAAACATAGAGAAAATTGTCAATTCGCTTCTCAAGAGCAACTGGCCTCAAAAAACAAAAATTGCCGCCATCGAAAATGGAACCCGTTATAACCAGAGGGTTATTACCGGAACCCTGGAAAACTTTATTGAAACGATTAAAAAGGAAAATCTGCAGTCCCCCGCTATTTTTATTGCCGGTGAGGTTGTGGAGCTTCAGGAGAAATTAAATTGGTTTGCGAAAAAACCAAATATTCTTGTTCTTGGCAACCACCCGCAAAAATACGGCCATCTTGGCAATATCGTACATAGGCGAATAATTGATTGTGTACAATTGGAAGATTATTCCGAAGTTGATAGTGTTTTGAAGCAACGCCTGAACAGCTTTGACTGGATTATTTTTACGAGTATGAATGGAGTAAAATACTTTTTTGACCGCTTGCGCGCAACAGGTAAAGATGCCAGAATGCTTTCTAACGCCAAAGTTGCCGCTATCGGTAAAACTACCGCAGACAGCCTCAAGGAATTTGGAATATCCGCGGATATGACGCCAAAAAACGAGTCAAGCGAAGGATTGCTCGAAGAGTTTGATAAACTCGACATAAGAAACAAAAAGATATTGCTGCCGCAAGCTGAAATCGCTTCAGAAGAATTGCCCGACGGCTTACTCAGGATGCAGGCTGTTATTGAAAAAATGCCGGTCTATTCCACCGTTGAGATACAACCCGGAGAGATTAATTTTGACTATATTGACCAAATATTATTTACAAGCGGCTCCACCGTCAGGGCCTTTATAAAATATTTCGGCAAAGTCCCTCAAAATATAAAGTCCTACTGCCTTGGATTACCGACTCTCAAAGAAGCAAAGAAGCACAACATTGACGCTGAAGTCTTACCGGATAAAGCCGCTAAGAAAGAATTATAATGAAAACGCAAAATAATGCTGAAAACTTTCGAAACGCAAAAAAGGTAATTCCCGGCGGAGTGAACTCGCCTGTCCGAGCATTCAAAGCAGTTGGTGCAAAACCTATATTTGCCGAAAGAGCAAAGGGCCAATATCTTTATGACACCGATGGAAACAGATATATTGATTACTGTCTTTCCTGGGGGCCTATGATACTCGGCCATGCGAATAGAGAAGTGCTTAATGAAGTTAGAAAAGTTATGGTTAAAGGAACAAGTTTTGGGATACCCACGGAACTTGAAACAAAATTAGCTGCAATGATAGTTCAGGCTATCGATTCAGTAGAAAAAGTACGTTTGGTTAATTCCGGCACAGAAGCCGTGATGACCGCAGTCCGGCTGGCACGCGGCTGCACGGGAAGAGATAAAATAATTAAGTTCGTCGGCTGCTATCATGGTCATGTTGACTATCTGCTCGTTCAGGCCGGCTCCGGCGCAATGACCTTCGGCGCTCCGAGCAGCCCAGGCGTACCAAAAGATTTCACAAAACATACTATTCTGCTGCCATACAACAATATCGAAATGCTCGAAAAAGCCTTCAAGCAATACTCCTCTGAAATCGCTGCGGTAATTGTTGAGCCAATAGCCGGTAATATGGGTGTAGTGCTTCCGAAAGCAAACTTTCTGAAAGCAATCAGGAACTTATGCACAAAAAATGGAAGCGTACTAATTTTCGATGAGGTAATAACAGGATTCAGAATTCGATATGGCAGCGTACAGGAACTCTTTGGCGTAGAGGCCGACCTGACCTGTCTGGGAAAAATAATTGGCGGCGGATTTCCTATCGGCGCCTGCTGCGGCAAAGCAAAGCTGATGGACAATTTGGCTCCGGAAGGAAAAATTTACCAGGCCGGCACTCTCTCAGGTAATCCGGTCTGCGTAGCCGCTGGTATCGCAACTCTCAAACAGCTCAAATCAGACAATCCTTATGCACGGCTTGATAACCTGACCAAAAGTCTTTGTGAACAAATAGGCCTTACCCTGAAAAAAGCGAAAGTTTCGCACGTTATCAATCAAATCGGTTCAATGTTCACGGTGTTTTTCAATTCTGCGCCGGTTACCGACTATGCCTCTGTGATAAAGTCCGATACTTCAAAATACGCAAAGTATTTTACAAAAATGCTTGAAGCAGGAATTTACCTGCCGCCCTCTCAGTTTGAAGCCTGTTTTATTTCTACCAAACATAAGCAGAAAGACGTAGACAAGACTGTCGCAGCCGTTGGTACAATTTCATTTTAGTTCCTGCGTCTGGTTGAAGATAAGGTTAGAGAGTTTTTGTTTTCACTTTGACGGGGTATTCCTTTATTTTCTTTTTTCTACCCTGCCTGAGTGAATCAGTCAGGCTGCAAAAACGATGTTCAGGATGGTTCCATGTTGCCGTTTCCAAAGTTATATCTTCAAGCAAGTCTCTAATCCTCTTTGTTACGGAGGCCCAACAAGCATAAATATGGCAATTTTCCGGCGTACCGCTACAGTCGCATTGTCGCAAAAAACAATCATCAAATAATGTCTTTCCTTCGATGGTTTCAAGCAGTTCAAGCAGACTGATTTCATTTGGCGACCTGGCTAATGTGTACCCTTTCTGTCGGCCTTTCACAGCCTTAACGAACCCTGCCTTAGCAAGACGTTGAAATATTTTTGCCAGATATATACTTGGTATTCCTTCAGATTTTGCCACTATCCCTGTCGTAACAGGCAATTGTGTAGTATGTCTTACCATATACATCATTGCATGCAGTGCGTAAGCCGTTGTTTTTGAAACTTTCATTCTATTGCCTTATATAGTTAGAAATGTCCATTGACCTCACATTGTTTGTGCCCATCGTTAATTTCAAGTTCGTCAATTTTTCTGTATAAACTCGACAAACTTATGTCTAATGTCTTTGCGGCTTCAATCTTGTTCCAACGACACTTATTCAGCGCTCGGAATATCTGCTCTCTCTCATAAGCTTTTACAACAGATTGCAGATTCTCCTTTATTTCACCCGCTTCGGAAGCCATTGAGCCTGCCAACCCAATATCAGAAGTTTTTATGACATTATCTTCCGCAAATATTACTGCCCGCTCAATTACATTTTGTAATTCTCTTATGTTGCCTTTCCATTCGAAGCCCACAAGCAGCCGCATAGCATCATCGCTTGCCGCTATACAGGATTTGCCCATCTCAGCATTATATTTCTTTATGAAATGCTCGACTAATAACGGGATATCCTCTTTTCTTTTTCTCAAAGGCGGAAGATGAATGCCAACGACATTTAATCTGTAATACAAATCCTCTCTAAATTCTCCATTGTTTATCTCTTCAAGTAAGTTCTTGTTTGTGGCGGCAATCAATCGTAAATCAACATTCACGGGTTTTGTCGAGCCTACTGGCAGTATTTGCCTGTCCTCCACTGCTCGTAGTAATTTTACCTGACAATTCATAGGCATATGCCCTATTTCGTCTAAAAATAACGTTCCATTATTGGCGCTTTCAAAAAGACCTGTCTTGTCTTCGGTAGCTGAAGTAAAACTTCCCTTCTTGTGCCCGAATAGTTCGCTCTCAAGCAACCCCTCTGGTATAGCGCTGCAGTTAACAACCACAAAACGCTTTTTGTTTTCCGACCCCAATGAATATACCGCACGAGCAACCAATTCTTTTCCTGTGCCGCTTTCCCCTGTTATAAGCACGTTGCTTTTTGTTCTGGCGACCTTACGAATGACATCAAAAACCTGCTGCATCGGTGCGGATTTGCCTATTATCTGACTAATATCAAACCTGCCGTCAAGCTCATTTTTAAGTTGCCGGTTCTCTTGCTGCAACTCCAAATACTTCAAACATTGGCGGATTTTGGTCAATATATCTTCAAACATTACAGGCTTTATAACGTAATCACAGGCCCCAAGTTTAATTGCGTCAACCGCCATTTCAATCGTGCCATACGCTGTTATAATTATCACACGGGTCTCAGGCCTGACTTTCATTATTTCACGCAGAACTTTTATTCCATTTGCGCCCGGCATCTGGATGTCCAATATCGCCACAGCATAAGGCTGTTTCATAATAGCGTTTATTGCTTCTGTGCCATCGCTCACCGCTGTTACCGCCATACCTTCTTCCTGAAGAACTTTTGTGAAAGTTTTTCTGAAATCCGCTTCGTCATCAGCCAATAATATTTGTTTTGCCATTTATTCTTACACCTTTAACAATAAATGAAGATTGAAGACAGAACCCTGGGCATTTGCGGATTCGCCTGCCCATTACGACTCGGTCGCACCACGGCGAACGGCGAGACGACCTTAAAAGGTTTTAAAACTTCATTCTTCATTATTCAATTTTCAATATATAATTTACGCTATCTAATGCTTTTCGTATCAGCATAACTTGTCGTATCAACTCTATGCCTGACAGGGACGCAGATTATTACCGTTGTTCCTTTGCCCTGCGCTGACTTCAACTCAATGGTGCCGCCAAGTTCAGTTACAAGATTATAGCTTATGAAAAGTCCAAGCCCCGTGCCTTTACCAATCTCCTTAGTAGTGAAAAACGATTCGAAGGCCCGTTTGCAAACTTCAGGACTCATTCCCACGCCAGTATCGCTGATACGGATTTCTATCATTGCATCTTTAAGCTCTTGCGTTATTTCCAGAACGTGCTCGTGTTTTTGTTTCACAGCCTTCATTGCGTCCATCGCATTTATGAAAATATTTAAAAGCACCTGTTCAAAATGCTGCGGATTTAACCAAATCATCGGCAAATCGGCTTCGGAAGAACTTCTAACGGCAACAGCCTGCATACGTTTATCAAACTTAACAAGCGACAAAGCGTTATCTATCAATTCATTGATGCTGACCCACTTGTACTCGGAAGCTGCCGGACGCGACAAGCTCAGCATACGTTTCAAAATATTGGAGATGCGGTCAACCTGGTGTTCGATAATGAGAAAATTTTCTTTTTCTTCGTGCGTACCAACTTTTCTGGCTAAATACTGCGCTGCCGATGAGAGACTGGTAAGAGGATTGCCTATCTCATGGGCAATACCAGCCGCCATTTGGCCTATCGCGACCATTTTTTCGCGTTGTGCCATTTCTATGCGAGACCTCTTCAGCATTTCATTAATGGATATAACGGTTTCAGTTTGTTCCCGTAGACCATCCTCAAGCTTTTTATGCTCCCGAGCAGCCTCTATTTCCTTGGCAGCCATACGCACAACGATTACTCTTGTCAGATAGCGTGCCAAAATCACAGTGCAGGAAAAGGCTGTGAACTCGCCAAACAGATATACCGGATTTCGCTGCAAGTCGCCTGCCAGGGAAAAACGCAATGGATAATACCCCAGCCATTTCCCGCCGTTCAGTTCGTTGATGACCAGCAGACCAAACAATGCTATAGCCGTAAGACCGACTATGAATGATAAATTTCTGGAAAGGATTATGGCGGCTATGATAACGTGAAATATATAAAACAGAAAAAACGGGTTGACCGCCCCTCCTGCAAAATTCAGCGCTGCCGTCAGGATAACCAAATCTATCTCTATCTGGGCTATCCCTAAGATAATGTGCCTCTGTTCGGCATTATCTGTATTCCTGGCAGCTTCCAAAAAATAAAAAATATTACATAGTAAAAGCGCACCGGCACAAATATAAATTGGGACTGCGCTTATCAGTACCGGGAAAATATAAGAGCCTGCCAGGGCAGCAGCTATTATTCCTCCTGCGGCAATCCATCTGAGACGTATCAGCCAGAAAATCTGCTCAACAAGAGCTTTTTCCGGGCATCGTGCGCTTATATCGCCGCTAAACACGTCTAAACCGATTGTCATATTTCATTCCCAGCATCAGGCATCTGAAAAATTTCACCTGTGTCCTCTAATTTTTTCTTTTCCTTCTCATTGAGACCGATTTCAGAATCAGTCAAATAGCATGCCGGGTCAGGAGCCCATGGGTTGCCAAAATACAAATCTGCCCGTACACGCAAACTGCCGCCGCAGGCATCGAAAAACTTACAGACTCTGCATCGCCCCTTGATATATTCTCTGCGGTTCCTCAATTTCTTTAACAAAGGTTCATCCGGATTAGTCCAAATCCGGCTGAATTTATTTTTGTGTATGTCGCCAAGCTCATAGTGATACCAAAACTGGTCAGGGTGTACTTTACCATTAAAGTCAATGCAGCCGATTCCGACGCCGCTGCTGTATTTTCCTCCTCCGTTCCAGGTCAGCAGCTTCCAAACCGCCTCGGCTCCCGCAGGGTCTTCTTTAAGTAATTTGAGGTATAAATACACTCCGTCAACGTGATTATCTACGGTCAGAATATCTGTTTTTCTGCCCATTTCCTTCAGTCTCTTAGTTTGTGCCAATATCATTTCAACGGCAGCTCTTGTTTGCGTATGTGTTAAATCTTCATTGGAGATACCCCCGCCCCGTCCACTTGGTACAAAATGATAAAAACATGCTCGTTCAATGTTTTCCGCCTCTAAAAAATTAAACAGCTTCTCCAAATCCTGAACATTTCTCCGGGTCAACGTCAATCGCAGTCCAACCCGAACACCAGCGGCCATACAGTTTCTTATGCCCTCTACGGCCTTGTCAAAAGCGCCCTGTACTCCTCTGAACTTATCATTGATTTGACCAATCCCGTCTAAGCTGATGCCTACATACGAGACTTTGCAATCCTTTATTTTTTTTGCCGTCTTAGCGGTTATAAGCGTGCCGTTTGTCGAAATAACCGTTCGCAAACCCCTGTCGCCGGCATAAGCCATTAATTCAAACAAATCTGGCCGCATCAATGGCTCACCGCCTGAAAAAAGCAGCGACGGCACACCAAACTGCGCCAAATCATCAATTACCGCCTTAGCCTCGTCTTTTGTTGCATCGTTACACGTTTTGCCGGAGCCGCTGTCGTTATAACAGTGAACGCATTTAAGATTACACGCTCTTGTAATATTCCAAACAACAATGGGACGCCTCTCCGACGCTGTTCGGGGAACAACATTATCTTTACCTTCACCAGAATCTTTTTTGCCATACCGCAGCCAATCACCCGGTGTGATCTGGCCACAATACAGTTTGCTTATATTTATCATAATAATTCCTAACTCCTGCAGTCCTAATAACCCCCAAGACAAGCCTGTGGGGCAAACAACCGCTCATTGACGTTCGCAACTCTGAAAACACTGTGAAATCGGCGAAGGTGGAACATAAGCGCAAAACGGCTCTTCAGCCATATAATTACCCGCTGCCGCATAAGCTCGAGCACGGCATCCGCCGCAAATCTTTTTATAGCCGCAGAGTCCGCACTTTCCCTCAAGACCTGTACTGTCGCGCATTCGTGCCAGGTCTTTGCTGTTGCGCCATATATCAGAGAGTTGTTCTTTCAGTATATTACCGCACTTTACGGGTAAATAGCCGCAGGGAAATACATCTCCCTGATGGCCGACAAATAATACTCCTATCCCAGCAAGACATCCTCTTGAATGCCCAAAATGCCCGGCTCTGCCTGGGACAGAACTATCGCTTTGCTTTGCCTGCATTTGAGTTTCGTTCAACCCCTGCTGCCTGATAACTCTTTCGTAATGTGGCCCGCAGGTAACTTTTACCTGTAATTGGCGCCGAGCATCCATCCGACAAATCTCCAATAATTTCTCTTCATACTGCTGGGGCGTTAGCATATCCTTCTTGGCCAATGTCTGTCCGCAACCGACTGGAACCAGCATAAATATATGCAATGCGACGGCGCCGAGCGACATAGCCAATTGGTAGACATCCTCTAATTGATGTGCGTTTTGCTTTGTTAAAGTAATGTTAATTTGAAAAGGTATATTTTTTTGACGCAATTGTTTTGCGCCTTCGAGAGTCTTTTCAAATGACCCTTCCAGCTTTCTGAGTTTATTATGCACATCCGCTGTTGCGCCATCTATACTTATCGACACACGAGCTATGCCTCCGGCTTTGATATGTTCAGCCGTTTTGGAATCGACAAGAGTTCCATTAGTTGCCAGCGCACAGGTAAGTCCAAGCGAATTAGCATAACCAATTAGTTCAAATAAATCCTCCCTGCATAGCGGCTCACCGCCCGAAAAAACCAAAACAGGCATTATAGACTGTTCTTTGCCTATATGAGCTGTCTGCTCTATCAATCTCTTGGCCTGTTCAGTAGATAAATCTTCTTTCACAGCCTCGCTGGATTCCAATCGTCTGCAGTGCGCACAGGTCAGATTACATTTTATCGTGGACTCCCAGAACAAAAGTCTCAGTATTTGATTTGGCCGTGAAGGCTGCTTTGCCCCTGCAATTGATTGAGTCTTAGCGTCCGGTTCATACAGCACTTCTTCTGCCTGCTGTACAATATTGCTGACTAACTTTGTCGCTTCAGCAGAGCCATGTTTTTGGGTTACAAGGTCAATGTTTTTAATCACACAATGCGATACCCTGTTGACAACACGGTGCATCATTGTCTCCATCGCCTCCCTGCTGGAAGCATCCTGCCTGCCCGCTGCAAAAAAACGCTCAATTTCTTTTTGGCCTATTTGAGCAAATTTGTCTTTCATTTCGCCAATAACGGGACCTAAGTCTCTCGCCTTGAACCAATCCATAAAATTATCAGCGTTCTCACCAATGATGCACATTCCTTTGGCAATGTCATCTTCACGCGCCTTATGGTTCTGCCTGGCAACTTCGGAAAGTTCATCAATGCTGTAAAGATAGACATCTTCTATTTTATTTACAGTCGGGGCAAAATTTCTCGGCACCGCAACGTCAATAATCAATAATGGACTCTTTTTCCTGCGGCGTATCATATCCCTGAGTGTTTTTTCCTCAAAAAGATAATCTCCCGAAGCCGCTGAAGCTATGACAATGTCAACTTCAACAATCATCTCGGCGAGTTCATCCCATTTCCGGGCATATATATCATATTTACCTGCTATACTAAGACCGCGTTCAAAAGAACGGTTAATAACCGTAATGTTTTTGCACCCAACATGTAAAAGATGCTGTATCAGCAGTTCACCTGTCTCGCCGGCTCCGATAACTGCAACCTTCGCCGAAGAGACATCAGAAAAAAGCTGCATAGCCAGCTCCACAGCAACGCCGGCAACGCTCAGGCGTCCTTTTGATATGGAAGTATTTGTAAGTACCTTTTTGCCGGCAGCAAAGGCACAATGGAAAAGCCGATTCAGCACTTTTCCAGTACTCTTCGCTTCACATGCAAGCTTATAACTTTCTTTGACTTGGCCGGTTATCTGCGATTCTCCAACAACCATACTGTCTAAACCGGAGATGACGGTAAGTATGTGCCTGACCGCATCTGCATCGTTATAAACATAGAGAAAATCCTGAAATTCTTCCGGCAAAATCTTGTGGAAATCAGACAGAAACCCAATTAAAGCCCTGCCGTCTATTCCTGAATTCAGGCTGCAGGCGCAATATATTTCAACACGATTACAAGTTGACAGCAGCACAAATTCAGAACCGTCAAACTTATTTTTTAGCTGAGCCAGAGCTTTTAGGGACTCGGCAGCATCAAATGCTAATTTTTCCCTGATATCTATCGGGGCGCTTTTATAATTGAGTCCTGCTGCTATTATCTTCATTTTGTCCGCTTATCTTTTTGTTTCTGAAGCCGTAATGCCCGGCTTGATAAAATTATGTTTGGTTTTACAAAAGACGGCTGTCCCCACAAGAGCAAAAAGTATCAAAATGAAAGCTGTGATTGTAAAATATGCCGTCGTTTTACCTTTCAGGGCAATTGTGCGCTTTAATATCAGCGTTATGCCCAAGAACGCCCAGATTACAAGAATAAGAATTATCTTGGAATCTACCAGCCAATTGGTAAAACTCATACCGAGTGCGGCTGAATTTATAGCTGCCATTCCAATGCCGCTCACTATTCCAAACGTCACAAATAAAAAACAAGCCTCCAAAGCATGCACATTCATACGTTCTAATTTTTCCAAATTAGGTATCTTGCCAAGAACCCGCATAATTTTTTTATTCTTGAGTTCGTTTCTGCCAAGCAGGTAAAGAACGGCACTGGCTGCGGCAAAAGTTAATGACGCTCCTCCCAAAATCATTGCGATACCATGAACTATTGCCCATGGTCTGGCGATTATTGCCTCTGGTCGAGAGGCGGGGGCAGCAACACCGCCGGCGATTAAAACCATAAGCAGGATAATCCACACCATTACACAGTCGAACCATACCTGCTTGATTGTGATGCTTAAAAACAAATACATCAAACTGAATACGATGGTAAGTACAATCAGCGATTCGAACAGTCCAGTCAAAGGCACAGCGCGTATCGCAATGCCTCTCGATAACAGTATGACAATCTCCATTGCCGCAGCTATACTGACAAAAGCGACTAAAAATTGCCTGTGCCTCCTGCCATCGGCAACTATTTGCAAAACAGACATTATCGCTGCCGCTATGTACACCGCAACCATCGACACAAACATTACAAATTCAAATATCGGCAATCCTGACATTTTTATCTTTCTTTAGATTACTTTGCCCTTACGGCATAATATAAGTTGGAGGTACTTTCTTAAGTTCTTTTTCGGTGAACAAAACACGGTACTCCGAAATATCACACGCTTCGCTCATTTTTTTGATTATCCGCTCAACTCCCTCATTACTTTTCCCGTGAACCATTGAATACAGATTATAAGGCCAATTTTCACTAATTCGGCGCTCGTAAGCATGGCTCACTTCCTTGAAACCAGCCAAAATTTGTCCTGTTTTTTCTACCCTCTCCGGCTCGACCCGCCAAGCTACCATAGCTCCGGCGCCAACGCCTGCTTTAAAATGGTTCACGACCGCTCCTATTCGTCTGAGCCTTCCATCCAGTTTCCATTTTTTTAGTACGCTCAAAAACCGTTCAGTTTCCATACCCGCTTTTTCTGCCATATCTCTGTACGGACTCAAACTGTTTGGAAAACCATCCTGAATGACCGCTAATACTTTTCGTTCGGTCTCAGACAGCTGCGATTTCATTTTCTTAAAACCTGCTTAAACTAATGGACATAACAACTCATACAGACAAACATTTTTTCTCATAAGTGATAATTACTATATTTGGTTCGCAATTACAAGGGGTAAAATTGTATATTCACACTGAAGCTGGGATAAAAAGGCGGAAAAGCTTGCATTTTTCGCTGTTATCGAGTAAAAACCTGAAAAAATTATCAAAATTGAGTTATAAAGAAGACAAAATGAGACCGATAAGAATTGCAACCCGAGCCAGTAGACTCGCATTAATCCAGTCTAATTACATCCGCAAGCAACTCCAGAATATTTGTCCTGAGTTAGAAATTTCTATAGTGGAAGTGTCCACAAAAGGCGACCTTGATAAATCTGATTTTCTCTACAAGTCCGAATCTATTGGCCTTTTTACTTCAGAAGTTGAGAAATTTCTACTTGAAGGCAAAGCCGACATTGCTGTGCACAGTCTTAAAGACCTGCCCACTGTCTCAATACCGGAGCTTGTTATTGCAGCCATACCAAAAAGAGAATCGGCAGCCGATGCCCTGATATCCTTCGTTCCAGTAACGTCCATTTCAGACTTGCCCTTAGGTGCAACAGTCGGCACTTCAAGTTTGAGACGCATAGCGATGTTGAAACATATTAGAAATGACTTGAAATGCGTTCCTCTGCGGGGCAACGTTGAAACGAGGGTACACGCAGTTGCTTTAGGTAAGGTTGATGCAGCAATTATAGCCTGCGCAGGCCTGAATCGGCTGAACATAGCTGATAAAATATCTGTTGTCCTTGCACCTAATGAATTCGTCCCCGCTCCCGCACAAGGCGCGTTAGCAGTACAAATCCGCACCGATGATGCTGAACTGGCCAAACTTGTATCAAAACTCGACGATGAACATACTCGAGTTGCCGTTGAAATTGAACGTTATATACTTGCCGCAGCACAGGGCGGCTGCAGCATACCGCTCGGCGTTTATGCAGAAATCCATGATGATACCATAACTATTTATGTAATGTTTTCCGATACTGAAGCTAAAAAGTATATCAAGCTGTCAAAAACCGGTTCTGTTGCTGAAGGCAAGGCTCTTGCAAAAACACTGGTTGAAGAATTATTTGAAGCCGGCGCCGGTGAAATTCTTGACCAGATTAAAGACCGCCTAAAAGATAATAATCTTTGACCGGCAAAGAAAATAGTACAAACTCTACCCGTAAACAAAAAACACGGCTATCATAAATTAGAATTATTTTCTCTCGCTAAACTTTCCGGCTAATATCTTCGCAGCGTTTTTTGCAAAATAGGTAATGATAATATCAGCGCCGGCTCGTTTAATCGAATAGAGACTCTCCATAATTGCAGCTTCCCTGTCCAGTACGCCCATATCGGCAGCAGCGTTGAGCATCATATATTCGCCGCTAACATTATAAGCTGCTATCGGACAATCAAACTTCATCCTGGCGCGACATATAATGTCCAAAAAACAAAGTGCCGGCTTGACCATTATAATATCCGCACCCTCTTCAATATCTAACGCAATTTCCCGCATTGCTTCAACACTGCCCGCAAAATCCATTTGGTAGCTTCTGCGATCACCGAATGCCGGAGATGAATCGGCAACATCCCTAAATGGTCCGTAAAATGCAGAAGCATATTTTACTGAGTACGCCATAATCGCAGTATCGTGGAATCCTTCCTTTTCCAAAACATCACGGATATAACCGACTCTGCCATCCATCATATCAGATGGAGCGACCATATCGGCTCCTGCCCGGACATAAGATAAAGCCGTTTTAGCCAACAATTTACATGTTGCATCGTTGTCCACTTTGCCGTTATTAACAACGCCGCAATGACCGCTTTGAGTATAGGCACACAAGCAAACATCGGTAATAACCAGCAGCTCCGGTACGGACTTTTTTATTTCTCCGATAGCCATTTGCACCGCCCCGTCATCCGCCCACGCTTCGGAGCCGGTTTCATCTTTTTTATCAGATGAACCAAAAAGAAGTACTGCCGGTACGCCTAAGTTAAATACCTCTTCAGCTTCTTTGGCAATGGCATCTGGTGAAAAGTGAAAACAATCAGCCATTGAACTAATCGGGGATTTTAGGTTATGTCCCTTTTTGACAAACAAGGGATAAACCAAATCAGATGCGCTCAGAGTAGTTTGTCTGACTAATCTGCGCATAGCGTCACTCGTCCGCAACCTTCTTAACCTGTTTTTTGGAAAGCCCATTAGTAATGCCCTTTATCTAATTAACTTGTTTTTCTTTTGAAATGAGCTCATCTGCATATGTTCTCCACTTTATTGAACCATTCTGCAAAAAATACTCAAACGAACTATCCTGAACTAATTGTTCCAACAAGTTTTTTCGCTTATTAACATCCTGAACGAATTCGACAATTTGTTTTCTGGCCATCGTCAACTCTGTTAAAAACTCAGCATATTTATCTGTGAAAATCGATTCCAGTTTTCTGCGCAAGTGGGCTGCAAAGGCCGGGCAGTTTCCCTCCGTACTGACAGCAATCTGCAAATCGCCCCTCTTCATAACCGCCGGAACAAAAAAATCACAAAGTTGAGGCTCATCAACCACATTACATAAAATTTTCAACTCCCGGCAATCTTTGTAGACCTGCTTATTAAGCTCATGGTCATTGGTAGCTGCTATCACAAGAAATGCTCCGCCAAGGCAGCTTTTAGAATATTGTTCTTTTATTAGTTTTATACCTAATCGCTCCCATTGGCTTATTAGCTCCGCTTTTATATCTCCAGAAACAACTGACACTTCAGCTCCTGCTGCAAGCAAAGCTCCGGTTTTTCTCAGGGCAATATGCCCGGCGCCTATTACAACAACAAGGCGACCATTTAGTTTTAGAGATATTGGATAATTAGCCATAACAGCGGCTATTATATTAAAATATGTCGAAGGATACAAACTGAAAGTTATAAAAAGTGTGCTGAAAGAAGAACCGGCCAAATCCCCTAAAAGCACGTGGAGGGCTAAGAACTATTTATTCTGTGTTTAACACGGGTAGGCTCTTATTATTGAGACAAAAAGGACTGTGAATTCCTTATCCAATTCAAAAAAGGAGTGAGGTAGAGACCGGCTATCAATACACCTGCCATCAAGATTGCAACTGCAATCTGAAGAGGCGCTGATTTGGGGCTGATGTCTTTCATCTTTGGCTCCTCAAGGTACATATATTTAATGACTCGCATATAATAATACGCTGCTACCACGCTATTCAAAACCCCTGCTATCGCAAGAAGGATAAACTTCGATTGAATCGCAGCGGTAAATACCAGAAATTTTCCCCAAAATCCAGCCAACGGCGGAACACCCACGAGGGACAATAGAAAGATGCTTAGCATAAATGATGTAATCGGGTCTTTTTTATGAAGCCCTGCGTAATCCTCGATAGCGTCGCTTTTTATGGAATTTGAAACAATAATAACGCATCCAAACGCTCCAAGGTTCATAAGTACATACGCAAGGATGTAGTACAGGATGCCTTCCATTCCGGAAGCGGTTCCGACAACCAGGCCTATGAGCATATAACCAGCCTGTGCAATGGAAGAATATGCCAGCATACGTTTTATATTGGTCTGTGATATGGCGATGATATTTCCAACGGTCATCGTGAAGATTGATATGAGCGTCATCAGGCCGACCCAGTTTGCATAGAGAGGAAAGAAGTTATTTGTGAATATGCGCAGAAGTACGGCAAACCCGACAGCTTTCGGGCCGACCGAAATAAATGCCGTAACGGCGGTGGGAGCTCCCTGATAGACATCCGGCGTCCACATATGGAACGGAACCAGTGCGCATTTAAAACTAAGTCCAGCCAATATCATTAAAAGCAATAGAAGCAGAACTAAACCGTTTATTTGGCCCGCGTTCACCGCATTTGAGATGATGGATAAATCCGTAGTGCCGAATAATCCGTAAATGAGTGAGATGCCGTAAAGCATTATACCGGTCGATAGAGCGCCGAACAGGAAGTATTTCAAGCCGGCTTCACTTGACAGGGTGTTGTTTTTTAGAAAAGCTACCAGCAGATAGGAAATCAATGAAATCATTTCAAGAGATAAATATATCATAAGCAGGTTATTTGAGGACACCGCCAACATCATTGCGATAGTCCCGTTCAGCAGCAGAAAATAGTATTCCCCTATATACTTTTCTGTCAGCTCCTTATAGCCCATAGACAATAGTATGACGATGCCGGCGACAAATAGAGATATTTCCTTAAAAAACAGAGAGAACGAGTCGCTTGTGAGCATATTAAAAAACAGGACAGTGTCCGTTTTATGGCTTTGCGGCAAATATAATGACGCCGCTACAATCGCCGACAAGGCAAATATGCCGAGAGCGTTTTTATTGCGAATAAAAAGCGAAGAGACCAGGATTATAATTGCAGAAACAAGCAATATAATTTCAGGCATTACAAACCTTATGCTTTCAACGATGTTCAAAACACCCCTCCCCCGATTTTTTGTATAAATGCCTCAATAGTCGCCATCTGGTATTTAAGCGCCGCTAAAGGATAGACGCCAATCAATATCACAATTATCATAAGAGGGAGCAGTACGAAGATTTCGCGTTTGCTCATATCGGAAAAGCCGGCCAGTTTTTCATTTAGAGGTCCCAGAAGCACCCGCTGGAGCATATATAAAAAATATCCCGCTGTTATGACTATTCCTAAAACAGAGATAATGGTTGTTAATTGGAACTCGGCATACGACCCTAACAGGGACATAAATTCGCTTATAAATCCACTCAAACCCGGAAGCCCCAGTGACGCAAGGCTGAAAACTATCAACAATCCGGCATAGACAGGCATTTTGACGCCAAGTCCGCCAAATTTGTTAAGGTCTCTTGTATGGGCGCGGACATAAAGAACGCCGACAAGGAAGAACATTCCTCCGGTGATTATTCCATGGTTAAACATTTGCAGAAGCGCGCCGTTGACCCCTGTAACAGACATACTCGCCAGGCCAATCATTACAAACCCCATATGGCTTACAGATGAATAAGCAACCATCTTTTTAAAATCGGTTTGCGCCATTGCTACAATAGCTCCGTAGACTATGTTGACCACGCCCAGAATCGCGAACGGCAAGGCGAAATAGTGCGCCGCATCCTTTAATAAAGGAAAGCTTATTCTTAAAAAACCATATCCTCCCATCTTAAGCAAAACACCGGCCAGTAAAACGCTGATGGGAGTCGGCGCTTCAACGTGCGCATCGGGAAGCCATGTATGAAATGGAAAAACCGGAACCTTCACAGCGAATCCCAGATAGAAGGCTATGAATATAATTATTTGCATAGACAATGACAAAGCGCCTGTGGTTTGACCAAGTTCCAGTATGCTGAACGTATGCGGGGTAGATGTGAAATAGAAAGCCAATATTCCCAGCAGCATAAAAATTGAGCCTGCCAGTGTATATATAAAGAACTTAATAGCCGCATATTCTTTTCTCGGCCCACCCCAGATGCCTATTAAAAAATACATAGGGACCAGCACTATTTCCCATAGTACATAGAATAAAACAAGGTCAAGAGCTACAAATGTGCCCAGCATACCCGTCGAAAGCAGCAGATACAAAAAGAAATATTCTTTTTGCCTGATATCTATGTCATAAGACCCTATGCACGCAAGAAAACTCAAGAGGGTCGTTAAAAACACAAGGCCGATGCTTATGCCGTCTACTCCCAGATGATAAGAGATGTTGATAGACGGTATCCACCGCAGGCATTCCTCGAATTGTATTGAAGATTTCGCGTAGTCGAAATTAAACAGCAGTACGACTGAAAGTATCAGGGCAGCCCCCGTAGCGGCAGTGGCGATAGTTTTTATCAAACCCACATTTTTTTTAGGGGTAAATAGTATGAGCAAACCGCCCGCAAGCGGCAAGAATACGATACAGGTCATAATTGGGAAAGACATTATTAGCCTCCTATCAATTTGATGAATATGATAACCGCTAAGCCGAAGAACGCAATCAGCAGATAAGTCTGAATGTAACCGGTTTGGGTTCGGCGTAATATCAGCGAAAATAGTCCGACAATTTTCGCTATCATATTTACCGTGCCATCTACTATATTACGGTCTATCCAGGACGAAATCCTGCTTAGTATCACAAAAATCCACGCAACGCCATTAACCGCGCCATCTATCACTCCAAGGTCGAATCTGGATGCGAGACGCGATAGACGAATAGACGGTTTGATAAACAGAAAATCATAAATCTCATCGATATAATACTTGTTATATACGATGGTATATAACAAGGTAAAATGTCGTCGTATTCGCTGCGGCAATATGCTCTTGTTCATAACATAGAGCAGATAGGCTATGCCAATTCCCAGCGACGCTAAAAGCGTGGAAAGAGCCATAACCAGATAATCAGGCTTCATACTTTCGGATTCGTGCGATTGACCGAGATATATGAACTTCTGAAACGCATGGTTCATAAATGGCGAACCCACAAACCCTACAAATATCGCGAATACCGACAATATTCCCAGAGGCACCGTCATAACTTTAGGCGATTCATGCGGATGAATCTCCGTGCGAGGCTTGCCGAATAAGACCAAAAATATGAGTCTGAACATATAGAAGGCGGTTAAGAGGCTCGTTACCATAGCTATAGCAAATAAAAACGGATGACCCTTACGCAGAATTTCTGATAAAATTTCATCTTTCGACCAGAACCCGGAGAAAGGCGGTATGCCGGAAATCGCCAGACTTGCTATCACAAAAGCCAGACCTGTGATTTTCATTTTTCTAAAGACGCCGCCCATATCCCGTATATCCTGTGTGTGGATTGAGTGTATCACGCTGCCTGCGCACAGGAAAAGGAGCGCTTTGAAAAAAGCGTGCGTCATCAGATGGAAAGTGCCCGCAGAATACCCGCCGACACCCAGACCTATCATCATAAATCCCAACTGGCTTATCGTCGAATAGGCCAGTATCCTTTTTATATCATTATTCACCGTCGCGATTGACGCGGCAAAAATAGCGGTGATTCCGCCGATATACGCTACCCAGATTAAGGCGGGCGCTTGTGCGGAAAAGAGAACAAAGCATCTGGCAACAAGATATACGCCTGCCGCGACCATTGTCGCCGCATGGATTAATGCTGAAACAGGGGTGGGGCCTTCCATCGCATCAGGCAGCCATACGTGAAGCGGAAACTGCGCAGATTTTCCGGCTGCGCCGCAGAATAACAATAACGCCGCCGCGGTAAGTAAAGGGCTTGCCGCGCTAAGGTTTGCAAGGTCGCTGAAATACACGGTATGCGCAGAGAAAATTAGAATAAAGATTCCAACCAAAAGGCCGGTATCTCCGATTCTTGTCGTTATAAAAGCCTTCATACCCGCTCTTGCGGCAGAAAGCTTTTCAAACCAGAATGAGATTAAAAGATACGAGCAAAGTCCGACGCCTTCCCAGAAGATGTAGAGCGTAATAAAATTATCCGCAAGGAGAAGTCCCAGCATCGAACTCATAAAGAGCGACATATACGCGAAAAATCTCGAGAAACGCACGTCGTCCTTCATATAGCCAATAGAATATATCTGGATAAGCGTTCCGATGGTCGATACTACGACAAGCATCATACAGGTCAGAGGGTCTATTATCACACCGATGTTTAATGATATGCCGCCTAAAATAAGCCATTTGAACAAAGTATAAGACCCGCTGCCTTTAAGGAACCAGACAAGGGTATATATAGACAGGCACAATGATATGGTAGAGCCCAGGATGGATATGAGCGCGCTGTATCTCCTGACCCTGCGGCCAATCAGGATGTTTATTACAAATGCCAAAAAAGGAAAAACAGGAATTAAATGTGCCAAGTTTACCATTTCATTAAATTAATTTTATTTATCAAAATAGTTTTTGAGTTTCTGTATATCGAGATAACCAAACACAATCCCACCACGGTGGAGGCTGCGGCTATCGCTATCACAAAAAGTGCAAATATCTGCCCCAGACCATCAGGATTGTCGGAAAATTTGCTGAATGTTATCAGGTTTATGTTCGCGGCATTCAATATCAATTCGATAGACATAAGAATTCCGATTGCATTCCTGCGCGTCAAAACGCCAAATATGCCTATCGAAAATAGCGCTGCGCCGAGCAGCAAAAAGTGGCTTTGCGGTATCATTTTTTTTCTGCCTTTCCTATGACTATCGCTCCAATTATCGCCGCCAGTGAAATCAGAGATATAACCTCAAAGGGCAGGGCGTAGTCCAGCATCAGGGATTTCCCCAATTGCGGCAAATCGATGGGTAAGTTTCCCGGCAGGGCAACTTTCCAATTAGTCATAACTATTACCCTGACAAGAATAAAAAACAGCGCCAAAGACACTAATGCCGATACCAATACGCGCAGGATTATTCCGCGTATTGAGCCGGTATCAATATCTGCGGTCAGCATTATCGTAAAGATAAACAATGTTACGATAGCCCCGACATAGATTAAAACCTGAACGATAGCCAGAAATTCCGCGTCTAAATACAGATAAACACACGCTATGCCGAGAATCGTTATCGCAAGATATACCGCCACATGAAATATGTTGCGGGCAAGAACAACAAAAAGAGCGAACAGCAGAGTTACGCCCGCTATGAAATAGAAAGTCGCCTTTATAATAACCTCGTGCGAGATGCCGTGATTATTTAACAGTTGTATCAGTCCACTCATCATATTTTTTCACATTTAAAAGGTCTATATCAAACTTTTTTCGGTCATATACGCTTATCTCATATATATTAGTCATTATTATTGCGCCTGTGGGACATACCTGCTGGCACAGCCCGCAAAAGCAGCAAAGCTCCATATTGTATTTGAACGTCTCAAGAGTTTTTTTCTTATCTTCCTGCCTGCTGGCAATAGCAAGACATGCGGTGGGACAAATTTTGACGCATTGATTACAAACGATGCATTTCTCCGGATTAAGGCCAACCAATCCCCTGTAGCTGTCGTTCATAGACAGCTTCTCATCCGGATACTGAAGAGTAACAACCGGCTTGAAGAAATACTTCAATGTAACGGCAAGTCCCTTTATAAGACTCCACGCGCCGATAATAAAATTTTTAGGATAATTTATCATTTTAATAACAGCCATCCCGTTATTGCCAAATTAACAAGTGATATTGGCGTTAAAACTTTCCAAGCAAATCCCATCAATTGGTCCACTCTTACGCGGGGAAATGTCCACTTTGCCCACATTAGTATAAATACTATACTATATGTCTTGCCCAGAAACCACACAATAGGAGGGAAGATATATCCATGCCAGCCGCCAAAAAAGAGGGTTGTCGCGATTGCTGAAACAATAAAAACATTGGTATATTCTCCGACGAAGAACATCGCAAATTTCATCCCCGAATATTCCGTATGAAACCCTGCTGCCAGTTCCGATTCCGCTTCGGGTATATCAAAGGGCGTACGGTTCACCTCCGCGGTGGCTGATATAATATAAACCACAAAAGCCAGCGCCATATTAGGATAAAAGATATACCAGTATCCGGACTGTGCAGCCACTATCTTTTGCATAGAAAGCGAGTTGGCGTGCATTACTACAATAATTATCGAGAGTATCAGAGGAATTTCATAACTTATTATCTGGGCTGCAGACCTCATTCCGCCCAGTAAAGAATACTTATTATTCGAACCCCAGCCTGCCATAAAAATTCCGATGACGCCCACGGAAGAAATCGCCATTATATACAGGATTCCGACATTCAAATCCTTTACAATTAAGGTTTTTCCAAATGGTATCACTACGAATGCCATTACAGACGGCACTACGACAAAGAACGGTGCGAGCCACCATATCAATTTATCCGCTTTGACAGGTCTTATGTCTTCTTTAAGCAGGAGTTTTATCGTATCCGCTATGGATTGTAAAATACCGTGCCATCCCACACGCATAGGGCCTAACCTTGATTGAATATGCGCAGAGACCTTTCTTTCCAGCCAGATTAGAAACATAGCCGAACCGGCGAGGAAGCTCAGTACTATAAGCCCGATTATCAACATCCAGATAAAATGCAGTATGCTTAACATTATCTGTCTATTTCTCCCATCAGGACATCGAAACTTCCAAATACGCAGACCAGGTCAGCTATTTTTGAGCCTTTTACCAGTTCAGGAATGACAGCCAAATTCGAAAACGAAGGAGCCCTTATCTTCAACCTGTATGGGTACGCCGAGCCGTCGCCTACTATATAGAATCCAAGTTCGCCGCGAGGATTCTCCGTTCTGAAATATGTCCCGGACGAAGAAGGTTTAAGGATGCGTCCTACTTTAACAGTAGGCTCGCCCTGAGGCAATGCGTCTATCGCCTGCTCCACAATCCTCAAACTCTGTCTTATCTCTTCAATCCTCATTTTATACCTGTCCCACGAATCGCCGTTTTCCCCCACAGGTATATCGAATTCAAATTTATCATAAACCAGATACGGCTCATCTTTCCTTAAATCCCATTTGACTCCGGACGCTCGCAGATTAGGGCCGGTTACGCTATAACTTATAGCGAGTTCTTTCGGCAGTACGCCTATGTTTTTTGACCTTGCCAGGAATATCGCATTGTGGGTCAAAAGCTGATCATAATCGTCAACTTTCGGCCGCATATATTTGACGAAGTCTTTTATCTTCTCACTTATACCTTCAGGAAAATCGAACTGAACCCCGCCTATCCGCATATAGTTATAGGTGAGTCTGTTACCGCATATCTGGTCAAATATATCTATTACCTTCTCTCGCTCACGGAAACAGTAGAATAGCGGGGTCGCAAAAGCTCCCAGGTCCTGCGCGAATGTGCCGACTGCGATAAGATGACTGGCTATCCTGTTTAGCTCAGCGACTATTACTCGAATATATTGCGCTCGCTGGGATACTTCCAAATTCAACATTTTTTCAACCGCCATCACATACCCGAGGTTATTGTTCATAGACGCGACATAGTCAAGCCTGTCGGTATATGGGATAAACTGCGTATATGTGCGATTCTCTGCTATTTTTTCTATTGAACGGTGCAGATAACCGATGTGCGGCGTGCATTCTTTTACTATCTCGCCATCCAGCCTTAACTCAAGGGAAAGCACGCCGTGAGTGGAAGGATGCTGAGGCCCCATATTCATTAGGAACTCTTCGGTATATATATCCTTTGTCTGGGTTGTATCCATAAAACCTAATTATAATCTGGGTTTGACTACGAGTTGGGGGTGAGAATAATCTTTCCGCAAAGGATATCCTTTCCAGTCATAAGGATTTAATATCCTCCGTAAATCCGGATGGTTTAAAAAAACGACGCCGAATAAGTCGTAGACTTCGCGTTCCAGGTAATTTGCGGATTTCCAAAGTTCCGACAAACTCGCGACATTTAAATCTTCCAAAGTTAAATATATTTTGAGGGTTATGCCGTGACGTTCGCCAATGGAATATAAAATATAGACCAGCTCAATCTTTTCTTTTCTATCCACTGCCGTTATGCAATGTAAATTGTCAAAGGCGAGCGGAGGGCTTTTTAAATATCTCGCTATTTCCAAAAGACGCTCTTTGGGAATAACAATACCATCAGACCCTGTTTCTTCTTTCGCGTCCGGGAATTCAGCTTTTATAATCGCAAGTATTTCATCTGTCCGCATTTTTTTCGTTCCTTATCTTTTCCTGCAATTTCATCAGTCCGACAAGCAAATTTTCCGGACGCGGCGGACAGCCGGGTATAAACACATCTACCGGTATGCCGAGAGAATCCGTTCCCTTCGTAACCGAATATGTGTCATAATAGAATATGCCTCCAGATATAGCGCAATTTCCCATAGCTATTACATATTTAGGTTCTGGCATTTGCGCATAAAGACGCCGGATGCAATCGTTCATTTTAACGCAGATTGTACCTGCCACAATCATAACATCGCACTGCCTCGGGCTCGCCCTAAACACTCCTGCGCCGAACCGGTCGATATCAAAACGCGAAGCGCCCGCGGCTATCATCTCGAAGGCGCAGCAGGCAAGTCCGAATGTCATAGGCCACAGCGAAGATGCCTTTCCCCATTTCAAAAGGCTCTCGGTTGTTGTCAGAAAAAAGCCTCCACCAGGAATTTTATGTATCAATTTTGCGGCGGGAATTTTTTCTATTACTGCCATTCGAAAACCCCCTTCTTCCATGCATATATCAGGCCAACCATAAGGATTGCGATAAAAACCATCATCTCAATATACGAAACTATACCAAGTTCGCGGAATACGGTAATCCAGGGAACCAGAAACAAAACCTCTATATCGAATATGACAAAAAGGACAGCTACAAGGTAGTAGCTGACGTTAAATTGTACCCTGGAACTGCCTTTTACTATCTCACCGCATTCATAGGTAGATGTTTTGGCGGAATTTGGGTCGCGCGGACGAAGCAGCCACGATACAACAAATGCCGCCCCAACAAAGGCAATCCCTAAAACGAAAAATAAAACAACAAATCCATAATCAGTAATAATCATTTTAAGCTATGTATATCCTGTTTTTTTTCCAATTATTTGAAACACAAAAAAATAAGAGGTGGATTATATATATCTTAGGCATCAACTGCAAGTACAAAAATTATCATTCTCGAAAATGAGATTACATTCTCAATTATAGAAAAACTTGAATCGCTAAAGCAAGGCAAATCGGCTTTATCCATAGATAAAGAGGTATTTGTCTGACGCTGTTCGGCGACAAAAAGATTCGCTCTGCCGCTAAAATAAATTTTTAAAGGCATCCTTAACTTTTACTCTCTATCTTCTTTATAAGATTGTGAAAAATAAAATGATGTAAAGGAAGACATAGATACCAGTAAATCCTGCCAAAAAGACTATGCGTGTCGTAATATACGGTTATCTTTAGATTTCTTTTATTATCATTTTCTGAAATATTAAACTCAAGCCATGCTTTACCAGGCAATTTCATCTCCGCTCGTAAAAGAAGTTTCCTGTCATTCTCGATATCCTCTATTCGCCAAAAATCTATTACATCGTTTATCTGCAAACGTGACTGACTTTTTCTGCCGCGAGAGATTCCTACCCCAAGCAAAAGCCTATCGATTCTCCCTCTCAACCGCCATAACCAATTATTCTGGAACCAGCCCTCCTTGCCTCCAATCTTACAAATTGAGCCAAAGAGGGCAGGAGCTTTTTTCTCCGTAACAAGTGAGTAACCCGTTATATATGCCGGTCTTTCTTTTAGTTCATGAAGTTTTATGGCCAGTTCATGAGCCGGAGGATATGCGTCAGACCACCTCGTATGCACTATATCCTGTTCTTCACGAGACATAGCTCTTATTATCGCCTCTTTATACGATAGAGATTTAAATGGTATGAGTTTTTTGATTGTTTCATTCCGGCAGATGACCTCGCTTTCCAATCCCTCCATCAAACATTGTGTTATCGGCGCAGGAACCGGGGTAAAAAGACTGGCCATATAAGAATAAAAGCGAATGTTTGAAAATTTGACTGGAAAGCAGCTTATTTTTTTGTGCAAAAGATTTCCTACAATTCTAAGCATCATCTCATAGGTTAAAATCTCTTCTCCGCCGATATCGAATGACACGCCTTTTGTTTCTTCCGTTTCCAAGACACCCACAAGATACTTAATTACATCGCGGATAGCTATTGGCTGGCATCTGTTCTTTGCCCAGGGTGGAATTAAAAAAAATCGAAGTTTTTTGACTAAATTTTTAATAATTTCGTATGAGGCGCTGCCGGAACCAACAATTATTGCTGCGCGAAGAGCCGTTACCGGAACTTTTCCCTGTCTTAGTTCTTTCTCTACTTCTGCTCGACTGCGAAGATGAGATGACAGTGAAGCTCTAATATCGCCAAGTCCGCCCAGATAAATAATCCGTTTGAGCTGCATTTCTTCGGCAACTTTCCTGAAGTTATTAGCCGATTGCATATCCACCGATTCAAACTCTTTTGGTCCGAGACTTAAAGAATGAATTAAATAGTAGGCGGTATCGATATTTTCAAGGGCAATTCTTAAATGGTCTATTTCCAGGGTATCAGCCACTACTACTTCGGCATTAGGCCATCGAGCAGCGTATTCGGGTGAAAAAGCCCTTACCATTGCGCGAACATTATATCCTCTGGCCAATAACTCAGGAATTAGTCTTCCGCCTATATAACCGGAAGCTCCTGTTACTAAAATTCTGCCTATGCCCGGCTGGAATTTGGAAGGCAAATCAATGCAGAAGAGATCCTGGCTGCCATAGGGTTGCGTAAATGGAACACTGTTAGATAGAGCTTTGTTCATTCGGCGGCCTAAAACATTGTTTCTTTTTCAGCCCAATCAAAAAAACATTCCCTATTAGACAAGGGCAATCTGATTTCAAAACGTGCGATGGAGAAAGCATTAAGGCATCATAGCTGTATTTATGCCTGTGTGCAACAGGATTTCCGCTTATGTTTGTCAGGGTTTCATTGGCATCAAGAAGTCTGCCTACAATATGTAATGTTCGGCTCTGAAGGCAACGACCTGGAAATCTGACGATTTAATGCATCGTATTGTCTGGCCTTCGCGATTGGTAAAATTCAATAAATTTGATTTTTTTAAAGCGCACGGGTTTTCGCCTGCGCATTTGGCCGATTAGGCAAACTCACGACAGGCCGATACGTCTTCGCTACGCTTTGACGAGACAGGCGGCGGGATAAAAAAATTGAGGATAAAAAAAGTAAAAAATAAAAAACTTGCGCATTTTCGGACACTTTTTTTGAGTGATTTCGAGGGAGAAACTGGGTTAATAAGCTAAAAATCCATTCTGGACATTATAGACCCTTGCCAAAAGCGCAAGAAAATGAAAAATTT
>Ga0172379_10001677_pt1 | contig 42953 bp, 33 predicted proteins | sample GrowelOW334metaG_FD_119756 | JGI IMG/M metagenome (GOLD analysis project Ga0172379, IMG submission 119756) | Groundwater microbial communities from an aquifer near a municipal landfill in Southern Ontario, Canada - Groundwater well OW334 metaG | ecosystem: Environmental > Aquatic > Deep... | reverse complement strand
CTCCAAAAAGCTTACGAGTTGGCTTTGCAACAGGAAAAAACCGCCGCCCAAAATGTCGAATCTTTAAAAGCCACGATTAAATCCCAGCTTGACGGCGCTGATTTGCAATACCGCAATGCTTTGATTACTTTGCAAGGCTTATACGATTCCCATTTGGTCATTGCGCCAATTTCTGGAAAGATTACCAAAAAAGCTGTTGCCAATGGCGACACGGTATCAGCCGGCCAAATTTTAGGTGCCATCAGCCAAACCGAAGATATTAAACTTCAGTTCTATGTTGACCAGGAAAATTTAACCGCCATTACCGTTGGCTTGCCGGTTTCAATTAGAAATAGCGACAATAAAATACTGCCCGGCAAAGTGGTAAGCGTTTCACCCCGAGCCGATGACCTGACCAAAAGATTTATAATTGAAGTCAGTCCTGACCAAAAAGATTACGAGTCTTTTGTTTTGGGCACGGTTATGAGCGTTTTGGTTGACATTGAAAAAAAAGTCACCGAGCAAAACAGCATTATCGTTCCCCTTTCAGCGGTTGAAATCGGCCAAAATGCCAATTATATTTTTACGGTCAAAGATAATATTGCCAAAAAAGTTGAAATAAAATTAATCAAAGTTGAGGGCGAAACTGCCCAAATCCAAACCGATTTGCCACCAGAAACCATTATCGTTGTTGACGGTAACAAATTAATTCAAGACGGTGATCAAGTTTCTTTAACCCAATAAATATGGACGACCAAAATAATATTGAAAAAAAAGATAACCAGTCGTCAGATTATCTTTATCTCAACCAATTAAAATTTAATCCCGAGCTGAAAAAAAGTTGGCTTAATTTTTTCGTCTCTAATTTTCGGGTAGTGCTTTTATTAATCATGTTACTGACCATTGTTGGTGTTTATGCTTTTGTCAGCTTACCGCGCGAATCACAGCCGGAAGTTAAAATTCCAATCGCCATTGTCGCCACCACTTACCCGGGTGCTTCGCCTTCGGACGTTGAAGAATTAATCAGTAAAAAAATTGAAACCGCAATTGCGGGTTTAAAAGGAATTAAAAAAATTACTTCCAAATCTTCCAATTCAATTTCGACGGTGACGGTAGAATTTGACGCCAAGGCCAATTTGGATGATTCTTTAAGATCTTTACGCGACAAAGTCAGCGACCTAAAAAAAGATTTGCCAACCGACGCCAATGATCCAATCGTCAAAGAAATTTCTTTTGACGATACACCAATTATGACTGTCTCAATTACCGGGCCTTACGACGGTTTTACCATGAGAAAATATGCTGACGAAATAAAAGATGAATTGGAAAAAATCCCTGGCGTTCGCGAAGTGATTATTTCCGGCGGCGATCAAAAGGAATTTGAAATTGCCTATGATCCGCAAAAATTAACTTTTTACAGTCTTTCGCCCGATCAAGTAACTCAAATTATCAAAGCCACTAATTTAACCATTCCAGCGGGCACCTTTGAAGGCACTAAATTTTCGTTTCCGATCAGAGCCGATGCTAGATTTTATGATGTCCAGGCTTTGGGTAATATTCCTTTATTTCATACCGACAACGGCGCGATTGTTTATCTTAAAGATGTTGCCGAAGTTTCCGAAAAAGCAATCAACAAAACCGTCTACTCCCGACTTTCCAATAACGGCGGCCAACCGCAACCGGAAGTTTCTTTGAGTATTGTCAAAAAAACCGGCGGTTCAATTATTGATGCGGCTGATTTATCAAAACAAAAAATCGATGAAATGGTTAAATCTTTTCCACCGGGCATTTCCTATATTATTGTTTCTAATACCGCCGATCAAATCAATGAGGATTTTAACCAGTTAACTCATGACTTTTCTTTAACTATAATTTTAGTAGTTGGTATTTTATTTTTGATTGTCGGCTTGAAAGAAGCGATTGTGGCCGGTATGGCCGTACCGTTGGTATTTTTTGCCACTTTCACCGTTATGATGGTTGAAGGCATTACTTTAAACTTCCTTTCGGTTTTTTCTTTGATTTTAGCTTTGGGTCTTTTGGTTGACGATGCGATTGTGGTAGTGTCGGCAACCAAACAATATCTAAAAACCGGTAAATTCACGCCCGAAGAAGCGGTTTTGCTGGTTTTAAACGATTTTAAAGTTGTTTTACTGACCACAACTCTCACCACGGTTTGGGCATTTTTGCCGCTACTACTATCCACTGGCATCATTGGCGAATTTATCAAATCAATTCCAATTACCGTTTCAGTAACTTTAATCTCATCGCTGATTATCGCTTTAATCATCAATCATCCCCTGGCGGCGGTTTTGGAAAGAATTCGCCTGACCAAAAATTTATTCTTTTGGGCTTTAGCCGTAATTTTTGGCATCGGCGTTTTAGCTTTGTTTCTTTCAAGCCTGATGCTCAAAATCATAGTTCCGTTTGCCTGTCTTGGCACTGTTATTTTTTTGGTGAAATGGTACAAAATCAGTGGCCGACAAATTATGATTAGCAATGCCGAATTGGTAAAACAGGAATGGCAAAACGACGAGCTAATTAAAAAGAAATTAAAAGAGCAAGGCAGTCATGACGATGAAAATACTTTCAGTCGGATTATTCACGGCGTGATTCATTTTAACCAGGTTTTGCCAATTTATGAAAAATATTTACGAAAAATTTTAGCAACTAAAGAAACCAGACTAAAGACCTTGGTGGCAGTCGGCGTTTTGTTTGTAATTGCGATTTTGTTGCCAATTACTGGCATTATCCAAACTGAATTTTTTTCCGCTTCCGATTTTGACAGTTTGTATATTAATATTGAAGCGCCAACCGGTTTAAAACTGGACGAGACCAGCAAAATTGTTACCCAAGTCGAAACTCAGCTTTTGCAATACAAAGAAATCAGTAATTTCTCGACTTTAGTGGGTGTGGGTTCGGCCCAATCAATTGCCGGCAGTTTTGGCAATCCGTCAAACGTGGCTTCAATTACCCTAAAACTAAAAGACAAAAAAGATCGCAAAATCAAGTCTTATGATTTAGCTGAAAAAATTCGAAAGGATTTAAAAAATATTCAAGAAGCAACCATTACTGTTCAATCCCCTTCGGCTGGTCCCCCATCCGGTTCGGCGTTTGAAGCGCGCATTGCCGGTGATGATTTGCAAAAGCTAGATCAAATCGCTCACGAACTAAAACCGATTTTAGCTTCAATCAATGGCGTAGCCGATATTAATATTTCTTTAAAAGAATCACCGGCTGATTATACTTTTACTTTAGATCCAGAGAGATTGGAACTATACAATCTAAATGCTTACTACGTCGGCTCGATGCTAAGAATGGCAATCTCTGGCAGTGAAGTAACCAACATCATTCAAAAAGGCGACGAAATTAAAGTCATTGCCAGATTTGACAAGGCTAAAATTCCTAATTTGGAAGCAGTTCAAAATTTACAGATTCTCAATACCAAAAAACAACCGGTCTTTATCAAAGACGTCGCTAAAATTGAATTAAAACCTTCCGTTGACACCATCACCAGAATCGACCAAAAAAGAGTGGTTTTGCTTTCAGCGGGCGTTACCGGTAAAACCAGCGCCAATACCGTTTTGAGTGAATTCCAAAGTAAAATTAAAAAATATAAACTCCCATCAGGCTACCAGATTATTTATGGCGGCGAAAATGAACAAAATACCGAATCGGTAATGTCAATTTTGAAAGCGATGCTTTTGGCGGGCTTACTGATTATTTCCACTTTGGTAATTCAATTTAATTCCTTCAAAAAAGCCATTATTATTTTAATCACAATTCCCCTGGCTTTAATCGGCGTATTTTTTGGTCTGGCAATTACCGGCATCAATTTAAGCTTCCCGGGCTTGATCGGCATTTTGGCGCTGTTTGGTATTGTGGTTAAAAATGCAATTATTCTGGTAGATAAAATCAATCTTAATTTGCGCCACGGCATTGAATTTGAAGAAGCCATTATTGATGCTGGCAAATCGCGACTGGAGGCAATCTTTATTACTTCAATCTGCACGATTTTTGGCATTATCCCAATCACTCTTTCCAATGAAACTTGGAAAGCTTTGGGTACAGCCATTATCTTTGGCCTAATGCTTTCTTCATTTTTAACTTTATTCATCCTACCAACGCTTTTTATGACTTTGGTTAAAAAAGACGAAAGACTCTAAAAATCAATCAGCTCTAAAATAAAGCCAGGCTTAATGCCTGGTTTTATTTTTATTAACCTTGACAAAATGACTAATTTAGGCTAAATTAGCGCTAGTGAAAAGGAGGTTTTTAAGCCTCTTTAATATTGGCAAGATCTGATTAAGGTTTACGAAAGGAGGGAAAAACCAATCGGATCTGTAAGTAGCTGGTACTCTGCGTTTCCTACAGGACGCAGAGAAAGAAATAACAGAAACATGTGGCGAAGTAACAGCAAAGGAAGAACATCTGATGATTACAGGACACTCGTTTCCCCTGTGGGTTCCGGGACCCAAAAGCGACCCCTTTGGCAATTCCTATCCGGGAATCCCCGAGGTTCGCGCCCGACTCAAAGCCATCTGCGCTCTGCCGCAGACGGTATGTACCCACACCTCGTTTCACACCGTGAATGAGGTTCGTACCGGAATCCGCGCCTACAGCGAATTGAATAGCCCCACGGCCATTCCGCTTGGCGAAGTCAAGAAGGCCCTGAAAGACAACGGCAAAAAGAATCTCGCCGTAACCGTACCCGCCTTCGGCCAGCCCGACCTGTGGAACGGCGGCGCCATTCTCTCCAACGATCCCGCCATCCGACTGCGCAGCCGCGATCTCATCTACGAGGGCGCGGAAATGTGCCTGAACCTTTTGGAAGAAGGTCTGGGCGAAGGCGTGTTCATCTGGTGGCCGGCGACGGATTCGTTGCGCTATCCGCACACCGAGTACGACCTCCGCTCCGGGCGCGAACGGCTGATCAACTACTGGGCCGAAGTGCTTACCAAGTACCCGAAATTGCGCATCTGGCTGGAATGGAAGCCGGCCGATCCCGGCGACCGCGACTACTTCGCGTACTACAAAGAAGCGATCGCGTTTGCCTGGGCGGTCAATTACCTGGTCGGCCGGGTCGCCGTTCTGCTCAACTTCGAATTCGCCCATGCCTCAATCTGCGGCGACAACGTCGAAGAAGTCACGGCAGCCATTCTCGAACCCGCGACCGTATTGAACATCGTCGATGTCCTGCGCGAGTACCTGGGAATCGAAATCGACAACGTTCCGCTCGCCCAAATGATCTCTACGGCAACGCTGGTCGATCTGATCGTGCACGTCAACAGTTCGGTCAACAAAGGACCGGACCAAGACAAGCGCGTCGGAGCCGTCAACAACGAGGAAACCCAGGGCGCCATCAAGCGGCTGGACGCCTGCCCGCAACGCGTCATCGCCGAGCACGACATCAAGTGTCTCGACGGCAAGCCGATTGCGTACTACGAGCAGTCCGTCGCGGCACTGGAAGAAATGCGCGTCGCTTAACACCGGCACAAACCGAAACGAAGTACTACAAGAGGAGCGAATGAAGCATATGATGTTCGAGAAAAGGGACACCGTATTCCATGGTCAAGAAGCAATCAATCTGAGCCTACCCGGCATGGAATTGATTGTCCTCAAGACGTTCCTGCGGATCGTTCATCTCGGCCCGAACCTGGCACAGAACCTGCTGTACATCGACACGGATCGCAAGTTCATGCGCGGGCAGTGGGTCCTCTACGGCGGCCACCGGATTTGGTTTGGCCTGCCGGGCGCCGATGAACACCATGGGGCGTACACACCCGATGCTGGCCCGATTGAGGTCAAAGAGCGGCTTGATGGCAACATCGAAAGTATCGTCTTCACGGCACCGCCGGACGCGATGCAAATCGTGAAAGGGTTCGTCATTCGACCGCTGGCCGATGGCCTGGTCGAAGTCGAAAACTTCGTGGCGAACGGCGGCGACATGCTGGCGGCTGGCGGTGTTTGGCCGATCACTTGTACCAATCCAGTTTCGACCGAAGCCTTTTACGTCACCCGCCTCAACACCGGCAATCCCGGCTGGGACGCACCGGTCATCAACCACTTCCCGACCTGGGGCGGCGGCCACCAAACCAGTGCCGAAGGCGACGGGCAGTTCTCCCGGGACATCATCAACGGGCAATGGCTGCACACGCTTCGGCCGGAAGGTCTGGAGGCCAAGCGCGCCTTCACGTCGGCCTTCGGCGCACAGGCCATGGTTATGCCGAAACTGAACTTGACCCTGTTTAAGATCGCGCCCCCATTCGATCACCGGCAGCCGTACCTGATTCCCGGCTGCAACGCGGCCATGTACGCCGGACCTTATGCCCGGACCGAAAATGCAGGGCCGGCCATGGTCGAAATGGAAGACGTTGGGCCCGCGGTCCAGCTTTACCCCGGAGAGAGTGTCAGTCTTTCCGTGCTGTTCTCGCTGGCCACACAGGCCATCGTCCCGGCCGAATGCGACTTCTCACCGTTCAACCGCGAGAACTTCCTGAAGTCCCTGCCGCGCTAATGATTGCGTGGCACCACACGGAGGAACACAACACACCAAACCCCCACTTTGAAAAATAAAGCGGGGGTCTTTTTTTAATTTAAGTTAACCAAGAGATCGGATTAACTAGATTAACTGAATCTCTTGATTAACTTAAATTAACTGGATTAACTTAAATTTAAAATGTTATAATCAAGCTATGAAAATCGCAGTCATCACCGACACTTACTTTGCCGTCAATGGCGTTTGCCGAACCTATCAGGAATTGGCCAAATATTGCCAACGAAAAAAAATTCGCTTGGATATTTTTACGATTGGCAAAACTCACCATTCCCAAAAACTCGGCTCAGTTAATATTTATCAATTCCCCGCTTTGTGGCCGGTTAAATATTATTATGATTTACCGCCGTTTGACGTTCGGATTATCCCTAAAGGCTTCAAAGAAAAATTATTAAAAACCAATTACGATATTTTTCATTTTGCCACACCCGCTTCTTTGGGAATTGCCGGCCGCTTGATTTTAGCTAATAGTAAAAAACCAAAAGTTGGCGCTTTTCACACTTTGGTTGCCGAATATGCCAGCTGGTGGGCTGAGAAAAATTTGGAAAAATTTCCTGCGACTTTTAGAAATCCTTTGGCCGGATTTTCCCAAACGGCAATGTGGAAATTTCTCAAATGGTTTTATTTTAAAATGGATGTGGTTTTGACGCCGAGCTTGGCAATAAAAAGTCAACTTAAAATTTTAGGCCGGCCGGTTGTAATTTTTCCCCGCGGCGTTGATACTGAATTATTTGATCCAAAAAAGAAAAACCCTAAACTAAAAGAAAAATTGCCGATTGCTTTGTATACCGGCAGACTTTCCATTGAAAAAAATCTGGATTTGCTGGTAAAAATTTTTAAAAATAAAGAAGACGTTAAACTTTGGTTTTGCGGCGACGGACCTTACAAAACCGGCCTGAAAGCCCAATTGCCTCAGGCTAAATTTTTTGGCTACCAGCAGGGCCAAAAGCTCGCTGAAATTTATGCCAGTGCTGATTTTTTTGTTTTTCCTTCAACGACGGACACTTTTGGCAATGTGATTTTGGAAGCCCAGGCTTGCGGGCTGCCAACCATTGTCACTGACGCTGGCGGACCAAAAGAATTGGTAAAAAATAAAATTAACGGTTTAATTGTTAAACCAAAAGCCAAAGACTTTTCTAGTGCTATTGATTTTTTAGCCAAAAATGAAAAAATCAGAAAAACTATGGGCCAAAAAGCCAGAGCTAACGCTTTAAAAACCAATTGGCCCAAAGCCTTTGACCAGCTTTTTAGCACTTACAAAAAAATGTGTAACAAAAAATAAATTTTATCGTCTACATAAGTGCAGGGGGTAAAAACCGGCAAAATTGCTGGCCTAAGAATCACTACTAATGTGTCTTTGAGGTCAAGCTGAGCCGCTTGGAATCCTCCAAAAAACAGAATTAACGTAAAGTTGCCATACAAAAGGTCGTTTTTGGGCAACAAACAAAAGGCAGGTTTACCCCCTGCCTTTTGATTAAATTATTAAAAAAATAACTGCGAGCCTTGGAAAACGTAGCGAATTTTAGTAAATCGAATTCCCTCTTGGACTGTGCAACGATAATTTTTAACTAAAAAACAAGGATTAAAATCCTTGCCTTTTTAAAAAAAATTAGCTTAAAGTATTTTTAATTTTTTTAACAATTTCATCAATACTCCAATCGGATTTAATCAGATATTCTTTGCCACCAGCCGCTAAAATATTACTGACCGTTTGTGCATCGCCCAAATTAGTCAAAACAATAACCGGAATTAACTCAAGCACTTTATCTTTTTTTAGTTCCGGCAAAATTTCAAAACCGGTCGTATCTGGCAGCATTACATCCAACAAAATTAAATCCGGTTTTTCTTTTTTGGCTTTCTTTAAACCTTCTTTGCCAGTATCTGCGGTAATAATTTTATAACTATCACTAAGAGCAAGTTCCAAATTTTTTACTAAAGCTTTTTCGTCTTCAATGATAAGAATTTTTTTGAGCATATGACTAGGTTGTTAGGTGTCAAGATGTTAGGTTTTAGGTGCTAGGTTACTAGGGTCTAACTTTCTAATAAGAACATTTAGCATTTTCATCACTTGATCAAGCAAATTATCTACCGTTTCGTAATTAATATTTTGACTGACAAATAATCTTTTTGCAATTATTACTTGTGCTTCAAGCTCAGAGCCTGAACCAAAGGCGTAGAGAATAAAAAGTCGATAATCTTTTCTTGTTCCCCTAGCCTTGCCTTCGGCTATATTGGAAACAATAGAAACTGCCGCCCGCCTCATTTGAGAAGTCAAACCGTAGATTTCTGACCTGGGAAAATTTTCTGTTATTTGATAAACCACCGTTACCAGTTCCAATGATTTTTGCCAAACACTCAAATCTCTATAAGTTTTAATTTGCGCCATAAATAAATGATTAACTTAATTTCTGGATTAACTAAATTCACTTATCCTAGCGCTATATTGATTGTATCTTAAACCTAATAACCTAAAACCTATTTCCCTAACTAACTACCTTAGCAAAATACCTTTTACCTTTTTGAATCACCACACCATCAGCGTCGATTGGACCAATTTCAAAATTTTCATCTTTGATTTCTTTGGTATCAACTTTTATACCACCTTGAGCGATTAACCGTCTGGCTTCTGACTTTGATGCGGCTAATTTGGTTTCCACTAAAACCTCGACAATATTTCTGGCCTTGGTTTTGAAAGTTGGAATATCGTCAGGATTTAATTTTTCTTCAAAAACCTGTTTAAAATTTTCTTCAGCTGAAATTGCGGCTGGTTTACCACAATAAATTTCAACGACTTTATAAGCTAAAAGCATTTTAGCGATTTTTGGATTTTTGCCGGCTGCCATTTCATTTTTAATCTGAATAATCTCTGGCATTGGCATATCAGTTAAAATTTCTAAAGCCGGAACAATCATGGCATCAGTCCAACTCATTACTTTACCGTAAATTTCACTGGGTTTGTCGGCCAAAGTAATCATATTGCCTTCGGATTTTCCCATTTTTTTACCGCTTGGATCTTCCAAAAGTTTCATAGTTAAAACTAATTTTTCTTTGCCTTTCATGGCTTTAACCAAAGTTCTGCCGGCCAGCATATTAAACGTTTGGTCATTACCGCCAATTTCCAAATCAACAGCCATTACGACTGAGTCATAAGCTTGCATTAAAGGATAAAAAAATTCGTGCAAATAAATCGGCCGGTCAATTTTTAGCCGTTCTTGAAACATGTCACGATCAAGCATTTGGCCAACCGTAAAATTTTTAGCAATCTCAATCAAATCAGAAAAAGTCAGCTTGGCCAACCATTTGGAATTAAATTTAAATTCAATCTTATCAATATTGATTAAATTTTTAATTTGTTTTTTCCAATCCTTTAAATTGGCCAAAACTTGTTTATGCGTAATTTGCTGTCTGACGCTTAATTTATCCGGATCGCCAATTTGGCCGGTAAAATCACCAAACAAAAAAATTACTTTATGGCCTAACTCCTGAAACTTGGCTAATTTCCGAATCGTAATGCCGTGACCAATATGCAAAGTTGGCGAATTTGGGTCATAACCGCAATAAATTTTAATTTTTTTGCCACCTCGTAAAAGTTTTTCCAAAGCTTCCTTGCTAGGGTAGATATTTTCCACTCCCCGCTCCAGAATTTCTTTAATTTTTTGCTCTTGGTCAGACATATTTTTTCTTGTCATGCTGAATTTATTTCAGCATCTCCTTTAGCTAAACAGGTAAAATCCTGAAATAAGCCTTGGATGACTTTTTAATTATTTTAAAGTTTTTAGCTGCTGATTAATTTTTTCTAAATTTTCCTTGCTTAACTCTAATTTTTCTTTTTCCGCTGCCACAATATCTTTTGGCGCCCTGGTAACAAAAGTTTCATTAGCTAATTTTTGTTCCAAATGAACAATGAAATCGGCCAATCTTTCAGCTTCTTGCTCTAAGCGCGGGACTTCCTTTTCTATATCTATCATACCAGAAACCGGCAAATAAATCTCTGAAGTAGAAACTATGGCTGAAAGCGCTTTGGTGATTTTTTTACTTTTGGCAAGAACCGCCAAATCTTCCAACCGGGCTAAACTTTTAATCACTTCCGTTTGTGATTTGATTAATTTTGCCTGTTTGGCAGAAACAATGATGGCATTGATTTTTTTGGCTGGTGGAATTTTACTTTCCGCCCGCAAATTTCTAATGGCTGAAATAATTTCTTCAATTAGTTCAAAATCTTTAACCGCTTTTTTATCTAGCTTGCCTTGGGCTTTGGGCCAAGGTTCAATAATCATTAAATTTTTGAAGCCGGCCTGTCGACCGATTTCTTCAGTCACAAACGGCGTAAACGGATGCCAAAGTTTTAGCAAAGTTTGCAAAACATAAAGTAATATTTCATCTTTTTGACCTTCGATTTTAGCAACTTCCAAATACCAATCGGCTAATTTTGACCAAGTGAATTCATAAATTTTTTCACCCACCAAAGAAAAATTATAAACTGCCAAATTTTTGGTGGAAAAATCAACCAATGAATCTAGCTCGCTTAAAATCCATTGGTCGGCCAGAGTTTTTGGCTTGGGCGCTTTTTTAATTATTTTAACTTCGCCGACATTCATTAATATAAAACGGGAGATATTCCAAAGTTTATTAATAAAATTTCGGTAACCGGCAATTTTTGCTTCGGAAACCACCAAGTCGTTACCTGGCGTCGTACCAATTACTAAACTCAAACGCGTCGCATCAGCGCCGTATTTACTAATCATATCCAGCGGATCAATGCTATTGTCCAAAGATTTACTCATTTTTCTACCCTTTTCATCGCGCACCATGCCATGTAAATAAACTTTTTCAAACGGGATTTCTTCCATGAAATAATTTGACATAATAATCATTCGCGCCACCCAAAAAAACAAAATGTCATAACCGGTTTCCATCAGGCTGGTTGGATGAAAAGTTTTTAAGTCTTTGGTTTTTTGGGGCCAACCCAAAGTGGAAAAAGTCCAAAGTCCCGAAGAAAACCAAGTATCCAAAGTGTCCGGATCCTGTTGCCACCCATCTTCCTTGGGCGCGGTTTGACCCACATAAATTTCCTGACCTTTATACCAAACCGGAATCCGATGACCAAACCAAATCTGACGCGAGATACACCAGTCGCGTAAATTTTCTAACCAATGGTAATAAGTCTTTTCAAACCGGTCGGGAATAATTTGAATCTCACCATTTTTTACCACCGCCAAAGCTTGATCTTTGATGGTTTTGCCGCCGAATTTTTTAACCGGTTTATTAACATTAATAAACCACTGTTTGGAAATCAAAGGTTCAATAACATGATCACACCGATAGCAAACTGATAAATTATTATCAACCTCTTCAATTTTTTCAATCAACCCGGCCTGCTCCAAATCTGCTAAAAACTGCTGGCGGCATTCGGCCACGGTTAAGCCGGCGTAAGGACCAGCTTGATTGGTCATTTTACCGTCCGGACCGATCACTTGAATTAAAGGTAAATTATTTTTCTGGGCCATTTCGTAGTCAACTAAACTGTGAGCTGGCGTTACGCCAACCGCGCCGGTGCCAAACTGCTGATCAATCGATTCATCGCCAATTACTTTAACGTGGACTTTAACTTTGCCTAAATTAATATCCAATTGCTGACCAATATAATCTTTGTAGCGAGCATCGTTAGGATTAACGGCAACTGCGGTATCGCCGATTTTTGTTTCCGGCCGAGTGGTGGCTACCACAAATGGGCCATATTTGATGTAATAAAATTTTCCCTTTTGTTGATTGTATTCAACTTCATCATCGGCTAAAGTCGAAGCGCAGCTGGGGCACCAATTAACAATTCTGGCACCTTGATAAATCAAACCGTCGTTATACATTTCTACAAATGCTTGATTAACAGCAACATTTAAACCTTCGTCCAAAGTATAGCGCTCGCGCGACCAGTCACAGGAAGAACCCATTTTTTTCACCTGACCCTTAATCGTATTGCGCGACTCGGCCACAAATTCATCAACTCTTTTTAAAAATTCTTGCCGGCCTAAATCATGGCGGGTTTTGCCTTCCTTTTTTTTGATAATTTTTTCGACTTTAGTTTGAGTGGCAATGGCCGCATGATCAGTGCCCGGAAGCCACAACGCCCTTTTACCCTGCATTCGCTGAAAGCGAATAACCAGGTCCTGAATTGCCAACATCACCGCATGACCCAAGTGCAAAACTCCGGTTGCATTTGGCGGGGGCATGGAAATGGTAAAAGGACTTTTGGGATTTTTCGGCAAGTTGTCAGGATTAAAAAAACCGGAGTCCTGCCATTGCTTATAAATGGCATCCTCAACCTTATTAGCCTCGTAAGTCTTTGAAATTTCTTGTTTGCTCATCTGATAAAACTAAAATTTTAAATTAGAGATTTCTTATCCCGCCAGCGGCGGGATTAGAGAGGATATAAAATATTCGCTTAATACCCTCATTTTAGCTAATTTTTATGGTTTTGGCAAGGTTTTAAGGCCTCTTGACATAAAATCACTTTACCCTTAAAATGACATATTCCCTAAAAAAGGGTATAATTAAAGACTTTAAATCCTAAGTTCTAAATTTTAAATCCCAAACAAATTACAAATTCTAAATTAAAAATTTTAAACCATTTAGAATTTGAAAAATTGTGATTTAAATATTGTTTAGAATTTATGATTTTGAATTTAGAATTTCAGTTTTTATGGCTTTAAATGAAATTGAACAAATTCAGGAGGTAATTAAGGATAGTCACCATATCCTCATTACTTTTAGAAAAGATTACTCAATAGACGCCGTGGCCTGTGCTCTGGCGCTCTATTTAGTTTTGAAAAAACAAAACAAGCTGGTTGACATTGCTTGTGATGATTTTATTTTGCCAAAAAATTTGAATTTTTTGCCCAACGCCCAAGCCATTAATCCAAAAATTTCCAACCTCCAAAAATTTATTATCAGCGTCGATACCAGCAATGACAAAATTGAAGAGTTTAGCTATAACCTTGAAGGTGATAAACTTAAAATTTTTATCACCCCCAAAGCCGGCGCCTTTTCCAAAGATAATCTCCAAGCCGAAAGCTCTGACTATAAATACGATTTGATTATCACCCTAGACACTCCGGACTTTAGCTCGCTGGGTAAAATTTATCAAAACTTCACTGAGTTTTTCTACAACACCACCATTATCAATATCGACGCCAATCCGGGAAACGAACACTTCGGCCAAATCAACTTAACCAATATGAACGCAGTTGCCACGGCCGAAATTTTATTTAACCTTATTATCTCTTTAGACAAAAATTTAATTGATAAAGATATCGCCACCTGCCTTTTAACCGGCTTGGTTTCCAAAACCAAAAGTTTTAAAACGCCAAACGTTACTCCAAAAACTTTGGAAATCGCTTCCAGCCTATTGTCTAGCGAAGCCAATTTAGACACTATCATCAAAAGTCTTTACCGAAGCAAAAGCCTGGGCACTTTAAATTTATGGGGCCGGGTTTTAGCCCGCCTCAAAAGCTGGGATAACAACAAATTAATTTGGTCTCTTTTAACCGATCATGATTTTATTGAAGCCGGGGCTGAGCCAAAAGATTTGGCTGACGTAATTGAAGAATTAATTTCTTTTATCCCAGGCGTGGAAACTGTGGTTTTGATCTATCAAACAAATGGTAATAATTGTGTTATCATTAATACCCTAAAAAACCAAAACGCCTTATATTTAGCCAGTACCTTTAAACCGACCGGCTCAAAAAATCTGGCCGAATTTTGTCTGACTCAAACCACTTTATTAGAAGCGGAAAAACAAGTAATCGAAGAAATAAAAACCAAGCTTGGGCAAAAGTAAAGGTAATGATATAATATTTAAGCCTGAAAGTTTCGACTATTTAATGCCCATGTAGCCTGCGGCCCTCTAAATTTAGGTGCGCGCGTGTAGCTCAGTTGGTTAGAGCGCCACCCTTATAAGGTGGATGTCGATGGTTCAAGTCCATCCACGCGCACCTAAATTTAGATTCCGATTCTCCGCCAAAGTCAGCCTCTGATAAAAAGTCCAGACATGGGCATTTAAATTTAATTATTCCTTATGGAAAAAGGTTTAATAGTACATTCGCTGATCATCGATAAAGACGGAAAAATTTTGATCATCAAAAGATCAAAAGAGAATGACTGTCTAAAAAAATACTGGGATATACCTGGCGGAACACTAGAAGATGGAGAAGACCCCATCTCTGGAGCAGTTCGAGAAACAAAGGAAGAAACAGGATTAAATATTAAAAATCTTGATTTATTCCATTATACTTCTAACGTTGATCAAGTTAAAAATAAACAATTTATTAGATTAATCTTTCTGGCAACGGTTAATTTAAAACAGCCAAAAATAATTTTAAACCCAAGAGAACACGACGAATACCAATGGCTTGATTTAAATAAAATTACCAACTTTAAAGTTGTTGACTATTTAATACCATGTCTAGAAATAATAAAATCTAAAAGCCATCCTCTGATAAATCTGCGATATTGATAAGTATTGCCAAAAACATAATTCTATACTAATATAGGTAAATAAAGAATTACCTAATTCCTTAATTCTTTTCAAGTTAGGGGCGTATAGCTCAGCTGGTTAGAGCGTTACGTTGACATCGTAAAGGTCCGTGGTTCGAGTCCACGTACGCCCACCAGAAAACATCTCCCAAAAGGAGGTGTTTTTTGTTTTAGATAAAAAAAGACCGCGGGCTTTCGAAAGAAAGCACGCGGTTAAAATATCACTGTACAGATGTTCCCTATGCGGCGATTGCAAATCGATAGGCGTTTTGGAACAAGCGCAGCCAAGGACTAGCCTTGAGCTTGGCAACCCATTCCGGCGGCCAGTAGATTGATTGCTCCGTCGACAGTCGGAAGCACCTTTCCGGGTGCGGCATCATCGCCAGGAAGCGACCGTTCTTAGAACAAAGCCCGGCAATTCCCAGAGGTGAGCCGTTTGGATTGTACGGGTACTGCTCCGTAATCTCACCCTCGAGATCAACGTAGCGGACCGGTGCCAAGTTCAATTCCAAAATCCGGGACAGAATGCGCTGGCTGGGGCAAACGAAACGCCCCTCACCGTGCGCAACCCAAACCGGAAGAATCGACCCAGCCATGCCGTCAAGAAGCACGCAGTTATTGGGCAGGATGGTCAGGTTCACTTGGCGGGACTGAAAGCGCTCGGCCTTGTTGCGGATAAAGCGGGGCTGCTTGTCCATCGGAATACCACGCCACGGAACCAAGCCCATAAGGTTCATGGTCTGATTACCATTGCATGGCCCGAACATAAACGTATCAGCCCGTTCTTCGAACTCGGCCAGATCGTCGGCAATCCTGTTGTCGAATCGCATAGCAGCAGCCGGTCCCTTGCCCGCGTCAAACACGTCCTTGTTGGCAAAGCCGCCGGGCCAAACCGCTCCTTGGTAACGACGCAAAGTGGCCCTGCCAGAAGCCAGGTCGGTGAAATGAACGTACTCCGGCCGCAACCCAACACTAAGACAGGCCGCAGCAGCTTCAACATCCCCGTTGGTTCCCGGGAAGGTGATGATCGCGGTTGGCGGTCCGTTTTTCAGGCGGCGAACGCGATAAGGTGTCGGCATGGGCTTGAAAGTCAGACGGAACTTCGGATTCGCCGTTGCCCTGGAACTGACTCGCTCTTCCTGCACCATTTCCGGGTTGCACTGCAGTGCGTCAATCTGAAAGCAAGTCTCGCTCCAAGCTGCACGCAAGTCACTCATCGCCTGATGCAGGACAAGTTTGCCGTCGTAATTGATTGTCACTTCATCTTTTGCCACCGTCTCGCCGATGACTTGGCACAGGTCTTCAAGATCAAACTGGCGCAGAGTCTCGCGAATCGCTGCTTCCTGCTCCGGTCGGAACTCAACTACCCAGCCAAGTTCATGTGCGAACAAATCCTCGTGCAGGCCAACTTCCGGCAAACAGCTTTTCTCAAAACTGAGATTGAGACCGCTGTTACCGGCGAAAGCCATTTCGAGAACGGCAACAATCAAACCGCCGGCCGAACGATCGTGCGCCGAAAGAATCAAACCGCGCCGGTTTAGATCACCAATGGCCTTGAAGCCCTGCTCGAGCCAAAGTTCATTGGTAATCCGTGGGGCAACATTTCCAAGCTGTCCCCGGACCTGAAGGAGGATTGAACCGCCGAGGCGACGCAGTCCACCCGCCAGATCGACAAGCATGACTTTGGTCTTGCCCGGATCTTTAATGTCTGGCGTCAACGTCTGACGAATGTCCTTGGTCGGCGCAAACGTGATCATCTGCAACGTACCGGGTGATCGCGTCGTATGGCCTTGAAACTTGACAGACATCGAACATGAATCTTTGCCAACAGGTATCCGCTTTTTCAGCCGACCGCAAACCGCAGTTGCATGCCGCACGGCATAATACAACCGCGCATTTTCACCCGACTGATTGCACGGCCACTGCCAGGTACCGGAGTAGTTGATGTCATACCAGTCAACGTCAGCTAAGGCCAGGTTGGTCAACCCTTCACCGATGGCCATTTCCACACCGGCCTCATTGTCAACCAAACCGACAACCGGTGCTTCACCGATGGATTTTGCCACGCCACCATTACCAAAAAAACTAGTGGCCATGACGGCGCAGTCCGACAGCGGCAGTCTCGCTGGTCCAACAATCTGATTACGTGCCACCAAGCCGCCGACGGTCATGTCGCCCTTGTCGGTAAAACATGACTTACGACAAACTGTCGGATGACGCAATACCAAATCGAGATTGGCAATAAATTCTTCATCGCTGATCGGATCAGCTGATTGGAGCTGACGATCGACTGTCTCGCACTCAATGCGCATCTGCGGTAGATCGGCCAACAGGAACGACATGTCCATCTCGTAGACAGCGTCGGCTGCTTTGTCGTGCAACCGATATTTGCCGTCGCCACGCACTTTGCCAATCACGGCATAGTGGCAGCACTGACGCTTACAGATACTATCCCAGAGCTCGAGGCTCTCTTCGCGAACCAGGCACACCATTCGCTCTTGGGCTTCGTTGCCGAAAAGCACCCAGCGTGCCATGGTCGGATCGCCGGACGGAATGTCGTTCAAATAGACATCAGCGCCCAAGGGATGAACCAGTTCGGTCACACCAACGCACAGCCCACCAGCGCCCAGATCGGTAATAATCACGATCGGGTTTTTGTCGCCCTGCTCCGAGCAGACTCGCACGACATTGGCGTTCAACTGCTCCATCAGGCCATCGTCACGCTGCACGGACTGGTAGTCGAGTTCGGCCGCTTGCGTACCGGTATCTTTGCTTGAGCCTGAACCGCCTCCGACACCAATGGGTCTGCTTGTTCCGCCAAAGACAATCAGCGCCATACCTTCTTGGGCTTCACCCTTCTGAATGTGGCGATAATCAATCAAACCGTAGCTTCCTGCCACCGCCACCGGCTTGAGGTACTCATAGTGGATGTCTCCAACCATTTGACCAAAGCTGGTGAAACTGCCAAGAATCACGGGATTGCCGTAGCAGTTACAGTTATCCGAAGCACCGTCGGTCGCACCCTTTGTAATTTCCAAGGGTGTTTCCAGGATGGTCGGCGCCGGAGCCAGACGCTTTTCCCAGGGCAAATTATAACCCGGGATAAAAAGCTGACCGACGTAAAGCATTGCCAGATGCCACTTGGGCAAACCACCGCGACCAGCACCAAGTCCATCGCGCCGCACAGCCATCGCTGTTGCTGCACCGGGATAGGAACAGATGCCTGTCGGGTGATTATGCGTTTCGTTCTTATCGATGTACGCCAGGTACGCATTGACCACTCGATAAACTTCCGGCCCATAGGCGCCGCCACGAATAAAGTGCTTCACGGGCAGAGGTTGCAGAATCGCGGAGTTGTCACTAAAGGCCACGGCGACGTTACCCATGTCTGCGCAGGTTGCCTTGATCATAGCAAACAACGTTTCGGTCTGGGCCACGCCGTCGATGATGAACTGACCGTTGAAAATCCGGTGGCGACAATGTTCGGAATTAAGCTGACCGAACATGAAAATCTCGATGTCGCTTGGATTGCGGCCGAGTTTACGGTAGTAATCGACGATGTATTCCTTGAGCTGATTGTCCAGCGACAAGCCGTATTCGACGCAGAATTCCGTGAGCGCTTCCACTCCGCGGCTGATCACGTCAATTTCTCTTGTTGCCGGCGCTTGCTCATTGGAGACAAACGTCTTTAGATCACTTTCATAGATCTGCTCGGTCATGCGGTCAAACAGCAAGGCAGCAATTTCGGGTTCGCGCGGATCGCCTTTGGCCAAGCCGATGATTGAATATCGCCGGACTCGCTCGATGCGTGACACCTCGGTTATACCACAATGACCGCAAATTTCGCCGGCATTAGTGGACCAGGGCGTCTCCGAACACTTACGCGGTCCGATTTCAAAAACGGTGTGCTGGTCATCACTTGGGGCAAGACTGGATTTTTCCCAGCGCGCTTGCTTGGGCTCGAAGGTTTCAGCCATCAGCCAGCGCAACTTGTCTCGGCTCGAACGCGTAAGTCGCTCAGCGGTCTCGATATAAAACCGCCATTCGGTCTGGATTCCGGTGACTTGTGGGGCAATTGCCCGAATTTTGGCCAGCAAAATTGCCATTTGAACTTCCGACAAAGCTGGCCAACGATAAAAACTACGCATTGTTCTGTCCACTTTTCATTTACTCCCTTCTCTGTTGTCTATCCTCAGAGTTTGCTTCACTCATTGACTTCTATGTTTCAACATCCGTCCTCACTTTGGACGAATGAAACCACGGATTGTAATGAACCAAAAACACATACAAAAAACGCTGTCCCTCCTTGTTCCGCCGTAGCCCGAAGGGCGTAGGCGGATCCCTTTTAGACACCGTTTTATTGGCTTTATCTTACTGATTTAAGACAATTTAGTCAATCTCCTGCGAAATACAAGTAAATACTAATATACGAATTACTAATCTTACAATTAAGCAGAGCAAGCCTGTGCGAGTTTATTAGTATATTCGTAAAATTCGTATTTTGTAGAGCTAAAAAAAGACCGCGGATTTCAGTCTTTAAACCAAAATACGCGGTAGATTGTTTATTTCCCTCCAGACCAAGCCCGCTAGCTAATCGCCGAAAGCGGACAGTACGGCATTTGTTTATACCACTCGGGTACAATCAGCCGACCAAAACGAGTCAGCCGAATCTGGCCGTGGACCACCAAGTCCGTAATGACAGGCTGCCAGATGTGTTCCTGGTGGTTAACCCGTTCGCCCAAGGTGTCTGGCGTATCGTCTGGTTCGATCGGCACCGGCAGTTTGAAAAAGAGCTTGCCATGATCAAACAACTCATCGACAAAGTGCATGCAAACCGCCGAGTGAGCCACCCTGCCCTCATGGTAGGCCTTCATGACCGCCTCGTGAACATGATGGCCGTACATGCCCTTGCCACCGAAATGCTGCGTGGGATCATCCGAAAGCGGACCCGGATGAATGTTGAAAGTCCTGGTCGGATCCAAGCCCTTGATCAGTTTGAGCCAGCCCGAGCAAGAGACCCAGCAGCGCGGGAACCGCTTGACCAGGTCCTGATATTGCTCAGCGGAAAAAGGCGGCGGCATGTAAAAGAACGGAACCTTCAGCCGATCCGCTCGCTCGCGAACACCGCCTTGTTCATGGTTAGAAGCCACGCCGACAATCCGGCAATCGCGAAGCATACCGAACTTCAGACGAGACTGTTTGACTAGGACTTCGAAGCCTGATCCGCCTTCTTTCCATTTCGGGCCACCAGAGGCTTGTACAAAGATATCTTGCATGACGAATTCCTCCTTCATTCCGGGTGAAGCGATGAAAGCCGCTTGCCCCGTTTTTGCAGAAAGCGCGAAGTGATCACGATCTCACTTTTGCGCGAAGCCATGGTTGAACCGACGACCTTGGCCGGGATCCCACGTTGGCGTGCGGCTTCGATGACAATTCTGGCGTCCTTGTACGTCGCACAAATGACCAGATTGCCACAACCACCGTGGAGTGTACTGTAAGCCTGCCAGTCCGAAAGTTCGGCATCATCCATACCAATGGAATACCGCTGACCATCCAAAAGCACTTTCGCCGGCCGCGGCATTTTGTTCAGATCCGCACCAACGCCTGCAGGCAAGATATCGCCCAGTTTACCCCAGACACCCCCGCCCGTGACATTGACAATGCCAACAATATTGGCTTGGCGCCAACCGACAGTGCCGTCGGTGTTCCAACCACACAGCTCAGTCAAAAGCGGCGTATAGACCCGCGAAGGCGTGCAGAGCCGACGGACGAAATCCATGGCCTTGGGATTTTTCCGGATCTTTTTGATGTCCGGTCCGAATTTTCCCAGCAGCACCTTGGTGAAAAACGTCCCGCCGTTGCAGCGATAGCCCGGCTCCCATAGACCAACGATGACCATACCGGGCTTCATGCTTTCCGGCCGCAACAAAAGCTCATTGCTCGTCAAGCCGATACATGAGCCATCGATGGTCAAAATCAGTTGAGTGGCCTTCTCTTCGTTGCAAAAAGCGGTGATACTGTGCTTCATTACCGCAAATTCGCCGGTCAAGTTGACCAGTCGAGTTGCCCGCAACGCCCGACCATAGCCGACGAACAAAGCTCTCACCAGATGGAAATTCCGTTCGTTGACTTGCTTCACGTCGGCTTGGTTGTCCATGATGCAGGGAAATCTTCCCGATCGGCTTTGGTCGTCAGCAGTCATCGCGATGACTTCCCAACCGAGATCATACAAGACTTCCATGGTGCCAATCAAGGAGAAAAACTGCGGTTTCCCGCCGTCGCCGTCGTTCTCGAGGGACTGTGCCATAGTCCATTCAACTACCTTGCCGCGCCGAACTTTGCATTTGGCCATTTCTGCCATTATTGCCGGCTGCCAAAGCCAGCTGACTGGCCCACGGAAATTGCCACGATCATGCGGAACGACGAGCACTGCTCGGTTGTTCCGAAACGACCGCACACAAATTTCCTTGGCTAGCTTTGACGCCCGATCACCCGGATCAATGACGTCTCTCATGTAGCTGTCAATCGTTGCCACTATCACTGCGCTCCTTTCTGTTACTTCTGTTTCTTCTTTGGCACCTATTGCACCCACCCTTGATTCCGATTCCAACTTAATCTATAACTTCACGCTAATTTTAGCGAACAAAAACGTTACCCCTCCCCTTGCGGTAACGCTTTTTTATCTTATATATAATGATTACTTTAGTCAAACTTAATAAGCAAGATAAGATTTTATTGCTTATCTTGCTAAAAACTTATCTTGCTTATTATTTATTATGTTAAAAAAAGAAGGCCTGATTGCAATTCAGCAAAAAGACCTTGAATAGGAATTCTCCGAATAAATGAACATACTTACCTATGGCAACTCGGGCAGCGACAACTGAACATCAAAACCGATGTCAGGGCGCCAATACGGCCGGTTTTCCCCACCGTCGCCCCAGATAATCTTTTGGGCGATTTCCTGCAACCGTTTGGCACAAGACTCGTAGTCAGGCCCCAGTACTGTCGGATCCAACACTCGCCCGCCGGCGGTTTGAAAGATCGGCCCTTGCTTTAGTACCGTGCCAGCATGGGCCATCATAAAGTCCCGGCGGCTAAGCGGCATCTGGTCCAGACCCTTGATTGTAAATCCCTTGGCGTAATCACCGGGGTAGCCGTTGCTCATCAATACCAGCGTCAGAGCGACGCCGGATTTGTAGCTGAGACTGAGATTGGCAATACTGCCGCCAGTCGCAATCGTTTGCATAATCGGCAGCAAATCGGTGTTGAGCGCCATAAAGAGCGGTACAATTTCCGGATCGCCGAATCGGCAGTTCCACTCGATGACTTTGGGACCGTCCTTGGTCCAAATCAACCCGGCGTACAGCACGCCGGAAAACGGAATGCCCAGCGATTTCATCAGTTCAATCATCGGCTTAAAGATCCGCTCGCCGACAATCTGCATCATCGCGTCAGTCACCCAAGGAATGGGCGAAAGCGAACCCGTGCCGCCGGTATTGGGGCCCTTGTCGCCCGCAAAAATCGGCTTGAAATCCTGAGCCGCCCGCATCATGACAAAGTTGCCAAAGACGTCCACAAATGCCAAAACGGAAAGTTCAGGACGACGCAATCCGGGATAGCCTTCGAGGAATTCCTCGGCCAGAATCGTATCCCCGGCTGCTCCGAAAACCCGGCGTTCCAGGCAGGCGCGCACCGCATCTTCGGCAGTTTCCGCATCGTCAACAATGGTCACCCCCTTGCCTGCAGCCAAACCGTCGGCTTTGATCACCAGCTTCCGGCGAACGTCTCGGACATAATCAACAGCTTGGGCCAATTGTTCCTGGGTAAAGGCAACGTAGTCGGCCGTTGGTACGCCGCACTCGGCCATCCACTTTTTGGCTTGAAGCTTGCTACCTTCAATCATCGCTGCCTGAGCCGTCGGCCCAAAAGCCGGGATACCAGCCTGTAAAAGCTGATCAGCCAAACCTGCCACCAAGGGCGCTTCCGGTCCAACCAAGACCAAATCGATTGCTTTTTGCTGGGCAAACCGGACTACCGCCCCAAAATCAGCCGGATCCACATCGGTTTGGCGATATTTGGCCAAACCGGCGATGCCGCCATTGGGGCAAGGACAATATAACTGATCCACCATTGAACTGCGTTGTGCTGCCAAAGCCAAAATATGCTCCCTGGCACCACAGCCTTTACCACCATACACCAGTACCTTCATGTCGCTTTTCTCCTCTCGTCGGTTTCTGCTAAACACAGTGAATTGTTACATTCAAAAAGCGTCATCCCTCCTGTCAGAATAACGCCTGTCTTATATTTATCTTATATATTAAGGATAACTTAGTCAATGTTTTACAAAACATTGTATTAACAAAATAATTGCTACACTGACTCAATTCCTTATTTTTTAATTTCTTAATTTTTATGTTAGAATAAAGCCATGGCAAACTGGCAAAAAAACCTCAAAGATTGGCAAAATCAGCCATTTATCAAGCAGCTTTTCAAAAAATTTCCTCAAGCTGATATTTTTTTAGTTGGCGGCGCTGTTCGCGACGCGGCCTTAAACCAAAAAACCAAAGACTTTGATTTTGTCGTTCGCGGCGTGGCAAAAAATGATTTGGAAAAATTTTTAGCCAGTTTGGGTAAAGTTAGTTTAGTTGGTAAAAAATTTGGCGTTTTTAAATTTCGACCCAAAGGCTGGACCCAAGAAGATTTAGACATTGCCCTACCTCGCACCGAACACTCAATTGGTCTAACTGGTGCTTACAAAGATTTTAAAATTAAAAGCAATGCCAAATTAAAAATTGAGGATGATTTGTCTCGCCGCGATTTCACAGTCAATGCTATTGCCTGGGATATTAAAAATCAAACTCTAATTGATCCTTTTGAGGGCATGGCTGATTTAAAAAAGGGTTTAATCAAAGCTGTCGGCAAACCCCAGTTCAGATTTCAGGAAGATTATTCCCGCATTTTGCGCGCCATTCGGCTTTCGGGCCAATTGCATTTCGAAATTGAACCAAAAACCTGGCAGGCTTTGGTTTTGGGCGTAAAAAAATTAAATCAACAAATTGGCGGCAAAAGAACCGTGCCCTATGAAGTCATTGCCAAAGAATTATTCAAAGCCGTATCGCAAAATCCGATTTTTACCATTGAACTTTTGGATCAAAGCGGTGCGATTAAAGTTTTGATGCCTGAACTTTTGAAAATGAAAGGTTGCCCTCAACCAAAAAACTTTCATACCGAGGGTGATTGCTGGCAGCACACAATTTTGGCGATTAAAAATTTAGAAAGTAAAAGTTTCAAAAAAGAATTTAAAAACCAAAACCCAACTCCAGAAATTATTTGGGGGTTGCTTTTTCATGACATCGGTAAACCCTACACTTTGGTTAAAGCGGACCGCTTACGTTTTAATAATCACGACGTAGTTTCCGCCCAAAAATTCAAAGCCATCGCTGAAAAATTAAAACTGGCTTCTACGGGTTTGGATATTGATCTGACGGAAAAAATTATTAGAAAACACATGATGTCAGTTCACAGCCAGGTTATTTCAATGAAAGACACGACGATTGAAAAATATTTCTTTAATCCCCTTTTTCCCGGCCAAGAATTATTAATGATGATTTTTGCCGATATCTCTGCCACGGTTCCACCTTCGGGCAAACCGGATTTTTCCGATTATTTGATTTTGAAAAAAAGAATTGCCAAGCTGGCCAAAAAAAGTAAAAATCAAACCCAATTGCCAAAACCACTGGTAAACGGCAACGATTTGATTAAGGAATTTAAACTTAAATCCAGCCCGCAAATTGGCAAACTTTTGACGATTGTACGCGAAGCGCAATTGCAGGGAAAAATTAAAACTAAACAAGAAGGCTTAAAACAGCTTAAAAAATATTTATGAATTTCATTGTTAGCGAATCAGAAGTAAACAGCCGACTAGATAAATTTTTGGCCGAAAAATTAAAAACCCAATCTCGATCTCAAATTAAAAAAATGATTGAGGCCGGTTTTGTTTTGGTCAACGACAGACCAACTACGGTTCATCGTTTTTTGAAAGTGGCAGACAAAATTTCTTTAATTGAAAAAAAAGAAGAACCAAAAAAAATTACCAATACAAAAAAGGCTTTAGCACCAAAAATAGAACCAAGCGTTATTTTTGAAAATTCCGATTTCATGGTTTTAGATAAACCAGCCGGGCTTTTGGTTCATCCAACCGAAAGAAATGAAACCGACACTTTAGTCGATTGGCTGCTAAAAAAAATTCCCGGCATTGAAAAAGTCGGCGAACAAAAATATCGCGCCGGCATTATTCATCGTTTGGATAAAGATGTTTCCGGTATAATGATTGTGGCTAAAAACAACCAAGCATTTGAGCACCTAAAAGACCAGTTCAAAAAAAGAAAAGTTCAAAAACAGTATATTGCTTTAGTCTATGGGCCGGTTGAACAATCGGAAGGCGAAATTGATTTGCCGATTGGCCGCAACAAAGAAGGCCAGTTTGTCGCTCATCCCAAAAAAGGTACCGATAAGCTCCAAGACCAGGATAAACTTGCCAAAACCCAATACAAAGTATTAGAATACCTAAAAGATTATACCCTTTTGGAAGTCAAAATTCTGACCGGCCGCACCCATCAAATCCGGGCTCACCTATTTGCCATTAATCACCCGATTTTAGGTGATTCAATCTACAAGCCAAAAAATAAGTTTTTGCATTTTTTAAGAAAAAAAATAAAAGTGGTTGATCCGGGCAGAATTTTTTTGCACTCCCAAAAAATCGGTTTTTCCGATCTTTTGGGTCAATGGTTGGAATTTAATTCACCTTTACCTAAAATTTTACAAAGCTACTTAGATGAACTCAAAAAGTAAAACCACAAAAATATTTATAATTTCTGGTCCTTCCGGCGTGGGTAAAACCACTGTCACCAAGGGCGTTTTGAAAAAATTACCGTTTTTGCAAACCGCCACAACTTACACCACCCGAACCAAACGGCTTGGTAAAAAAGAAGATAAAGTGGTAATTCATGTTTCCCATGACCAATTTAGAAAAAAGATTGAAGCCGATGAATTTTTAGAATGGGCTATTGTCCATGATAATTTTTATGGTACCGACAAAAAAATTGCCGAGAAAAAATTAAAACAAAACAGCCTACTGATGAATATTGATGTTCAGGGCGCTTTACAGATTAAAAAGAAGCTACCGGAAAAAACGGTTTTGATTTTTCTAAAAGCGGAAAATTTTACTGAATTAACCAGAAGAATAAAAAGCCGAGAAAAAATGCCTCAGGCCATACTGGATCTTCGCTTAAAAAATGCCAGAAAAGAATTAAAATTGGCTAAAAAATACGATTATATTATCACCAATAAAAGGAATAATCTCAAACCAACTATTACTGCTGTTCAAAAAATTATTAGCCAAATTATTGGCTAAATTAGTGATTTTTAACCAGTCAATATCAACTTATTATTAATCCAAGCATCCAAGGCAAAATCTAATTTTTGGCCTTGACTTTTTTTATATTTTAGATTATAGTTGATAAGTATTAATTTTTAAGTTATCAATAACCAAAACTATGGCTAAAGCTGCTAAGAAAACAGTTGAAAAAGCTGTTCATGAAAAAAAGAAAATCGCTAAAGAACCGATACCCGAACTTCGACCAGGCATGACTGTTCGCGTCCATCAGCAAATCACTGAAATGGGACCAAAAGGTGAAAAACAAAGAATTCAGGTCTTTGAAGGTATGATTTTAGCTCACAAACACGGCAACCAACCGGGTGCCACCATTACTGTCAGAAAAATTTCTGAGGGCATCGGCGTGGAAAAAATATTTCCTTTGCACTCACCAAATATCATTAAGGTTGAACCGGTAAAACAAGCTAAAGTTGGCAAAGCCAAATTATATTATCTTCGCGGTTACAAAAAAAGGTTGAAAGAGAAAAAAATCGAAAAAAAATAATCCCCGCTAGCAGATCAAAGTTGTAAGTCTAAAACGATTTTAACCTTAAAATCATTTTTTACAAAAAGTCGCCGCCCGCTCTTAGCCAAGGGCGGATGTGCGACTTTTTTAGTAAAGTATTTGTCTGTTATCACACTTAAGCGGACGTGGCCAAACCCCGCCCTAAGCCCAAATAAGCGTTTGAGACATCTAATTTATGATTTTGGAAACGCGTAGCTAACCTTCTTTAAAAATGAAGTTTAATTAAAGGCTTAGGGCGGGGCAAGTTGGTATTGTGCCTCGCCCATCTGTGCTGAATGCCGAAGTGGCGAAATTTGGTAGACGCACTACCTTGAGGTGGTAGCGGGAGCAATCCCTTGGGAGTTCGAGTCTCCCCTTCGGCACCAAAAAAAATAAATCAATACAGAGTTCTGCGCCAAAGGCGCACCCGCCTTCTGGCGGGGAGTCCTCTCGTCCGCACCAAAAAAATTTACTCCTTAAAATATGGGCAACTAGCTCAGTTGGTTAGAGCGCCTCGTTTACACCGAGGAGGTCATAGGTCCGATTCCTATGTTGCCCACCAAAAAAATCACAAAACAAAGCTGGCGGAGAGCGCCTCGCCTACCTGCCGGCAGGCAGGTTTACATTACATCCTCCGCCACCTTAAATTTACATAAAGGGCGGATCCGCCTTTGACGGAGATTCCTATGTTGCCCACCAAAAAAATATTTTTAAACATTAAAAAATAAAAATAATTATGTTTGGAAAAATTGTTTTAGGCTTAGCCATTGCCGCTGTTGGTGCGGTAATTACCATCAAAGCCGAATGGATGTATGAAAATTTTGGTTCAATCCCTTCAGCGGATAAATACTTAGGTACTGAAGGCGGCAGCCGATTAGCTTATAAATTAATCGGAATATTAACCAGCGTTATCGGTTTTTTGATCATGACAAATTTAATTGGTGGCGTTATCACTTTTGTTGTCAGACTTTTCATGCCAACCTTTGGTAAATAATTGGGGCTCGTAGTTTGGTTTGCGCCCAAGGCGCATCCGCCTTTGGCGGAGGCCGGGGCACCACATTTGTCCCGACGCACTTTATTAATTATATAAATCAAATAAGTCGGGATCCTCGAAAATTTAGAATGGGCCTGTAGCTCAGTTGGCTAGAGCACCACATTTGCAATGTGGGGGTCAAGGGTTCAAGTCCCTTCAGGTCCATTCTAAATTTTCGGAAAAACAATGTAATTAAAGTACGGTTCTGCGCCACATCAATTAGTATGAAAAGGCGCACCCGCCTCTGGCGGGGAATCCGCTCGGGTCCAAAAGTTTGTCGGGACAATATAACTAAAATTTGGTTCTCCGCTACCATAATTAATATTAAAGAGCGGATCCGCCCTTGGCGGAAAGTCCCTTCAGGTCCATTCTAAATTTTCGGGACTCTGAATATAAATTAGCAGAAGGCGGCGTATTTATATTGAAGACATCCAGAATTTTATAAAACAAAGTTCAAATCAAAATAAAAAATAATTTTATGATAGAAAACAGCATCGTATATAGAGATTTCAAAGGAAAATATGAGTATCTGCCTCTCTCGCGAGCAGAGGGTTCCTTAATTTGGGATAAAAATGGTAAGAGATACATTGATTTTAGTTCGGGTTGGAATGTAATTAATCTTGGTTGGAATAATGCAGAGATAAACGACGCGATGATTCAACAAATAAAGAAAAACGTCCAAGGGCTTCTTTGGGGTTCAGACCCCATCCAGGAAAAATATGCTACTGCTCTAACTGCTGCACTCCCGAAAGAATTAGATGCCTGTGTGAAGGCAACTGGCGGAACCGAAGCTATTGAAGCATCAATAAAAATAGCGCGAACATATACGAATAGGAAAAAAATTATTGGTTTTAATGACCATTATCACGGACAACTTTTTGCCTCCCTAGCGCTTGGAGCTCCAGGTCATAAACACGAAAAATTTACTCCACTTGTGCCAGAAATAGCTCCTATAAGTTTTCCAGACGAAAGTATCGGACAAAAAGGCTTTGAAAAGTTTTTAGTGAATTTTGAAAACTTACTTTTAGAAAAGGATGTCGCAGCCGTTGTTACGGAGCCTGGGATAGTAACTGGTTGGGGCTCTACTCTAATTGCCTATCCTAATTTTTTGGGCAAGATACGAGAACTTACGAAAAAATACGGCACACTTCTTATTGTTGATGAAGTTGGTACAGGTTTTTCGCGAACAGGAGAACTTTTTGGTATATATCACAAAAATGTAGTACCAGACATAATTGTGTTTGCTAAAGGTATTTCCAACGGTGCCGCCGCCATCGGAACAGCAGTAGGAAGGTCAGAGATTTTTGAGCCTGCTTTTGCCGACGCGGTTTTAATATCTACTTTTGGTTGGACTCCTGTTGCATGTGCAGCAGCTCTTAAAACTTTACAAATCCATCAGCGCGATAAGACTTGGGAGATGGCAAACAAGAAGGGTGCCTATATTATAGAAAAACTTAAAACTTGTATTGGTGGCGCCGTGGTTGGTGTACGCGGAATGGGAATGGAGATAGGTCTTCAGTTTCGTGATGCTAAAACTTGTGAGCTGGTTCAAAGGGCAGCTTTTGCCGACGGGCTACATGTCGTAGTCGGAAGCCAAGAGAATATGCAAATTATGCCCCCTATTAATATACCTCAGGAACTTTTGGATGAAGGATTAGAAATACTTGTATCCAAGATAAAAAAACATGCATAAAATCGAAAACACTAAATCAAACCTTTTCATTTTTCACGGTACAGAGGGCTATCCCCAAGAGAACTGGTTTCCTTGGATGAAGCAGGAATTGGAGCAGAAGGGATATAAAGTATTTGTGCCACAATTTCCTTCACCGCCGTTAATCCCGGCAAAAATAGCCGAGTGGTTTGATGTTTTAAAAAATTACCAGCAGCATATAAACCAAAATACAATTATAATAGGCCACAGTTTGGGTGGAATTTTTGCCTTAAGAGTCTTGGAAAAATTAGCACATCCAATCAAAGCGGCTTTTTTTATTGGAACACCGATTGGCATCTATCCGATTGCAAATTATGACCGAGATAATAGCTTTAGTGGTTTTAACTTTGATTGGGCTGAGATTAAAAATAAAGCAGAAAACTTTGTAGTTTTTCAATCAGACAATGACCCCTATGTTGGATTAGAAAATGGAAAAGAGCTGGCAAAAAATTTCGGCATTGGACTTTCATTTATACCAAATGCTGGTCATTTTAATAAAAAAGCTGGCTACGTAAAGTTTGAAAAATTGCGCGACCTGGTTTTAGAAATTTTAAAAGAAAATTAATAAATCAACTCTAAATAAAACACTCTGAGTCCACCAAAAAACACTTTTTTAAAAAAAGTGTTTTTTGTTTTCAAAAAATTTATAAAATAAATATTTTGACTTATCCACAGTTTTTTTTATTTTTTATTGTTTAGCTTGCAAAAATAGACTATAATTAGATTAGAGTAAATAAATTTTTTTACGCTCCAAGCGAGCGAAAGGGGGTGAACAACATGGCTAAGAAAAAAGTAGCAAAAAAGAAAGTAACCAAAAAAAAGGTTGCTAAAAGAAAAGTAGTCAAAAAAGCAAAAAAGAAAGTTGCTAAAAAGAAAAAAAGATAAAAAATAGATTTCAAAATAAAAATCCCAGAAATTCTGGGATTTTTATTTTATTATAATTTTAAAACAAACTTTTTTGCTTGGGTTTAATAATACTACCCTCTTTTAAAACTTTAACCACGCCATAGACACCATCGTAACCGGCTGAAATTTCAACCTGGCCACTGCGCACATTATTAATCGCTAAAACTATGTCTGGAGTTGTTATTTTTTCTAACTCCGAAGCTGATAAATCAAGCAAAATTTTGAATTCATTGCCGCCTTTGGCAATTAAGTCTTGATAAATGGCTGTGACTTTTTTGCTGCTTTTGCCAACCCCAACCACACTAGCGATAATTTCTGGCAAGGGCACCAAACTCTTAAAACCAATGGTTTTGGGCGTAAATCCTTCGGGTCGATCAGCTAATTTTTCCACTTGATTAACCACTCCAATGGTCAAAGGTTTTTTGCAAACCGGGCAAAGGCCTTTATTTTTTTGGGTTTGAGCTGGCTTAAATTGGACTTGGCAATCACGATGGCCATCCCAATGATATTTACCTTCTTCGGGAAAAAATTCAATCGTGTATAAAAATCTTTTTTGATCTTTTTCTTTAATAATCCGACAAATTTCATTAAAGCTAACTTCTGTTTCGGCAATTTCAAAAACATTAGCTTCCCGACCAAGGTTGGCCGGTGAATGAGCATCGGAGTTAGAAATCAAAGTAATTTTATCTAGCGCCGAAAGCCGCCAATTCATCGGCGGATCAGAAGAGAGTCCGGTTTCAATGGAATAAATATATTTGGTCATTTCGCCAAAACATTCTTCCAAAGTATTAAAACCGGAGTGCGAACCAAAAACCGAAAACCAAGGTGTCCAAGCGTGTGCCGGAATAACCATGGCCAAAGGATTGATATCAAAAACAATTTTTGCCACCTCTTGAGCTGAAAGCCCCATAATCGGCCGACCGTCAGCAGAAAGATTCACTTTTCGCTTCAATAAAGCGGCAATAATTTTATCAACTGTCAAAAAATCCGGCGCCAAAATACAAAGATGAATTCGCCTACATTTACCGCCTTGAGAATAAATACAGCTGAGCTCGGCTGTCAGCATAAAAAAAACTGACGTTGGATCATCTTTAAATTTAAAAAGACCGGATGCTGCCGGTACTAAATTCTCTTTTAAATGTTTTAACCAACCCGGATGCGTAAAGTCACCGGTGCCGACAATATCAATTCCCTTAATTTTTGCCCATTGAAAAATATGAGGAATATCCAAGTCTTTTGAACAGGCCCGAGAATATTTTGAATGAATATGTAAGTCGGCAATGTAACGCATTTTAATTAATCATTTTTTCGACTAAAGCCAATTGTTCGGCCGTATTTACGCCCAGCGCTTCTTTAGGTTCAATTTCAACCGTAGCAATTTCTTTTCCTTGCTGGCAAGCTAAACCAACCAAATCGGTCAAATAATATTCTTTTTGGCTATTATCATTTTTTAGCTTGTCTAAATTAGACCAAAGCCAATCGGCTTGAAAACAATAATAACCAGGATTAACTTCTTTAATTTCTTTTTGCTCTTGGGTCGCATCTCTTTTTTCAATAATCTGGCAAACCAATTTATTGTCCCCGCGAAAAATTCTGCCAAAATCATAAAAACTTTGGCGCCAATCGGAAAAATCAGGCACTTTTACCGTTGCCATAGTCAAAACTTTTTGATTAGCCAGATGAGCCGCGGCTAATTTTTTTATCATCAAAGACGACACCAAGGGATGATCACCATACAAAATCATAATGTTTTCAGCTTTGCCTTCCAGCTCTGATTTGGTGACAGAAACCGCATGGCCGGTGCCTAATTGTTCGGCCTGAAAAACGTAAGTATAATCCGGACCTAAAGCGGATTTAATCATTTCTGATTTTTGGCCGATAACAATAACCGGTTTTTGGCCAACGCCGGATTCTTTAATGGCTAAAAGTAAATGTGAAATTATTGGTTTACCTTTAAACGGGATTAAAACTTTAGGCAAATCATGATTATTCATTCTTTTGCCAAAGCCGGCGGCCAAAACCACAATTTGAATTTTATCTTCCATAAAATTAACTTTTTACTGTTTATCTAAATAAAATTTTACCTTTTTTAATTTTGTTTAATTTTCGGTCGGTAGTTGTCAGCTCAAAAACTTTTTTTAATAAATCAATATCGGTTTTGGTCTGGCTTTTCCCTCGTCGGGCAAAAACAATTTTTTGCAAATCAATTGATTTGTCCAAACTGAATTCAACTACACAATTGAAATCCTTGGCATAATTGGTAAATGACGGCACGTCAGTTGTAATCGTACCGTACAAATGGCAATTAACGCCAATGACTTTGCCAGTGTAAATTGTTGAATTAACGGCCGTTCGGGAATAATCGCCAAAAATGCTGCCCAAAAATTGACAGCTAGTATCAACGCCTGACATTCTGATTGAACTATAATTATTTTTTAGATTTGAAGTAACGGTTCCGGCGCCCAAATTAACCCACTCCCCCAAATAACTGTAGCCTAAAAATCCGTAATGATTTTTATTGGTAAAACCTTGCATGACCGAAGCTTCAATTTCTCCGGCCACTTTGCAAACATCACCAAAACAGCAACTGTATTTTAAAACAGTAAATTCACGGACCAAACAATTATTACCAAGATAAAGCGGCCCGACCAAATGGCAAAACGGCAAAACCTCGGTATTGCTACCAATGACAATTAAACCGTGACTGGAGTTTAAAACAATTTCTTTTGGCAGTTTAACATTTTTGCCAACAAACACACCGGGCTGTTTTTCATAATAATCATTTTTTAATTCATTCAAATTGGCGTTTAAAATTTCTTCATTGTAAGTTACCACCTGCCAAGGCTGATCAAAAATCGGCAAATCAATTTCAATATTTTTTAATTTTAAACCGGCTAAAAATTTTTCAACGTCTGCTTGTTTTAATTGATCAATTTTTGCCGCTGCCAAGCCAAGTTCTTTTAAATCCAAATAAGCGCCAATAATTTGTTTTTGGTGCTTAATAACTTGGCTTTTACCGATTAATTTCTTGCTTAGCTTTTTAATTACTTCAAAACTCGGAACAATTCTGGCGTTTAAAAACAAAATTTTGTTATCAGTCTGATTTGTTGGCTTATACTTTTGCTCAACTGATTGAATTAAATAATCACGAACAATTAGACCAATTTGACTGTCAGGAAATTCTTTTTTAACCAGGTCAAATAAAGTTATTCCACCACACAAAATCCCAAAACTCGGCCGAGTCAGAGTAATTGGATAAAGATTTTTTACTTGGTTGTCCTCAAATAAAATTATTTTCATAGATTTTTTATTTGTCATTCTGAGGCCGTAGGCCGAAGAATCTCCTAGTAGGGATTCTTCGCTTCGCTCAGAATGACAATGTTATAAAATTTCTTCATCTTTTATGCGAATATTTGCGCCGTTTATTTTTTCATATTCGCGTTTTTTATTTTTCTCAACTTTCTTTAAAATTTCAGCTTCAAGATCAATATTCAAAATTGCTGCCAAACCTAGAAGATATATCACCACGTCAGCCAACTCTTCGCCCAGGTCAGGTAGTTTTTTTCGATAAGCACTAAAGGCTTCAGCTAACTCACCATAAGTCAAGCCAAATTCAAAATTTACATCAGTAACATTAAAACCCTTTGCCACTTTATTATCGTATATGTTTTTTTGCAATTTTTTTAAATCAACCATATTTATTTAACTAATATTAATTTACTTATCTTATTTATCTACCAATAGACAGATCTAGCCAAAAATCCGGCAAGGCATGGAAGCCTCGCCTCTCATCTCACTATTCCACGGTTACACTTTTGGCCAAATTTCTTGGCTTATCAACGTCACAACCTTTAAGCCGGGCGATGTGATAAGCCAAAAGCTGCAAAGGAATGGTGTTTAAAATCGGCGTTAAAATGTCCAAAGTTTTTGGCACATAAATAACTTCCTCAACCATATCAGACAACTGAGTGTCCCCTTCCGAAGCCAAGGCAATGACAACACCGCCCCGCGCTTTAACTTCCAAAATATTAGAAACCACTTTGTCGTAAGTATTATCTTTATTGGCAATAAAAACCACCGGCATGTCTTTATCAATCAAAGCAATCGGTCCGTGTTTCATTTCCGCGGCCGGATAACCTTCAGCGTGAATATAAGAAATTTCTTTCAGCTTTAAAGCGCCTTCCAAAGCGACCGGAAAATTGTAACCGCGACCTAAATATAAAAAGTTTTTAGCCAAATAAAAATCTTTGGCTAATTTTAGAATTTCTTCATTTTTATTCAGCAAACCCTTAACAATCTCTGGGATTTTAAGCAGATTGGTTAAAATTTCTTTGGCTTTTTCTTGAGTGATTGTTTTTTTCAAATTACCAAGATAAACCGCCAATAAAGTCAGCATGCTTAATTGAGAAGTAAAAGCTTTAGTTGAAGCCACGCCAATTTCTGGTCCGGCATGCAAATAGCAACCGGCATCAACATATCTGGCAATTGACGAACCAACAACATTACAAATGCCAAAAGTTAAAGCGCCGTTATCTTTGGCTAGCTGTAAAGCGGCTAAAGTATCAGCCGTTTCACCCGACTGAGAAATAACGACAACCAAGCAATCCGGCCCAATTACTGGTTTGCGATAGCGAAATTCAGAAGCGTATTCAACTTCAACCGGAATTTTGGCCAGTTCCTCAATTAAAAATTCACCAACCAACCCGGCATGCCAAGAAGTGCCACAGGCAGCAATAATAATTCGCGAAATATTATTCAATCGGCCCTCGACTTCATCCAAGCCGCCCATTTTCACTTTGCCTTCTTCCAAAATTATCCGACCGCGCAAAGCATTCATGATACTTTCGGGCTGCTCAAAAATTTCTTTAAGCATAAAAGTTTCAAAACCGCCTTTTTCAATCTGACTTAGGTCCCAATTGATTTCTTCCACTTTTTTTTCTACGCCATTATTACCAATTAAATTGCTGACCTGATGACTGTTTTCGGTAATCGTGGCAATTTCATTGTCATCCAAATAAATTACATGTTTGGTGCTGGCAATAATTGCCGAAGCGTCCGAAGCGATTAAATATTCACCTTTACCGACACCGATAACTAAAGGACTGCCTTTTTTGGCAACTACTAAAACATTTGGCTCGTCAGCACACAGCACCACTAAACCATAAGTACCCTCGACTTGTTTTAAAGCCAAAGTTACCGCTTCGGTTAAATTCCTGGCGGGTTTATATTTTTCAATCAAATGCGCCAAAACTTCCGAATCGGTTTGAGAAGTAAATTTATGACCTTCAGATTCCAAAACTTTTTTAAGAGTTGAAAAATTTTCAATAATACCATTATGAACCACGGCAATTTTTTGGTGGCAATCAAAATGCGGATGGGCATTGGCTTCTGACGGTATGCCGTGAGTGGCCCAACGGGTATGGGCAATGCCAACATTGCCGGATAAATTTTTATCTTTGATCGTGTCTGATAATTGTGAAATTTTTCCTTTGACTTTCACCGAATTAATTTTTTGACCATCCCAAATTGCTACGCCGGCCGAATCGTAACCGCGATATTCCAAGCGTTTCAAACCGTCAACCAAAATCGGACTTGATTGCTTATTACCAATATAACCAACAATCCCACACATATTATATTTTCTCCCAAGTAAACTCAAAAAGAATTTTTTGAGTTTGATAAATATTAAAATCTTGAATTATAACGCCGATAGGCCGATTATGATGATCAACCGAAATCATCGCCACTTTACCCGCATAAATCAAAGTGTAAGTTGGCGCACTTTCTTTTTTAGTTAACCACTTTCTGGAGTCCAGTCCTTGAGTTTGACCGCCCGGACCAATAGAAATAACTTTAACCGAGACACCGGCTTTAATTCGGTCTTTGGAAAATTCGGGGTAAGCCTGATAAATATATTTTTTGATTGTTGACGAAGAATAAACATAATACTCTTTGTTTGAATCAATTTGACAACAGCTAATGACATCTTGCAAAATCATTTTAATACCATTGTCACCATCATAAAATTTTACAATTGGTTTATTGCCGGCATTATCAAAAATTGATTTTAACTGCGGGATAACTTCACCAAGCTCCCCTCTCATTTTTTCTAGCTGCGATTGTTTTTGATCAATCACTTCGGTTAATTTGGCCGGATCTTCGGCAATAAAATATTGGTGTTTGTCTTGATGATAATAACTGATTAAACCTAGTTCAATTAAAGCTTTTAAAATATCATAAACCGTCCCGCGATTAATCCCCGATTCGTCAGCGATTTTTCGAACCGGACTTGGACCTAACTTCAGGCAAGCGATATAAATTTTGGCTTCTTTGTCACTTAAGCCAATTTTTTTGAGGGTTTTTTCAATCATATTGAATAAAAACATTATACCTCTGTGGCAGATGTTGTCAACTTTTTTTCTACAAAAACTGTGGATAAACTATTAAAATGGCTAAATTTAGCTAAATATTAATAAAAAATGTGTCAAAAATTAATAAAAAAATACGGCTGCTCAAAATGAGTAGCCGTAACTGCAAAGAACGCGGTATGGTCAAGCGGAAACGAGCTGCAGGCCAGCTTTTGTGTCGACAAATCCCCCGTCGACAAGCATCTGGATACTTGGAATGATCCGGTTGGCCGGCAAAACTTCGGCCACGACCGAATGATCGTTGCTTGGAATCCAGCCAAACATGTTGGGCTGCGACATTACTTCGCGATTCAAATCGGCGATGGTGTCAACCGTCCACTGATCAACCGGCGGCGCCGACAGAGCCATCCGCAAAACAAAAGCGGATATTTCCTGCTGCATCTTGGCTTCTTTGCCGTCGTCGTTGGCAGCATCCAGGCGCGAATTGGGATTCGCAACGCAAATTGCCGTGCGACCGTTTTGAGCGCTTTTATCTTGGGCAAACATCGCCGTCAGAGTCTCCTCCAGGTATCCGGAGGCAAAAGGCCGCGTCATCGCCAGTTCCCAACTCATCACGAATTCACCGGTGAGCATCCACTTGTCCGGCACCAACCGGTAGAACATGTCGCTGCAACGCTGCCTGATTGGGTCAGAAAGGGCGTTGCTTTGCGCCAAAACGTTTAGCAAAGTCCGGGCAAGCATACAACGCTCGTTGGTCCGACCAAACTTGGCCATTTTGGCGTACTGCGCATCCGGCCGTTCCAGCAAGCCCCAGACCAGGAATTCCAGCGCCCGATAGCGCTCGTACTGCTGAATTTCCGCATCATGCTGACACAACCACTGCGGGGCACCGTGGATTTGGGCCAGAAAATACCGATGCAAATAACCGGCCAAAACCGACAAGCCTTTGCCAAAACCTTCCGGCCGCTTGGTCAGATTAAGAATCGGCAAAAGTCTCAGCCAATCAATCGTGTCCAGCAGATCCTTCCAGTACGGTAGGTGCACGCCCGAAAAACGCATGACGCCCTGAAGCGCATCGTCATCGCTGTCGTGGTTGACGATTGTGATGCAATCTGACGGCATCAATTTCGTGACTGTGCTCAGTAGCGGTCTGGTGACATCACCATTCTCGCGCATTGGCACAACCATTACCAAGCGTCTGTCACCGAGGAATTGTTTGATGCGGGGTGTCGCCAGAGTCATCTCGCGATTAGCCGCTTCCAGTGCCTCGCTGGGCACGTCATATTCACCGCCGCCCGGCTCAAGGTAATTGGCCGCAAACCGGCGCTGCAATTCTCCAGTTTCTGGAAGTTCAACTTCGTACGCGCCATTGCAGCGGTCGTGATCCATTCCGAGAGTTCTTTTGAACTCATCGTCACCGATCGGTGGTTTTCTTACTTCTTCTGCTCCTGCTGAGTTCATGAGTACTTCCTCCTTATATCCTAAGCTTCTGCCTTTTACTATGACCGAGTAGATTCCAATCTACTGTTTTCCAATGTAACCCAGTAAAGCTTTTTGGATAAAAAACCTTGCTGGGTTACACTTTTTTGTAAAGAACTAATTTATTTTGAATGGATTAAATCCCGACTTGGCCTGATCATTCATTTGAGCCACCAATAGATTCCAACTGACAAAATTTGGCGCTGCCAATGGTTTACCGGTCTCAGCGTGATAATTTTCATGCATGCCACCGGTTTTTTTCAAATCAGCCAAAACAATTCTGGTAACTTTAGCCGCCAACTGATTGGCTTCTTTTTTAAAACCATAATTAAGTAAAGCATGCATGGCAAAATAATTAACCAATGGCCAAACCGGTCCCTGCCAATTGGAGAATGGTTTAATAATATTGGTGTTGTTGTATTCTGAGTCATCGGCTGAAAGCGAGCGAACACCGTGGCGCGACCAGAGTTTTTTCGGATTTAAAAGATATTTTTCAATTGATTTTCTTCCCTCTTTTTGCGGTGCCAAACCTTCCCACAAAGGAATAATACTGGAATAACCAACCCGCTTGATCAATTTGCCTGTCTGGGTATCAAGATTATAAAAAACACTGTCTTTTTTATCCCAAAGTTTATTTAAAATAGCGGCTTTAAGTTTTTGGGCTTTGGCCTGATATTCTTTTTGACTCCTGGCTAATTTGAGGTGACCGGCAATTTTTGCCAACGCCAAATATTCACGATACAAAAATGTATTCAAGTCCACCCCAGCCACACTGCCGTCACGAAAATCCAAAATTGCCACGTTATTGTCCGCGCCTGATTCCATTCCGTTTTGCCAACAAGCCAAAACCTTACCTTTTTTATCAACGCATTTAGTGGCGCGATACTCAACAACTTTTTTTAATTTTGGTAAATTAGGTTTAAGCCAATTGTAATCGTTTAAAAATCGACTGGCAAAATAAGAGCCTTGGGCTAAAAAAGGTTTAATGTGTTTCAAGCGCCGATCAATTCCGTCCGGAGTTAAAAGTCCCGGCACAAAACCGTTTGATCGGGTATGCTCGAAATAATTCAAAGCCCAATTTTTCAAAAAAATCGCTTCGGAAGGGATGTCGGAGGCTAAACTCATGCCAACAAAAAATGCGTCCCAATCCCATTGCTCTTGATAAGGGCCAGCTGGCACCAAATAATCATGTTTTAGGTACCCCGCCGCTTTCCTTTTTACTTCCGCTTTTTTGGGCAAAAGCAATTTTTTTATTTCTACTTCTTGGTTCATAAATTATTTATAATTATTAAATACTAAATAAGCGCCACCTTTAATAATGGCTTGCTCGTTTAATTTACTAACTTCAATTTTTAAATCTGATTTTTCAATCGGCCGAAATTTTAATATTGTTTCAATCATTGAATCGAAAAATAAATCATAAACTTTTGACAGACCACCACCAATAACAATTATTTCTGGATCAATTGAATTTGTTATCCAGGCCAAAGCATAGCCCAAAGCGTTGCCAAAGCGCTGCCAAACTGCAACGGCCTCCTTTTCTTTAGCGTAAGCTTTTTTGGCAATTTCAATTGTGTTTAGATTCTCGTTTTTTAGCTTAGCGTAATTATTCATAATCGCCTTAGTACTAATTTCTGTTTCAATTACTTCATTAGTAATATAGGGTGAAAAAGCATGTTCCATTGCTAAATTGTGCGCACCATTAAAAATGGTGCCATTAATCACTAATCCCGTACCAAAACCAGTACCCAAAGTACAGCCAAAGACAACCGAGCCGGGTTTACCATTTTTAGCTAAACCAGCGCCATAAATTGTTTCACCTAAAGTAAAAACATTGGCGTCATTATTGGCAAAAACTGGCAAACCAGAAATTTCAGATAAAATTTTTCCTAAACTAAAATTTCTCAAAGTTGGTAGATTGGGAACACTTTCAGACAGAGTAAAGGTTTTAAAATCAAGCGGACCGGGACTACCGCCACCAATACCAATAATTTTACAATTTAAATTATTTGCCTGCTGTTTGCATTTATTTATCAGTTCTAGAAATTGCTTGGTTATAAAATCAGCCGAATTGGCAGGATTAATTTCGGTTTTATTAATTGAGCCAACAATTGCGCCATCGCTTTTTACTAAAGCCATGGCTAAATGACTGCCGCCAAAATCAAACCCAATTGCCAATTGGAAATCTTTATTCATACTATTTCCATTCTTTTACAGCTTGTTGATAAACATCCGGATTGCCAACATCAAACCACTGACCCGCAAACATATAACCAAAAAGCTTTCTTTGTTCAACCAGCTTTGGAAAAACATCTTTTTCCAAACGCTTGGTATTTTCGGTCAAATAATTAAAAATCGCCGGTTCAAAAAGATAAATTCCGGCATTAATTACATTTGATAAGTTTTTTCTTTGATCTGGTTTTTCCAAAAATGAATAAACATGGCTGCCCTGAACGCGAACCACGCCCCAATCAGCTGAGCGATTAACTGAAGTTAAAGCCATGGTGGCCAAAGCATTATTGGAAAGATGAAAATCAACTAAATCATTTAAATCAATGGTGGCCAAAACATCGCCATAATAAACCAAAAACGGTTGATCACCGATTAATTTTTTCGCTTGCAACAAAGGTGCGGCCGTACCAATTTCCAGTCTACCTTGTTCCAAATAAGTAATTTTTACTCCCCATTTTGAACCATCGCCAAAATACTGTTTGATTTTATTGCCCTGATGACCAATGGAAATAATTAATTCCCGAACATCATAGCGGCGCAAACTTTCAATGATATAATCTAAAACCGGTCGGCCGTTGACGGAAATCATAGCTTTAGGCATTTCATAGGTGAACGGCCGCATTTTCAAACCCTGACCACCGGCCAAAATGACTGCCTTTTTTATTTTTGGGGCAAAGTATTTACTTAAAACATATTCAATCGCATGCGATCGGTTCCGAATTCGAGAGCCATCAATATATTCATCCAGCTGATTTAGAATGTCCTTTTTAAGGGTAATTGTTAGTCTTGTTCTATCCATATTTAAGTCAATTTTTATTTAATAATTTTCAATTTTCATTAAATTTCGCAATTTTTAATTTTCAAACCCTGCCATGTGTAATTGAAAATTAGGTCATTAAAAATTGATTGAGAATTGTAAATTGATAATTGTTAGTTCCTATATTATCATACTATATCATACAAAAAACTAAGTCAAGAACGTTTTTTGGCCAAAAAAAAGGCAAAAACCTGGGGTTTTTGCGGGTGCTAGCAAGGAACAGTATCGGGGCTTTCCGGATCAAAGTGAGTCCGGCGCGGTTCAATGATAAGCACATCAGTCAAAGCTTTCATTGAGTGCTTAACTCCTGGCCAAATGGTCAAGGTGTCGTGCTCTTCCAGTGTCACTTCTTCAGTGACTCCGTCCAACCCAACAAGAGTTACTGCCATTCTGCCTTTGGCCAAAAACAGCAGCTCCGGATTCTTCGACGGATCAGTACCGTGATGGACGTGCTGACCAAACTGCTGCCCAGCATGCCTATAGTAATTCGTAATCTGAGCCATTTCCCAGCCAGGTGGAAACTGCCACTGGAGGGTGGCGCCACGAGGGTCAGCCGGATTAACCGGTTGGAGCTTTTCGACTTTAAAGCCTTTTTCTGGATTCATTTCATACCCTTTCGATAGACTGCCGACGGTTGAAAGATTTGATTTATATCTTAACTAATAATTCAAAAAAAGGCAAATAAAAACCAGGGATTAAACCGAGGTTCTTTGTTAAACCCGAAAAAGGCCGGGCAGGTTGGCAGTGATTTTTATTTTCTGTTTTTTAGCAATCAAAAAGTCCCGCAACAAAGCGGGACTTAATGTTAAATTGGCGGTGACCTACTTTCCCCTATAAGAGTATCATCGGCGCTGAAGGGCTTAACTGCTGTGTTCGGGATGGGAACAGGTGTTACCCCTTCGCTAAAACCACCAAAAGGAAGTATCCGAAGCAAAAATCAGAATATTTCGGACACTTGGCTTCTGGTAATTTAAAAAAGAAAAACAATAATCAAAATTCAACGCTCCCAATTCTTGTGGTTAAATAGATCGGTAATTAGTACGGCTCGGCTTAAGCCATTACTGGCCTTACACCTGCCGCCTATCAACCCGGTAGTCTCCCGGGAACCTAATAATGAAATCTAATCTTGGGGACAGCTTCGCACTTAGATGCTTTCAGCGCTTATCTAAACCGAATGTAGCTACCCAGCGGTGCCCCTGGTAGGACAGCTGGTACACTAGAGATTCGTCCGTCTCGGTCCTCTCGTACTAGAGACGGGACCCCTCAAATTTCAACGCCCACAGTGGATAGGAGACCGAACTGTCTCACGACGTTCTGAACCCAGCTCGCGTACCGCTTTAATTGGCGAACAGCCAAACCCTTGGGACCTTCTACAGCCCCAGGATGCGATGGGCCGACATCGAGGTG
>Ga0172379_10001676_pt1 | contig 42981 bp, 41 predicted proteins | sample GrowelOW334metaG_FD_119756 | JGI IMG/M metagenome (GOLD analysis project Ga0172379, IMG submission 119756) | Groundwater microbial communities from an aquifer near a municipal landfill in Southern Ontario, Canada - Groundwater well OW334 metaG | ecosystem: Environmental > Aquatic > Deep... | reverse complement strand
TGGAGCAGATGTAAAAATCAAAGCAAAGCTTACCGTTTTTGCTGATAGAACATTTGAACTAACGCTTGGAACTCCTGTTACTTCAAATCTTATTCTCTGGAAACTTGGAGAAAAGCTTGGATCAGGCGAACCAAACAAGAAAAAAATCTGAAAAATATCTAGAAAAGATCTTGAAGAAATAGCAGAACTCAAAAAGAGCGATATGAATACAAATGATATGGATGCTATGGTCAAAATCATAGCATGAACTTGCAAAAATATGGGAGTTGAAGTCGAGAAATAGAACGTCAGATTGCAGAGTTGTCATTATTGTCCCTGTCATTGCGAACGAAAGTGAAGCAATCTGGGAAATAAAAAAATATTTGGTCTGATTGCCGCGTCGTTAGACTCCTCGCAATGACGGACCATTGAAAAAACATAATCGGGAGGACTAAACGTCCGTTTGAACCGCTTTTATTATTTACAATCAATTAGTATGGCAACACACGGAAAAAAGTACACAGAATCTAAAAAATTAGTAGATTCAACAAAGTTGTATCCTATCGCAGAAGCGGTAGAATTGGTAAAAAAGACAACTATTACAAAGTTTGATTCGACGGTAGAAATCGCAGTCAAGACCTTTGCAAATCCAAAATTCAACGACCAGATGATGAGAGGAACAACTATTCTTCCTCATGGAACAGGTAAGACCAAAACTATTGCAGTCTTCTGTGATGAAGATAAGGTAGCTGAAGTCAAAAAAGCTGGTGCAGATATTGCTGGTAAAGATTCAGTACTCGCCGACATCAAGGCAGGAAAATTCAATTTTGAAGTATTGATTACTACACCAGAATTGATCAGAGATATGGCAAGTGTTGCAAAACAACTTGGACCAAAGGGTTTGATGCCATCTCCAAAAGCTGGTACCGTAGTGACAAATCTTGCGCAAGCAGTGGAAGAATTCAAAAAAGGAAAGGTAGAATTCAAACTTGATAAAACAGGGAATATTCACTCTCCGATAGGTAAAGTATCTTTTGATACCAACAAATTGGAAGAAAATATTACTAGCTTCCTCAAAGCATTGGAAGAAAATAAACCAGTAGGAGTAAAAGGAAAATTGGTCAAAAAGATCGTCCTTTCTACAACTATGGGTCCTGGCGTTCAAATCGCATGTTAATTCTTCTTACATATTTCTTTAAGAAAAAAAACACCCCTCGGGGTGTTTTTTTTTGGAGAAGAAGAAAATATTATTTCTTATAAGGCTTTCCTTGTTCATCGTAATAATTGTTTTTATCTTCATATTTATAGAGAGGATCGCCATTTACTTCTTTAAAACTTTCAGCATCAGCTCATTCTATTTTTTTACTTTGTATCCAAACATTATCTATGTCTTTATAAGCATCGCCAACTTCTTTAAAACCCTCAGCGACTACTCCTTCCAATTTTTTTCATCAGTCAAAAATATTTTTTCCATCAGTGATCTTCCTTTCATTTCCCTCTCCTGGTAATGCTTTTGCGTCCTTTGGCTTTATTCATTCTAGTTTTTTTACATCTGCTCATCATCAAAAACAACTTACATATCGGACATTGTTTTCGTCTTTGCAATAGGCGCCATTTATTACCTTAAACGAAGCAGGAACTGCTCACTCCAATTTTGTTCTTCAACGATAAAAAACATTATTTTTGTCCACAACAAATAACATGTAGCCATTGGAAGCATCAATTTTTCCTATTGTTTTTACATCCCAAGATTGAAATCTTTTGTCTGGAGTAAAGTCATATATTTTATTTTTATCACATGCAAGGTCATCATATAATACCTTAAAGGTTGTAGTGTCAACTCATTCCAAAGTATCAACATTATTTGGGTTATACTTTCTCGAAATTTCATATCTACATACTTTATCTTTATCTTTTATAAATGCGATACCGTATTCCCAATATAATACTTCAGCTGTTTTAACATCAATATTTTCAATTCTACTTGAATGATATCAAGAGCCTAAATAAAGTCATGAAGGGGCTTTTTTAAATTGAGGTATTTTTTCATATCACTGAGCTTCTGCTTTTCATCCATTAAGTGTCCCATATAATGCCAATCAAGCCAATCAAAGCTTCGCTCAGGTTGCTAATTTTGCTATTGATGATTTGAGTTTATTCATCTTGTAGGGCATAAGAGATAAATTATTACGAAATGAGTATACATAATAAAAATTAAAAGTCAAGTAAAAAGAAGATTAGTGCTTACTAACAAAAACAAACCCTCCCCGACCTCTTATTCTTAAAGAATTCCGCTTTCTAGGCCAGTGCACTTGTCCGAGCTAACCAAGCTACGAACAATTCAATCACAAATATAAGCTGAGGTGGGGACCCTCTGGGGTCCGAAGCAAATGGACTACCATTGATAGCAAGACAATACACAGATAACTAGTCTGTAAAAAAGAGGCTGCGAGTTTGCAACTGGCGAGGCTTTTTTGGGTATTTATCCTTTAGGGCTTTTGCAGCCGGAAGGCGAAGTCCTCGTAGAGGGCAAAAGTACCACGCCGTAGGCATAGCGCCGCAGGCATGTAGAGAAAGTGCAGAAAGTAAGGACAGACACAAAACACACTTACAAAAAAAGCAGACTGAACTGTTCATTCAATCTGCTTCTCTCTATTTTTTATTTAAATTCTTTTGTTCAATGCGTGGACATAAAAGTACGAAAATACCAATGCAAGACTAGTAACTACCACGATTTGAATGAGGTAGAGAATTCACAAGAATCCGATAGTTCCTATGGCATCAAATATGCTTACGCCAAACAATTTTCCTAGATAGATATTTACGATAGAACCAGTGATGAATAAGAGGAGGAGACAGAGTGCAAATGATCACATGATAACTCCAAAGCTCATCCATACAAATCCTTTGGTGATTTGCTGACTCGCTGCACCCAATATTTTCTTGACCTTGAAGTCGTAGGCAAATTTGTCAAAGATATTTCTCAATAAGAATGCTACAAAGGTGAGGATGATGACACCAAGAAGTGCGATGATGCTGTATGACAATACTTGCAAGAAATTGGTGAAATTGATGATGGTCAGGACTCTGTTTTCTTGTTGTTGAAGGCTCTTGTCGGGATCGATATCTTTGATGTTCAAGATGATATCTTTGTGTTTGAGAATGATTGTTTTCAATGATTCGTACTGATCTTCATTTCTAAACATCACATACAAGGTAGCGGGAAGGGGATTGTCGATGCCGTATTTTTCAAAGTTGCCGACTACATTAGGAATCTTTTTTTCCAAGAAACTAAGCGCATCGTCTTTGGATGAGAACATTGCAGTCAATCATCCAGCTTTCAATTCGTCTTTGATAGAGATGATTTCTGTATAGGTTTCACTTTCTTTTCCAGGAACATCTTTGATGTAAAAGTACATTCCGACCTTATCTTTGAGGGTGTCTGCAAATTGACCAGAGTAGAGTGATACGCCCATGAAGGTGTTCAACAAGAAAAGAAGCACTCCTATCAGAACACTCACCAAACCGAGTTGGTACCAGGATACTCTAAATACTTCTCCTAGATCTTCTCGCAAAACTTTTGTTACATTTCCTTTTTGCATTTTCATTTTTTAGATAGTAAATACTTTTTACTTTATACTCGGTACTTTTTACTTACTCGTAAACATGTGTTGTGTCTTGATAAATTTTTCAAAGAGTCAGATTTTGTTGTCGTAATAATTGATGTCCTTGTCTATGGTTTGAAGATTGTCGTGATGCTTGTAAAAATAGTTGATCATATTTTTTGCATTCTTATATCTATGCTCCAATACATATAATTGAATGAGATTGTAGATGACTTCTGCATCTTTGTTGTTGATAGCAAACGAATCTTTGATGAGATTGATTCCTTTTTCTCTATTGCCATATCGATATTCACACAGGCCATAGCATCTTACGATTTCGTGGTTTTCCGCCTTGGTAAGCTCCAATGCTTTCTGCAAAAATTTCTTTGCCTCCTGTCGATTATTTTTTTCCATTTCGAGTACTCCTTTTATATACAGTCCGAGAGGGTCATTGTTATTTTTCTTTGCATTGAGAAAATCAATGGCCTTGGCAGCACTTCAGATTTCACCTTTTCTATATTGAATATCAGTCACTTGCAAAAGCGCATCCTCATTACTAGGATCCTTGCACAAGATAGTATTGATTTTTTTCATAGCTTCATCAAACTTTCCCAACTCTTTGAGTTGCTCGATTTCATCAATAAGCGTTTCAGGAATATATGCTGACATACGATATAATAAGGAGTAAAGGGAGTAGAACGGTAAACGGCACACGTAGTACGTTATCCATTAACCGTTAAACTTTATCCGACATATAAATTCTATTCAAAATATAGTATAAACTCAAATTTTGATGACTATCTTTACCTTTAGTAGTTTACATTTACCAAAAAAATAGCATAAAATCACTAAAAAACAATAAATACTGTGCACAGTCTGAGGTCTGAGGTCTAAGTTCTAAGATCTAATTAGCGTTTTGTCAGAGCGTAAGCGGGATATTCATCGTTTCTCCTTTTCTGATGAGAGTGAGACTGACATTGGTATTTGGCGTATAGGTGTAGAGTTGGTACAAAAATGGCGTTTTCTGGTTTACGGGCTTATCATCTATGGCCGTAACGATATCTCATTTGGTGATTCACGCTAGCGCTGCGGGTAAATCCGCAAAAACATCCTTGATATACACGCCATCGGATTCAGTTAGTTTCATTTGTGTTTGTATGTCCGGAGTGATATCTACATAGGCGATACCTATCAAAGGTCTAGAAATTTTATCATAGTCTTGGATGGATTTGAGTGTTGCATCGACAAATTCCTTGGTGATAGGGAGAGAAAAAGCCACTCCATCAGCCTCACTGCTGATAGCAGTATTGATCCCGATGACATTACCATAGATATCCAGGAGCGGACCTCCGCTATTGCCAGGATTGATAGGCGCATCCGTCTGAAAGAGTCAGACATAGAGGTTTTTCCCTTGATTGATTTTGAGTTCTCTATTTCTTGCGCTGATGATGCCCATAGTCACGCTATTTTGATATTCAGCGAGAGAATAGCCGATCGCAAGCGCAAATTGTCCTATCTTCACCTCATCTTGCATGCCGATAATAGTCGCCGCAGGCAGGTCATGTACCGCTTCTCCTTTGTCATTGACGACTTTCAGTATCGCGATATCGAGATTATCATCAAACCAGATTTTATCGACATTGTAGTTGTGACCGTCGCTAAGTACGACAGAATATTTGGCATTGGTATCTTCTACGACATGTTTGTTGGTGATGATGTAGCCGTCTTTGGAGACGATAATTCAGCTTCCACCGCCCACTTTGGCCGTCTGAGAAGCGACAGCACCAGGTCCCACCAAACTCGCAGGATCTTCCATATAAAATTTCATATTTTTGCTCACCATGATGCTGACTACCGATTTCGATGCCTCAGTAATCGTATCTATCATCTGATTTTCAAAAAGTCCCAACGCTGACCTCTTCGCGTCTATCTTGGCTTGTGAAGCGGAAGTTTTGATGGTCCCCGTCATGGCCGCAAGTCTCTTATTCATCATATTGAGAAACAATATTCCTCCCAGAAGCACTACGATAGTAGTCAGGCAGAGATTGAGAATGATGGTTTTTTTGCTTGGCATAAAAGGTATGGTAAATGGTAAATGGTTAACGGTTAACGTCAGTATTGTGCGTTATCCATTAATCGTTCTACGTTTCACGTATTTTTTTTCAACTCCAACACAGAAAATCCTGTGTACAAAGCCGATTTTTATGATAGATGATGGAAGTAAAAAATAAGTAAAAATACGCTTGACATTTAATAGTAAATATCTATGATAAAGAAGTAAAAAAAATTTAAAACAAAACTATATGAAAAAAATTATTTTAGTTGCAATGTTTACCTCATTGGTAATGGCAACACAGGCACAAATGACTTCAACGAAGAGCAATCCACTTCCCGTGACTGCTAATCAGCCAGTACCCACAACATGCCAAGATCGGCCCGTTGAAGTAAAGAAACAAACCCCAGTCGTAAAAAAGACAGGGACTGTACAAAAAACAAACAAAAAAAATGTTGCACCTGTGTCAAAATCTGATTCTACTTACTGGTTCGCCAGCTGGTTTGCTCAGTATTCAGGTATTCCTATCTTCCCAGGGAATGGGAGATTTAAGATGCCAACAGGGACAAAAAAGAGTGATTTTTTAAAGATGCTCAACAAAGAACGCGCGGCGTTCTATTGTATCGATGCATTTGAAGTGCCCCAAGAAACATACCATGCAGATAGCGATACAATGAACAATGCTATTTCTACTGAATGGGATGTTGAGTATGTTATTATAGGCGGCACTCCTTCAAGAATTATACAGGGTAGTTGTACTATGAAAATGCATAAATTGGGCTTTGACTTCCATTATGCCGAATCAGAAATTTTGAAAAGCTTAGAGCTATCAGCTGATGGCTCCGGCATTCCAACAAAAGAAAATTGTGAATACTACAAGGCTGCTGTGACGAAATTTACAAAAGTCACAAAAGCAAAAACCACAAAATCAAAAAAATAGCGGCACATACAACCGCTAAATGCATATTTCAGGGAGATGAATTCCATCTTCCTGATTTTTTTGATTGAAAAAAATCGCCCCGATACTTCGGGGCCGACAATATGGTTGAATATTGGTGCTGAATATATATTCTCCACTGTAAAATAAAATATAAACGAAAATAATAAATACTATGTCCAAAATTAATAGTACCTTAAATGAGTGTGCCAAGACATTTATGGAATATGTCTGTGAACGGCACACAAAACCTGAAAGCATCAGTATTGATGGTTTTATACAGGATAATAAATTGAATACGGAAGATTTTTTGGAAAAAGTAAAAGAATGTGACGACAGTGAAAGAATAATCAAGAAGAAGAAAATTGAAGCGAAAAAGAGAGGAATAGATGAGAAATTTGTAGAAAATCAATTCTATTCTTTCTACTCTATTTTAGGCAGAAAACTAAGCCATGTGCTTACAGAAAAAAGAAGAAAAGAAAGACAAGGTAAGGGCATTGCATTCATAAAAAAATCTGATGATGGAGATAATAATGCATATTATGCAAAAATCCATCATGGATATCTCTTATAAGAGATTTATAAATTATAGGCGCTTGGAATATCAATTCAAGTGGCCTTTTTTTAACAAAAAAATCGCCCCGATACTTTGGGGGCGACTCTATAATTCTATCCATTCATTTCTAGAAATTCATACTTCCTTAATAATCTTTGAAATCAGACCAACTCATACATCATGCCCGCCATGCATAGGAATTGGGATAATCTCTGATCATTTGGTCATGTGCAAATGTCTGCCTCATGTTTCTGGTCATTCATATCATAATTTTCTTAACTTCTCAATGACCGCATCGGGTTTCAATGGCACTAGTCTAGGCATATTCTACTTGGTGTGCTGAGGTAAACGATTTTATCTCTTTAATTATTGTAACATCATTGTGTTGGATTTTATGAAAAATGACTGATTCTATGGCATCAACCAGGTTTTCTCTCGCTTCTTCTGTATTTTGTCATTGTGAAAAAAATCCTTGATATCATGGTACACTTGCAACAATATATCAGTTTTCATCTTTTTCATAAATCGCTTTTGCTAGAAGGTGATTGATGTAATTTGAAAGCATTTTTTTATTGGTTGAGAATAAAACCAACTCTTATATACTGATTTCCTCTCGATTTTCAACAAAGAAAAAAAGCCGGACATGCCGGCGTTATAAATTGTAGAAATAGATTTTCATTGCTGTCTCCAAAAATTGGTAGGATTCAAGCGTTTCTTTTGAAGATCATCTTTATTGCCATTCATAAAGAAAACAATGTCGGAAGTTTTTGGTGTGTACCTACGAAGCTTTCCATTACAATTAGTATATACAAAGGAAGCCTTACCTTTTTTCTTTATTATCTCCTTTATTATCCCGCATTCTCCTATTATGGGGAAATTATTGCTGGTATATGTGGTCGAGCCATCTATCGCTGATGCGCCAACAGGTTTATCGGCACCAGGGAAGATAGCAATTTGCACACCTTTCAAATGATCAATGCGTGTTATATCCGCAGTGATTTCTTTTACACGGACCAGATTTTCTAATGTCCAGTTTACGGGCTTGATTTCTTTTTTAATTTCTTTCATAATCTATTTTGTTTTTGGTTCATAATTAGGTTTACAATATATAAATATCAAATCGCCACGAAAAGTCAACTACAAAAAATCGGCATTTCTGCCGACTTTCCATTGACTCGTGCCGCGACCCGCGACCCTCGTCCCGGAACTCTGTGAGTTCCTATTTATGCTTTTTCATGCGCCGACTGTTTTCGAAATCTAAAACCACTTCACTGTATTCGTGTTTTTAGTTTCTCAAATCGCCGGCACAACTCAACCACCAAAAAACCTGCGTTTTACTTGTTTTTTTGGTGGTTGAGTTTGTCCTCTTCGTGTGCTTCAATGACATCATTGATATTCCCCTTATACATGAAGAATTCTTCTGGAACATTGTCCATATCTCCATTGATGATCTTTTCAAATCCTGTGATGGCATCTTCTAGTTTCACATACTTACCCTTGAAGTTGGTAAACTGCTCAGCGACAGAGAATGGTTGGGAGAAGAATTTTTCGATCTTTCTTGCTCTATTTACTACCATCTTATCTTCATGAGACAACTCTTCCATACCCAGGATCGCGATGATATCTTGCAACTCCTTGTATTTTTGCAGGATTCTCTGTATTTCTTTTGCGACAAAGTAATGTCTCTTGCCTACAACATCCTCAGACAAGATAGTTGAGGTACTATCAAGAGGATCTACCGCAGGATAGATACCTTTTTCTGAAATTCCTCTACTCAATACGATGGTCGAATCCAAGTGAGTAAAGGTCGTAGCAGGAGCAGGATCCGTAAGATCATCCGCAGGCACATAGACCGCTTGGACAGAAGTGATAGATCATTTATCTGTGGAAGTAATTCTTTCTTGCAAGATACCCATGTCGCTCGCGAGCGTAGGCTGATATCCTACCGCAGATGGGATTCTTCCCAAGAGCGCAGAGATTTCAGATCATGCCTGAGTAAATCTAAAGATATTATCTACAAAAACCAATACATCCTTGCCTTCTACATCTCTGAAATATTCTGCCATCGTAAGTCCGCTGAGCGCAACTCTTGATCTCGGTCCAGGCGTTTCATTCATCTGTCCGTAGACCATGGCTGTTTTATCCAAGACGCCAGAATCTTTCATTTCATTATATAAGTCATTTCCTTCTCTTGTTCTTTCTCCTACTCAACACACAACAGACACTCCACTATGTTCATGTCCGATATTGTGGATAAGCTCCATCATCACGACAGTTTTTCCTACTCATGCACCTCAGAAAAGTCCTACCTTTCCTCCTTTAAGCATCGGAGCAAGAAGGTCGATGACCTTGATTCCTGTTTCAAGCAATTCGGCCTTGGTAGTCAAATTTGTGAATGAAGGTGATTTTTTGTGGATAGCATGTCTTTCTTTGGTTTTGATATTTGGGGTACCATCGATCGTATTTCCTAGGACATTAAACATATGTCCCAGTACTTCAGGGCCTACGGGTACTTTGATTGCATCTCCAGTATTATTTACGAGGTCTCATCTCTTGAGTCCGTCAGTAGAATCCATAGCGATACCTCTTACGACTCCATCTTCGAGAAGTTGAAGTACCTCGATCACGACTTCATCGCCGTTGCTGTTCTTTTTGTCTACAACAAGAGCATCGTACACCTTTGGCGGATCCTTTTCAAATTTTACTTCTACCACAACTCATTTGATAACGGTAATTTTTCCTTGCATCACAGTTTATTTTAATAAATAAATTTACTCAACTTTTGTCCTCCTTTGTAAAGGAGGGGGACCACTTGTGGTGGAGGATTTAAATCCCTCTGTCCTTCGGACTTCTCACTTTGTAAAGGGAGACAATTATATGTTTAATTACTTTCGATCGCAATTTTTGCGCTCACGATCTCAGATATTTCTTGGGTAATCTTTTGTTGACGAGTCTTGTTGTAGAGAAGATTCAAGCTACCAAGAATGTCTCCACAGTTGTCTTTCGCATTTTTCATCGCGAGCATACGCGCTGCATGTTCTCAGGTTTTATTATTGATGACGGCATTGTACAAGATATGTTCTACGAGTTCTTGAATCAAGAGTTGTTTGTATTGTTCCATATTTGGCTCGATGACGAGATCGCCAGGAGATTTGAAATCCACAGAACTGAGCTTGATACCTAGATCTCTCAAAAATCCTTCAAAACTTTCCTCATCCAAAGGAAACAATTTAAATCTCAAAGGTACTTGGGTAACGGTATTTTTGAAGAAGTTGAAGTAGACTTTGATCTTGGAATAAGACTTGCTTACGAGTGCTTTTCTCACATAGGCAAAGACACTTCTCAGATCGTTTGCATCGGTATCATCTTTGAGATGAAGCGAGCCTACAACATTCCATTTGTCTCTGATAAAGAATTCAAGTCCCTTCTTTCCTATTGCGATGATGTCTGTCTTTTCTCTTCGGTCTCTATATTTTCCACTGATATGTTTGAGGAGTTTGGAATTGATACCTCCGCAAAGCCCCTTATCGGAAGTGATCACGATGATCAATCTTCTACCGTCTGGATCCCACGTCGTTTTATCAAAATCAAAGAGGTTGACTTGGTTTTTGATAGATTGCAAGATATTCAAAAAATCCATCACAAAAGATTTAAATCTATTAGTCTTGTCTTTGAGCTTTTGCAATTTGATCGTAGAAACGATCTCCAAAGCTCTAATGATCTTTTGAAGATTTTTCACGGATTTTATCTTGCTTCTGATTTGCTTGGTATTTGCCATACAGCTACTAAATTTTAAATTCTAAATGCTAAATTCTAAATTGGTCCGTCATTGCGAGCATAGCGTGGCAATCTGGACCACAGTCTCGTTACTCGTGACTGCGCAGGCTTACAGCCTGTGCTTATGCATTCTATGTAATTTCAAATCTGCGGTAATCTTTTGAAGTGAGAGATATGCCTTGTCGATTTCATCGATATCTCCTTGTAATTTTATTTGTTCGATTTCTTTTTCCATATCTTTTTTCATCTGTTCAAGTGCCGCTTCATCCGAGATAGGTATAGTAGTGACAGCTCCTACGAGGAGGACAATACTTTGTCAATCCAAGTAGAGGAGTCCTTTACCCACAGAGAAGGTGATTTCATCATGATCAAACAAAAACTTGGTTCACTTTACAAATTCATGTGCGTTTTTATCCGTCGGCAAAATTCTCACTATTCAAGGCTTGATGATGCTTGAAAGTGGGATGTGATGAGGAAGGATGCAGATTTCGCCTGCCATCGTAGGGATGACAACCTTTTCTGCTTCTCACTCAAATATCAATGCGTCTGGAGACATAACTTTGAGATACATGAACGTTGAATATTTTGAATTAAATAATCTTGCCGCAAAACTTTAATCTACTTTTTGTTTTAATTTTTTTAATGCATTTTCAATATATTTTACTACATCAAGATACTGCAATGAATCATCTCTGAAGCCCATTTTGTTTTGTTTCAGGGCTCATGTTTGAGCCTCTTGTAAACATATTGATAAATCTTCGTTAGTCATTTCTGCGCGTTGTAATAATCAAACAACGACTTTTCAAACGATTGCTGCTCATGTCTCAGCATAATCTTTTAAGGTATTTGTGATTTCTTCAGATGTCACATTTTCTTTTTTTTCTAGCTCCACAAATGATAGAATATCATTTCACTTCATTTCTTTCTTGATTAAGAATTAAAACCTTAGCTGGCTAACTTTTTTGTTATTTTTTTTATTGGTACTTTTTTTTGACAAACCTCTGCCCTGAAAGGGAACCCTTCTCCTTATCAGGAGACACCATTAATTTTTCATTGTCCCTCCTGACAAGGAGGGGGGACCACGACTTGTCGTGGTGGGAGGTTTGAAGCCCCCTCGCAGGGGGTTGGGGGGTTTACAACTTCATTTCTTCTATTACTTCCTTGATCACTTCTATCATTTCTTTTTCGATATCATCTTCCAATGTTTTTTTATCAATGATTTTCTTGGTAAGATCAGCATAGACGGTATCCAATTTTTGATACAATGCTTTTTCAAAGTCCAATACCTTGTTTACAGGCATCTCATTGAGATAATCGTTGATACCTGCGTAGATCAATATTACTTGTTTGTTGAATGGGATAGGATCGTTGTTTGGTTGTTTCAACATTTCTACGAGTCTCTTTCCTTTTTCTATCTTTCTCTGGGTTGATTCATCTAGGTCAGAAGCAAACTGTGCAAAACTAGCCAACTCTCTAAAGCTCGCAAGCTCCAATCTCAACTTTCCGGCTACTTTTTTCATGATCTTGGTCTGCGCAGATCCTCATACACGAGAAACAGAAAGTCCTACATCGATAGCAGGTCTGATTCCAGAGTTGAAAAGCTCAGTTTCCAAGAATATCTGTCCATCAGTGATGGAAATTACATTTGTCGGGATATATGCGGACACATCAGAATCCAATGTTTCGATGATAGGAAGGGCAGTGAGTGAGCCTCATCCAAAGTCTTTATTCAAATTTGCAGCTCTTTCGAGAAGTCTGGAATGAAGATAAAACACATCTCCTGGATACGCTTCACGTCCCGGTGGTCTTCTGAGGAGTAATGACACTTCTCTGTACGCTACTGCATGTTTACTCAAATCATCATAGATGATAAGCGCATCTTTTCCTTGTGCCATAAAAAACTCTCCCAATGCACATCCCACATATGGTGCGATATATTGCAATACGGAAGGGGCATTTGCAGGAGCACTGACGACGATAGTATAGTCCATAGCGCCTTTTTCTTTGAGCGTCTCTACGATTCTTCTTACCTTACCTTCTTTTTGTCAGATAGAGACATAAATACAGACTACTCCTTTCCCTTTTTGATTGAGGATAGTGTCGGTTGCGATAGTTGTTTTACCAGTTTGTCTATTTCAGATGATAAGTTCTCTTTGTCCTCTTCCGATAGGCACCATCGTATCGATGGCCTTGATACCAGTTTCGAGTGGGGTATTTACTCATTGTCTCGTAAGTACTCCAGGAGCGATTTTTTCTACAGGATTGAACGATTTTGGTGAGATATCGCCAAGTCCGTCGATAGGCATACCGATACCATCAAGTACTCTTCCCAAGTATTCTTCACCTACTCAGACACTGAGGACTTTTCCCATAGCTTTGACGGTGTCTCCTTGGCGGAGTTTACTATAATCTCCGAGTACGAGGATTCCTACGCTATCATTTGAAAGATCAAGGACGAGCCCTTTGATTCCATTTTCAAATTCTACGATCTCAGAAAACATCGCATCATCAAGTCCTACGACAGTAGCGACTCCATCTTTAAGTTCCAGGATTTCTCCTTTCTTGGAAAATGAATCACCGATATCGGAGTTTTTGATGTCTTGCTCAATCCTCTCCAAAATTTCTTTTACAACCTGCATGATGTTTGATTTTATGATTTAAAATTGATATATTTCCTCCCTCACCCTGCCTCCGGCATCCCTCTCCTTCAGAGAGGGAGATTGAGCTAAGTCACCCTTCTCTGAAGGAGAAGGACAGGGGATGAGGGAATAACTAGCCGAGCAACAAATTCAAATCCCTATCCAAATCTCTCTTGTAACGATAGCCTTCTCCTTTTACATCGACTCCTACCTTGGATGAATCCTGATAGGTCAAATCTACATTTTTGAAGGTATCGGTCACAAAGGAGCCAATCTGGTTTTGTGTATCTTTGTCCGTAGTGATAGAAAATTCTTTCTTGGTATCAGCATATTTTTTTTTCAAAAGCAGAGTAATCTGATTGATATGTTTGAGTTCTAGTTTGTTCATGCTTTTCAGGAGCATCACGATCTCATACGTTTCAGAAGAATGTTTCTTCAAAGATTCGAGATATGTAGCAGTGTCCAGCGATCTCTTGCCGTAGGTTTTGATCAATTGTTTGATCAAGAGAAAATAACGCAAAAAATCTTTCTCCTGGATGGAGGTATCAAAATACTTGTTGACAAGTGTTTCATTGGAGATGAACATAAATAGATCGCTAATTAATGTTTAAATATATTTTCACGAGAGATTGGAATTTCTGTGACTGAACGGCAAATGGTACACGTTAAACGTTACCCGTTACGCTTTCTTGATCTCTTTGACCAACGCAGTTAAGTATTCGTTCTTCAAATTTTCATCAGATCCGATCATTTTCTTAACCACAATCTTACTTGCGTATTTTACAGAATCTTCTCGATTGTCTTCGAGCTCTTTCTTGATTTTGTGTGCTTGAGATTCTGCATTTTTGAGAATATCTTCAGCTTTTTTGTGAGCGTCATCAAGAATTTCTTTCTTATGTTTGTCTACTACAAGTTCGTGTTCTTTGACGATGATCTTCTGCTTTTCAATAACTTCAGAAATCATGCTATCTCATTTGATCTTAGCATCATCGATGATTTTATTGTATTCGTGTTCAGCATTTTTGAGCTTTTTCATGAGTCACTCTCTTTCTGCAAGAGCGCTAGTCACGGTATCTCACAAGAAATACTTGAACGCAAAAAAGAAGATCGCCAAATTTACTACTTGCGCCAAAACATTTATGACAACGGTCGTTGTCGATACTGCATGTTCTTCCATTGAAATCCACTATAAATAAAAGATGGTAAACGGCACACGCTGCACGGTAAACGGCAAATAATAACGTTATCCGTTATCCGTTTTACATTCACCGTTTTATTTACTCAAGATAGAGAATGCAATTACGAATCCATAAATCGCTACTGCTTCAGTCAAAGCTAGGGCCAAGATAGCAGGTACGAAATAGTTTTTAGCTCCATCAGGATTTCTTCCGAGAGATTCCAATCGCGCTTTTCCGATCATTCCTAGACCAATAGTTGCTCCAAGTCCAGCCATACCGATAGCTAATGCACCTCCAATGTGTTGTAATGTCATGTTCTAATATAATTAATAATTAAAAGAAACGAATGTATAACAGTTCCTCGTGCCGCGACCCGCGACCCTCGTCCCTATTAGTGTTCTGCATGTCCTTCACCAGCCATTTTGAAATATACAAGCACCAACATACTAAAGACAAATGCTTGAAGAAATCCCACAAATAATTCAAAGAAGACGACAATGAGTGGGAAGAGGAGTGGAACCTTAATGAAGAGTTGTGTAGCATACACGATCAACCCAAGAAGCACCATACCTGCCAAAATATTTCAGAACAACCTCAGTGACAACGAAAGAATTCTAGCGACTTCACCGACCAATTCGATCAGACCGATAAAAAGTCAGATGACGATATCAAGTATTTTTCCGATAAATGATCAGATTCCTGTTACTTTTTTCACAATACCCAATCCTTTATATCCGACATATTTCTCTATATAATGAAAGCCATTTGCCTGAAACCCATAAATGACTGATCCCGTAACTGCCAAAAACGCTAATACCATATTGAAGAATACATCAGTAGATACTGGTCTGAAATAGTAATGCAAACTAGGAGCGGCGAGTACAAAGAGATCTCCGATAAGTCCGACAAGATTGCACCATAAGATATAGATAAAGATAAACACAACGATTTTGATCAGTTTCAAAGGCACATGTCCACCGAGCTCTTGAAAGAATCCCGTAATCGATTCAATTCCCATATCTACAAGATTGGTAAGTCCATTGCGAGGATTTTTCTTTTTCATCAGTGCATAAACAAAAAGAAAAATCAGAAAAAAAACAGTTCCAGATAACGATGCAATCATCGTCTGTGAGAACTTGACTCCAAAGAGAGTAACTTCATAGAGTGGCATAAAACTTATAGCTTCCATAGCGTAGTAGCGTAATTTCTAAGAATACAAAAAACCACCCGGAGGTTGGTTTTGCAAAGACTTATATAGTATTTCGGAAGAGGTTTTCAAGGGAATTTTGGAGAAATGTCGACTTGACTTTTTTGAACAGTTTTGTATATATCCAAATCCAAAAAAAATGTTAACAAAACTTCAAAAAAAACAAAAAAAGTATGGATAAGACGAAAATCGCAGAAAATTGGGTAAAAATGCCCAAAATTAGTGAGAAGGCATTTGTAGATCCTTCGGCAGAAATTAGTGGAGAGGTGATTATCAATGACGATGTAATGGTAGCGCCGCATGTTTCTATCAGAGCGGATGAAGGAACTCCTTTCTATATTGGGAAAGGGACCAACATCCAAGATTCAGTAACCTTTCATGGGTTATTTGAAAAATTCATAGAAATAGGTGGAGTTAAGTATTCCATTTACATAGGCACTCATGTATCTATTGCACACAACGTTATCATCCACGGGCCAACGCATATAGCAAAAAAAACTTTCGTTGGATTCAGGGCAACCATCCATCATTCGGTTATTGGCCGTAATTGTTTCATCGATTTTCACGCAGTAATTAAAAATGCGACAATAGGAGAAGACTGCTATGTCGGAATAAATGCGGTAGTGAAGAAGGTGATAGTACCTAAAAACAGGTACATAAAGGATGGAGAAATTGTTAATACGCAAGAAATGGCAGACAGGCTCCCACTGGTCACGGCAGAACGCCACGCCGAACTTAATGCGCTTAATAAAGACGTTGTTGATTTCAATAAAACTTTATTAAGTTGTAAATTACAGAAACGATTAAAATCGTAATAATTGCGAGAGCTAAGTCAGTGACTCGTCATACAAAATTGACTATAAATCATCTGCTAAATTTTGGCCGGTGATTTTTTTTATCACATAGGAATTTCGAAATTCCTATTCAGCAAGCTGGATAAAAACGACGTTGAACTTCTTTTGGAAGTTCTGGCGTCTTATTTTATTTTCTTGTTGAAATATTGTAGCAAATATATATGTACAGTCCATTGCAAAAAAGCATTGTTACAAACAATACTATTCTGATTCTTTATTTTTTTATTCTTCTCATACATATGTTTTTACGGAATTTTATCAAAGAATTTCTTTCAAAAATCATGGACAAAAAGATTGGTCCTTCAGTAGTCAAGGTGCCTTGAGCAGCGCCCGCCATGCTCCAAAAATCACTCAAACTCAGAGTGGTAGATGCGGGTGATGACGAAGGAACGATGGCGGAATTGTATGCGCTGGAAGGTCCACAATATAGTCTAGAATCATATGGAATATTTTTTACTGCTTCTCCCAAGCATGCAGATGGAGTAGTAGTGGTGGGAGCTATTACCAAAAACATGAAAGCCGCGCTCCAGTCAGCATATGATCTTACACCACATCCCAAGGTAGTTATCGCATGCGGAGACAAAGCTATTCATGGAGACAAAAGATTTCCTGAGGTTGTCTGATGAACAAAAGAGGTGTTGGGGAAAGTCGACTTGGAAATACCAGGAAATCCACCTAGCGCAAAAGAAATACTTTCCTACCTTACATCATTTATCAATAACAAATAATAAGTATGATACACCCTCTCTTTCTAGAAATACTTTGATGACTAGGTATTATCGCGTTGATAATGAGTTTTTTTGTACGTTCAAAGTCTGCACTTAAATGGATAAACATACTTCAAATACTTCTCTTTGTATGAGTATGAATTGTCGCTATTGCATCATTGATGTGATATACATTTCAACTGCCAAATATATTTGTACTCTCATCACTCAGAGCATTTTTTCTTCTGATTCTGGCGGTTTTGGGTATCGGTATTACGATATATAGTACCTATTATCTCTGAGTCTATATGGAGCATAAAAAAAACATTCCTTTTTATATATTTCTTACGCTGATCTTTCTATTCTCTATGATAGGGATCATCATCACCAATGAAATGATTACCTTCTTGGTACTGCGAGAAGTGATGTCTTTGTCGAGCTATTTCTTGGTAGTGCATGAACCACAAAAGAAAGGCGTATTGGCACAATGAGCATGGTATTTTATCATCACTCATATCGGATTCTTTGCGATTTTATTCGCATTCATGCCATTTTTATTTCAATCAGGATCGACTTTTTTCACAACACGAAGTGCAGCTACATTCACGATGGCTACCAAAAATCTCATCTTCATTCTTGCATTGATAGGATTTTGAAGTAAAGCATGAATGTTTCCTATTCATATATGGCTTCCCAAAGCACATCCTATCGCACCTTCACATATTTCTGCATTGATGTCATGATTTATGGTAAAGATACCCATTCTCTTTCTTTTTATCTTTATACAGCAATTTTTTGCAAATCAGATTCCATTGTGGCGGGGAGTGGTAGTACTTATTCTTGGTGCTATTTCAGCGTTTATAGGAGTCTTCTATGCACTCATTCAACATAATATCAAAAAGCTTCTTGCCTATCATACGATAGAAAACATCGGAATCATTTTGATAGGACTTGGCTTATGTATGATAGGATTGTATTTTAATCAACCTGCGCTCATCCTGATAGGAATGTTTGCAAGTCTCTACCACACTTTTAATCATGCGATTTTCAAAAGTATATTATTCCTTTCTGCTGGATCCGTCATCGAAAGAACAGGAGAATCTGACATAGAACACCTTGGTGGGCTCATCAAATATATCCCGTGGGTTGCAACCAGCTTTTTGATCTGATCATGGGCGATTATTTGATTGCCTCCGCTCAATGGATTCAATTCAGAGATAGTAACTATCTTTGGTATCATTCAATGATTTATGACTGCACAAAGTATATGGATGGTGACATTATTCATCGTGGTACTTGTCATCATAGGGATCATGAGCGCAGCGGCTTTTTACTGTTTCGTCAAAACATTTGCAGTGATGTTTCTCTGAAATCTTAGAGACAAAACGATCAAAGTCATTGATACCAAATCGCGATCAGAAAAATTTTCTTTTGCTTGGTTGATAGCAGCGATTATCGGACTAGCAGTACTTCCGGGATGAATACTCAAAATCATATACAATATTTTATGACAAGACGGCAGTTCTCTTTCTCTTTTCAAACTTCCTATCAGAGATATGAACTATACTCCCAGTATCTTATTCATCGCAATCATTATATTAGGTACCATATGACGAGTATTCTATCACAAAGTCATCAAAAAATCTATCATCAAAGAACCATGGAATTGCGGATATTCACACATTGTACCCAAGACACAATATTCATGAAGTTCGTTTGTTCAGCCGTTGAGAAGAGTCTATGCATGATTCTTTTGAGAAACCAAAACCACTATTCAGCATTCGCTACAAAATCTCCCAAACGAAAATAAACTATATAAAAAACAGCTTTCTTCTATCGAATACAATGTCCATCATAGATATCGATTTGATATGTTCTTTGAGTGAATAACCAGGTGAGCAACTGCACTTGCAGATAAATCTAAAATGCTGATGAATGGAAAATTGAGTATCTATATTGCATATATGTTCATCATATTGATTATATTGTCCCTAGTATTTTATTGGTTTTATTAATATCATATTGATCATGCACAATATCCGAATATATGGAATCATTAGTCTCGTAGGGCTTTTCCTTGTCCCATTTTTTGATGGTATCGTCAGAAAAACCAAGGCCTTGCTCAATGGAAGAAAAGGACCTTCTCTGTTTCAGACCTATTATGATCTGATCAAATTATTTCAGAAAGAAAGTTTTGTGAGTCAGTTCACCTCCTCTTTTTCCAAAATTGCACCTATCGTTATTCTATTGATAAGTGCAATATTTTTCTTTCTCGTGCCTATAACATTTGAAGGCGTTCCTATCAATATATTTGTGCTTATCTTTATATTCAGCATAGGAAGTTTCTTTTTGGCGCTCTATGGATTGGACAATGCAACCTATTTTGGATGACTAGGTGCGAGCAGAGAAGTATTTGTGGTATTGCTCGTAGAACCGCTTCTCTTGCTAAGTTTGGCAGTACTTGGGTATAGTACGGGAGCATGGAATATCGGATCATTGCATGATATCATAGCAAACAAATATTTTGTATCAGCGTTCTTTATTCAGATTATTCTTTTTGGAGTTATTTTGCGATATATTATGCTCGCAGAAAATAAAAGATATCCTTTTGATAATCCGACAACACATCTTGAACTTACTATGATTCACGAAGCGATGCTCTTAGAAACAAGTTGACCGACCTTATGAATTATCGAATTTGCAGGAAAAATAAATCTGATCGGATTCATGGGTTTGTTTGCGTTTCTTGTGCTTCCTTTTGATTTCGGGATGACAAATATCTTCCTTCTCTGGGCTTTACGATTTGTCAAAGTATCCATCATAAGCATAGCGATAGGTTTCTGGGAAACATATGTGACCAAACTGAGAATATTTAGATATCCTACTATATTACTAAGTCTTTTGACACTTCAAATTCTTTTTGTGATCTTTTATAAAATTATTCATTAATAATGACGGCAGACATTTCACTGTTTTTCCCTTTGGCCATATTGTTGATATGTTTCATTCTTACTTTGACCTCAAATTATTTGGTTTTTTTAAAGTTATATTTTTTTCAAGTCCTAAGTATATTGTTGATTTTTGCATTCAACTATGGGCATCTCTTCTGACAAGATACGGGCCTACTGATATCTTTTGTGGTGGCAGTGCTTATTAGATTGCTTTTTATACCGATAGTGATGAATCGATTTTTGACCAAATGAACATTTCAGCTAGTGGAAAGGAAAATGTATTTTGGGACATTTATGAGCATGATTATTATGCTTTTGGGGACACTTTTTTCATATACATTGACGCTCAAAATATTTGGAGAACCTAACATTGTCTTTATGACAAGTATCATACTTATTTTTTCCGGATTTATGATTCTCGTAAATCATAAAAAAGTTATATGAGATATTCTAGGATTTCTTGTCTTAGAAAACGGATTATTTTTGATATCTATCGCATTAATACATTCACTCAATGTCTATATAGAACTAGGTATTTTGATTGATATTTTGATGAGTTTAACAGTATTTAGTATCTCCGTAATAAAAATAAAACAAATCTATGGAACACTGGATCTCAAAAAACTTTCTCAATTGAAAGACTAAATGAGTCATATATAAATATATTTTTAATTATTAGTTATCGCTATGGTACTCTTCATCTGAATTCTTATTGGTGCTCCATTACTCATGGGTCTATTGGCAATCGGCTTAAAAAAGAAACCATATATCTTTTCTTACTTGCTCGCAAGTACGGTCGTATACGGTATTTTAAGCGTACTATCGCTATTTTTTCTACGAAATACCCTTTTCCATGGTCAAAGTTTTTCTGTATGAACATATCTCTTCATAAATCAAACAAGCGCGATATTCACAGTCTTGATAGTATGTTTGTCGTTTGTGATAAACTTGTATGCCTTAGCATATTTTAGACAAGAGATTCATCACAAAGACATCTGATATGGAAGATTAAGAGAATACGCAGTCCTGATAAATATGTTTATTTTTTCGATGATATTTGCAGTATTAAGTAATAATCTCATCATCACGTGGATTGGACTAGAAGCGACCACTGTATTCACGACATTCCTTATCAGTATGTACAACACAGAAACCAGTCGAGAAGCAGCATGGAAATACATAATCATTTGTAGTATATGATTGACGGTTGGACTATTTGGATTGTTTTTGATGCTGTATAGTGGATTACCTTCTCTCAATTTACATGAACTTTTGAGCGCAGGCATAGATACAAGCCTCGTAAATGTTTCATTGCTCAAATTTTCTTTCCTCTTTATCATTATCGGCTTTGGAACAAAAGCAGCACTATTCCCTATGAATACCTGGCTTCCCGATGCTCATGGAAAGGCACCGTCTCCGGTATCAGCATTCATGTCTTCCATCTTATTACCGCTAGCACTTTACGTCATCTATAGAGTCAAAGAAATTTTGGATATAACGATTCCGGGTTTTGCAAACCAGATTTTATTGGCATTTGGTATCATTACCTTGATATTCTCCGGTATCATACTCATCAAACAAAAGCACTTCAAAAGAGCGCTCGCTTATTCTTCCTCCGAGCATATGGGCATCATCGCGATAGCATTTGCGCTTAATGCGCCTTTGATAGCATTTGCTCACATTATATTCCATGGATTCATCAAGGCAGCATCATTCATGAGCGCAGGAAATGTGCTTCTTGAACTAGGTTCAGGACAATTTGATAAGATAAAAAAACTATTCACCTATATGAAGTTCACCCCCATCTTATTGATTATATCTTTGATATTTTTGATGGGGATTCCACCATCATATCTCTTTGCGACAGAGATCGTATTGATTATCAAATCATTTCTTTTCAATCCATGGATAGCAGTCATAATTACATTAGCAATCCTCCTCGCGACCAGCTGACTCTTGATTCACTTCTCCAAAATGTTTAAAGATGAATCCAGCGATTCGACACACCAATTATCAAAAATAGAATCTGATTTTCGCCGAAATAGCAGACATCGAGCAATAAGTGTATCCTTGCTTTTCCCGTTGTTATTGACTATGATTGCCTGTGTATGATTTGGACGAATCGGATAGGATGGTCATCCTGAGCGTTGTCGAAGGATATACTCTTCATTGCATTCAGAGTGACAGTCACCTATAAACTTTATAACCTTATACCTCTCTCATGAAACCCATCATATGTACTCTAGAATCTGAACTTCTGACTCATCTCACCGACGACAAACAGCAAGAATATCGTCTATTGGGCGTATTTATGCGTGAAATCGATGCAAAAGACGATGAACTTTTTGTCGTAGTACAAAAAGATGCAGATAAAAAAATGTACACTTTGAAACAATCAAATCAGGAGGCATTGCCAAAAATTTCAGATATATATTATGAAGCATTTATGTATCAGAATGAAATCTATGATTTCTATGGAAAACCTACAAAAGATACAGAAAATTATACACTCAGATTGCATCTTTCCCCCGACAATTATTTCCCCAAAAGAAAACTGGGAAAGCCTATGATAGCACACAAAACTCCTTATCAATTCACCAAAATGGAAGGGGAGTGACTGACCGAAGTGCAAGTTTGACCAATTCATGCCTGAGTGATTCCTCCGGGACATTTCAGATTTACTGTCGATGGAGAAGATGTCCTCAATCTTGATAATCAGATGTGACGAAAGCATAGAGGAGTAGAGTCCTATTTCATGCAAGAAAAAAATAGTGAAAAATTATTCGAAGCTGTGCAAGAAATTGCGTGAGACTCTGCTGTTGCTTATGCGACTACCTTTGCAAGGATGCTCGAAGAATCTGCAGACATACACATAACTGACGAAAGTAAGCTCACCAGAATTATCCTTTTGGAACTGGAAAGAATCTACAATCATCTCTGGACGATGTGAGCGCTAGGAAATGATGTAGGACAAGCCTTTATTCTCAATGGATTTTTAGCAGTCAGAGAACAATTTCTCGAAGTAAACCACACGCTCTTTGGAAGCAGAACACTCAAAAATACTATCACCTTGTGAGGAGTCAGCAAGACACTTTCCAAACATGAACAAAAAATACTAACTGATCTTCTCAAAAAAGTATCTGATAGAGTACACAATCTGACCAATCTTGCTACGGAAGGGCATGGAAACTATGATAGATTCAAAGATACAGGTATTGTGAGCGCACAAACTGCTAATACTCATGGAGCCTTGTGAGTGACAGCAAGAGCTTCGACCCTAGCGATTGATGAAAGATTATCCGATGCCTATTATCACGATATGAATATCCCGGTAGAAATATCACTAGGAGAACAAGGTGACGCGCTCGATAGATTTGTCGTCAGAGCAAAGGAATATGTGACATCCGTGAATATCATCAGAGCATGTCTTCACAAACTCAGTCATCTTTCTTCCTCTCAGTCCAAAGCACCATCCAAGATATCTCTGAAAGACTGAATATATCTGGCAACTACCGAAGGGCACAGAGGTCAGATATTCCAGATGATAGTAGTGGAAAAATGAGAAATTATATATTTCAAAGCCAAAGATCCATCATTCGTAAATCGAAATCTCATAGATTATGCTGTATTGAACAACATAATTGCTGATTTCCCTATTTGCAATAAGAGTCTTGATCTCAGCTATTCATGATTTGATATGTAAATATTTTTTATTTTAATTTTTATTATAAATGGACTTGAATCAATTGTGGATGATTATGTGAGCGTTGTTTGTTGTTTGATATGCGTTTATCGCATTGGAACATCATTTCCGTATCAACAAAAGTTGAACAGCTCTTTTGTTGTGAGTTATCTTATGGATAATTGTAGATGTATTTCATGGCTTTAGTCCTGATATCGGGCTTGCGCTCAATCACGAAACCCAAGAGATTTTTGGCATAGTGGTATTTTTATTAGCCGCTATGACTTTGGTAGAAATATTGGTGCACTATCACTTTTTTGACTGGATCCAACAAAAGATAACGGAAAAAAAAATATCACAAGTTCAGCTTTTTTGGTTATTGTGAATAATGACATTTGTCTTTTCGGCATTTCTAGACAATCTCACTACTACACTCATTATGATCCAGATAGGAAGAAAAATATATCATCATAAGGGAAATTTTTTGATCTATGTAGCAAATGTTGTGATAGCGGCAAATGCTGGAGGAGCGGCGTCTCCTATAGGAGACGTGACTACGATCATGTTGTGGATAGCAAATAAGTTTAATGCTGTGCAAGTATTGTCGATTGGCATATTACCAGCTTTGGCGACTTGGCTGATACCACAATTTCTTATGGGAAGAAAGATAAAATATCATGAAGAGGTGGAAAAACAACATGAATTAAAAGCTACAGAGAAAGTAAACATGAAGTGATATCGACCTATTATTATAGTTGCGATAGTCTCATTCACTATACCAGTATTCGCCAATCTTATCTGACTCCCTCCCTTTTTAGGTTTATTGACAGGTGTTGGAATATTGTGGATTTTAATAGATCTCAAAGCCAAAAATGGAGACGAACATCATCACGAATGAAGAATAACAAATATTATTCAAAAGACTGATATCACGACACTCAAATTTTTTATCTGAATTTTGCTTGCGGTAGCGGCTTTGTCTGAGGTATGAGCGCTTACTGCCCTCAATAGTGCTATTTTTACTGCAGATCCATCTATGTGACGTTTGGTGTTTGGAAATACTGTATTGTGATTTCTTTCATCTATTCTAGATAATGTGCCTTTAGTGGCTGCATCCATCAAGATGTTTGGAGCCACAACTCCTGCAAATGTCTGGGTATTGCTTGCACTAACTGCAGGCACGGGATGATCAATGCTAGTCATATGATCCGCAGCATGAGTTGCAGCTATGGGACAGGTAAAAGAGTTAACATTCAGTTATTACCTTAAAAAAGCTGCCTTCCCGGCATTATTATGATTTTTGTGAGGAATAGGGGTTTGGATGCTTATGAACATGATGTAAAGGACAGAACAATAAGGCGCCTTTTGAAATTGCGCATAAAAAAAGGGCTGGTGAAATTTCACCAGCCCTTTTTCGATTAATAAATACTAATGGACTTTACAAATTATTCTTCAGTTTCATTATTTGCGTTTTCGCCCTGTTCGTCCTGTTCGCCATTTTCGTCTCCTTGACTAAGTCCTTTTTCAAGTTTTGCTGCTTCTTTTTCAGCCTTTTTCCTTTCTTCTTTGTATCTGAGATTTTCTTCTTTTTCTTCCCATGGTCTATAAATGACATCGATATGTTTGTTCACCATAGAGTAGAGTGGTGTCTCTGGCTCATCTAGGCTGATATTATTTGAGTGTAATGTCTGCAAAGTTCCATCTTTAAATCTGATTCTGATCGCTCATTCGATGATACTGATTGCGCCCTCGAGCGATTCTTTTCCTGTCATCACGACTATTCCTTTTCTTGCCCTCTTCCATATCTTGAGATCTTCGAGATTCAATAATTTCCCGTTTTTGTCAGAGTGGATCAAGATAAACGGTTCATCTTTGTGTAAGAATAATCCAGCAACTTGATCACCCTCTTCCAGATCGATAGCCTTGACTCCACCTGCGGTCTTACCCATAGGTCTGAGCTCATCACTCTTGAAGATATTCATCCATCCGTTCTTGGTAATGATTCCCATGTGATCACCATCATTTGTTGCTTCCACATTCAAAATCTTTTCTCCTTCTTCAAGTCCCATAATCTTGGTAGGGAATTTCTTGAAGGAAAGGACAAGTTCTTTTTTGATTTTTTTCAAGTTATTTTTGTTGGTCAAGAAAGCGAGATAATTATAGTCATAGTGCAGAGTGTTTGCAAAGATGACCTTTCCTTGGAGTTTGAAATGTTCTTTGAGATTGATGGCATTTTGTTTCATCACAAAACTTCCGAGATCTTTCAATCTCTGAACTACCAATTCTCCGATATCGGTGATGACAATCAATTTATCTTGATTGTGGGTATAGATAAGATCCATGGTCTCCTCAGGGATTGCAAGGATTCTTGACTGATACAAAATTCTGACAGAGAAATCGTTCCCTACTCGGACGATGACATCGTCCTTGATTTTGTCCGCAGCGTCTCTAAATGCTTTCAGACTTCCGGCAATATTGTACACGCTGAGGTCGTTGGAAACATCCGTTTTTCTTGGATCACCATAGTGTTTTTTCATATATGCAAATTCTTCTTTGATCACGCCATCAAGTTTGTCAGCATCATTGATGATACTTTCAAGATATTCGATGAGTTTCTTTTTTTCTTCAATTTCATCAGTGACTTTGAGGATTTCAAGTCCAACCAAGGATTGCAATCTCATCATCAAAATATATTCAGCCTGCAAATCAGAAAATTTGAATTTGCTCATCAAATTTTCTTTTGCGTCTTGTTTTGTCTGTGATTTCTTGATAGTTTCAATCACTGCATCGATGATATCAATCGCTTTTCTCAGTCCTTCTAAGATATGCAATCTGTCTTTTGCTTTTCCAAGTTGAAAGACGGATCTGCGATAGACCACTGACCTTCTAAAGGTCACAAATTCCATCAACAAGTCTTTGATATTGAGCAATCTAGGCTGAATACCAGCTTCTACAAGCGTTACATTGTTGATGTTAAAGTTACTTTGCAATTCTGTGAATCTATATAATTCGATAAGAATTTTGTCTGGATCGACGCCATTTTTTATATAAATAGCAACTCTGATCTTATTTTTGCTAGATTCATCTCTGATGTCTGTCACACCTTCTATTTTTTTATCGACTACGAGTTCTCAGATCTTAGCTACCAAAGTAGATTTGTTTACTACATACGGAATTTCATCTATCACGATGATGCTTCCATTTTTTTGTTCTTCTACGTGTGTTTTTCCTCTCATTACGATACCTCACTTTCCTTTTTTATAGACTTCTTTGATGTTTGCGGTATCGTAAATAACTCCTCCTGTAGGAAAGTCTGGTCATTTGATGATTTCCATGATCTCATCGATACTGACATGATATTTCCCATCATCAACAATTTCTTCGTCTTCTGCTAGTTCTCCAACAACAGCTTCAGCTTCTTCAACTTTTTTCTCTGCTTTTTTAGTTTCCTTTGGCATTTCTCAGGTCTTTTTCAGATTTTTTTGAAGAGCTTTGCCTTCTTTTTCTAGCAAAAGTAATGAAGCATCGAGTACTTCATTCAAATTATGCGGAGCCATATTTGTTGCCATACCTACGGCGATACCCATAGTTCCATTACACAAGTGATTTGGAAATTTAGTAGGAAGCATAATAGGTTCTTGAAGCGATCCATCAAAATTATCTCTTCGATCTACCGTATCTTGGTCGATATCAGCCAACATTTCTTCAGCTATTTTGGTCAATCTTGCTTCGGTATACCTCATTGCTGCAGCACTATCTCCATCGATAGATCCAAAGTTACCTTGTCCATCAACGAGTGGATATCTGAATGACCGTGGTTGGGCCATACGTACCATTGCTTCATAGATGCTACTATCGCCATGCGGATGATATTTTCACATAACATCTCACACGATTCTTGCACATTTCTTATGCTTTTGATTGAAAAAATTATTCATCTGGTACATGGCGTACAGGATTCTCCTCAAAACAGGTTTGAAACCATCCCTTGTATCTGGCAATGCACGAGAAACGATAACTGACATGGCATATTCTATATAAGACTTGGATATTTCACTTTCGACAGAATTGACTACAACAGTTCATCCTGCTGGTCTACCTGTCAAAAACGGCTTGGTTGTTTTACCATCCTTTTCTTTTGATCCATGTGCCTTATTGTCTTTAGTTTCTCCAATCTCGCTTTTTTTGTCTTTTTTTTCTGCCATGAGAATATGTGGGATATAGTCTAAAAATTATGTATAATCCAAAAAGCATACCGCAAAAAAATGCTTCTGCGAGCTGGTCAGGTATAGTAAAAAAATAGAGGAATGCAAATAATTATTTCTTCTTCTTGACTACTTTTTTCTTAGTGGGCGCTTTTTTGGCTTTTACTACCTTCTTCTTCGGCAATGCTTTCTTTTTTGGGGTAGCTAGCTTGGGTGTTTCAAGCCCCCAAAACGAAGACAAACTAGGCATGGGATATTGATTGACAAAGTCGCTGTACTTTTTGGCATCAGTAAACTCTTTTTCGACTTTTTTCTCTTTGCCATTGATGTTCTCATAATAATAAAACTTACCCTTAAATGTGCTTACCATGAAGTAAATAGCATTAAAGAAATAAAAGAACCCGATTAGGGTATTTAATTCCATGAAAAATGCAAGAAAACTATTGTTCTCAAGCATAAAATTTTCTATTCAAAAATTTGACAAAAAATGATTTATGGTTATAATTACAGTAAAGAGAGGTAGAGTAATAGAAAGATAGAGTTATAGACGCCCTATCAAATCTATGTATCTATCAAATCTATTTATTCTGTCGATATCTCATGTCCGAACAAATCTTTACTTCATTGTGAGTGGTCATAGGAGTTGTGCTTATTACTATGGGAATTATGAAATTCTTCAAGCAACCAATGATAATCTGATATATCATCGCAGGAATCCTGTTGACGATTTTTTTTCCGCACGTTATTCACGATAATATCGCTATCGAAAGCTTCTCCAAGATAGGAATCAGTCTACTTCTATTTATCGTGGGGATGGAACTCAATCCAGTAATTATCAAAGACCTGGGGAAAAGCTCTATCATAGCGTGATTTTTGCAGGTGTTGGCAACGGCTATCGTAGGATATGCATTGTCATACGTATTGTGATTTGGGGCCACGGCTTCTGCATATATTGGTATAGGATTTGCCTTTAGTAGTACTATTGTTGTCCTCAAACTCTTATCAGATCAAGACGAGACGGACAGTACCTATGGAAGACTCTCCATCGGAATCCTCATCGTGCAAGACATCGTAGTCATGCTTCTATTTTTGTTTTTGGCTACGTTTGGTGGAAAAGGAGAAGGAAGTCAGTTGATTGCAGGTATTGTTATGCTAGGAAAAATGATTCTTCTGGGCGGAGGACTGTATGCTATCAGCAAATATTTCATTCCTGTTGTTACCAAAAAAATTGCAGAAACGCAAGAATATCTGTTTTTGTTCGCCATATGACGATGTTTTGTGATAGGATCAATTTTTTACCGATTTGGTTTTGGAATAGAAATAGGGGCATTGGTAGCAGGAATTACTTTAGCAACCTCATCATATAGATTTGAAATCACTAGCAGAATAAAATCACTAAGAGATTTTTTCATTGTTATCTTTTTCGTTCTTTTGGGGGCAGGCATCAATTTTGGCGCGACAATACAATATATTCCACAGATTATCATTTTTATTGTCTTTGTGCTTATCATCAAACCGATCATTACTATGCTCATTCTGGGGATGATGGGACATACCAAGAAAAATAATTTTCTAGCCTGAACATCTCTCTGACAGATCAGTGAATTCTCGTTTTTGCTCATCACTATGGGCTTGGCTTCATGAGCAGTTAAAGACCAAAATATAGTTTCAGTGATTACGTTGGTGGGATTGATTTCTATAGCAGGATCGAGTTATTATATGATCTATGGGGAAAAATTATATAAATTTTTGAATGGATATACAAGATACATACCAGGCAATCGAAATAAGGCATACAAAGAGCATATCAATAAAGAGTATGAAATTATGCTCTTTGGATATGGAAAGTTCTGAAGTAATCTTCATGTCAAATTAGTAAGAAGTTGCAAAAATATTTTAGTCGTAGACGAGCATCCGGGCATCATTTCTATGGTCCAGAAAAAATGAATTCCATGCATATATGGGGATGCAGGAGACATAAATTTCTTGGAGGATCTCAATGTCAAAGGAACCAAGATGGTTATTTCGACGATCAAAAAATTTGATGAAAATATCGTCTTGCTCAAAACGATCAAAGAAAAAAATCCACACACTATAGTCATCCTGATTTCTCATCATGTAGAAGAAGCAATCAAGCTCTACGAACAAGGGGCAGATTATGTGATTCTTCCACATTATATCTGAGTAGATCACACCTCATTGATGCTGGAAGAATATGGATTTGATGCTGATAAATTCACGGACTACAGACAGCATGAGGTCAATGAACTCAGAGGAAGACAGCAAGATATGGTCCTCGACGCCCTCAAGAGTGGAAGATAGCTTTCTATTATCATTCAAAAAACATAAATTAATGTAGATTCTATTTTAAATCCGCACAGTAAGTTTTAAGGACTTCTGTAGGAGTAAGATAATTATTTCTTTTTCTAGGTCTATTATTAAGAAGGTTTACATAATAATCAAGTTCTTTCTGGCTGACGTTTGATAGCCTTGTTTTCTTAGGATAGAACTGCCTTAGCAATCAATTCGTGTTCTCATTTAAACCTCTTTGTCCTGGATTTCAAACGTCAGCAAAATAGGTATCTAATCAGCACAGTCACTTCCACATATAATGTTCTACAAATTCTTTTCCGTTATCTAATGTTACTGTTTTTCTGAGTTCATCAGGGAGATTTTTGAATAATTGATGTGTAGTTTCTGTAACAATTGTTGCGTATCTTTCTTGTAAAACTCCTGCTAGCTCAAATCAACTTTTCCTTTCTGTAAATGTTACAAATCCTCATTTACTTCGAGCTCATCGTACCGTATCTCATTCCCAATGTCCAATTTCCGTCTTATATTTCACAGCTAATGGTCTTTCGTGAATGCTCTTACGCTCATGAATGTATCATGTTTTTGATGGTTCAATACTTATATCTCTTTCCTCTTCTTCTAAAATATGCTTTTATGAGCTCTGGATGGTTGCGCTTAATGTGACTATATATCGTATCTTTCGATACTATTTCTCACGTTTCTTTTCTCCACCTTCCAGCCACCTGCTCTGGTGATCGATATTGTTTAGTCTTCTCAATTATGAACATATCTAATGGATCTCAACGTTGTATCTTGTAATGAAGAATATTTATCAATCTTCTTTTCGTTTGTCTCATAACCCAAGCTATCTTGGCTATATATTTACCATTGATAGAATATTTTCTGATTTCATCAGAAATACTACTATTGCTTCTTTTGAGTTTCTTTGCTATTGGTCTATGCTTTAGACCTTCTTCAAGATAAACTTGAATTTTTATGCATTCTTCATAAGTTAATTTGTAAGACATCTGTATAGGGGGTTGGTAACTTAAAGCATTACTATTATACTCCTATTAGATGTCTTTTTCTAATTTTCTCTACTGTGCGGATTTGGTTTTGATTCTACATAATTTTCGGTTGACTTTCCATCAACTTTTCATATCGTATTCTACGATAATTTTATCGGTCATCTCATGCTTATGGGGAAGATTCTAGTGATGGATCCTAGCATAATAGTTGCCCTAGATATCAAAAATCAACTTACCAAAATGCCCACAGTAAAGGTGGACGTAATTAATACTATAGATAAATTTCTCCATGCACTAAAGCGAAAATATGAATTATATATCCTAGAATGCATTTTTCCCAAATCTAAAATTCTTTCGCCTCTGGAATATGAAAGTGTCTGAGACAGTATCGTCTCTTATAGAAAAAGTATCATAGAAAAAACCAAAGGACTACATCCCGAAGCCCAAATAGTGTTTTTCACGAGTGAATGCCTAAAAAAAACTTTAGAAAATTCTATGATTGAAGATTTTGATCATGTACTCAAGCCCAATATGGATGTTTTGATGGAAAAAGTACGAGAAAGAATAGGGAAATCGTAATTTTTTACACTAAGTTTACCTCTCCAAACAACTCCAACAATATTGCATCCTCAGTCAATCAGCTGATTTTCGCATCATAGCTGAGAACGATTCTATGTCTGAGCACAGAAAGTGCTACTCTTTGCACATCTTCATGAGTGACGTAGTCTTTCCCTTCGACAAATGCCAATGCCTTTGCGGCAATCATAAGTCCGATCGATCATCTCGGAGACGACCCGTAGAGGATATTTGGATTTTTTTCCCCAGCTTTGCTGGACCCAGGTCTCGTTTTCTGGACAAGTCTGGTAATATATTCTTTCACTTCGTCAGATATAGTCACTTTTTCTACACCGGCTTTGAGTTCGTCAAAGTCATGATTGGAAAGTACCTTCTCGACACGGATAGTGTCTTCGTGCTCTACAGTATCCATGACTTTTTTTTCTTCAGTAAGAGTAGGGTAGTGGACTAATATTTTAAACAAAAATCTATCGATCTGAGCCTCGGGGAGTGGATAGGTTCCTTCTTGCTCGAGCGGGTTTTGTGTCGCGAGCACAAAGAAAGGTGAAGGTAACTTGACCGTCTTTCCTCAGATCGTCACTTGCTGTTCTTGCATCGCTTCCAAGAGCGCAGACTGAACTTTTGGTGTCGATCTGTTGATTTCATCAGCAAGAATAATGTTCGCTACGATAGGTCCCATCTTGGTTTCAAACTCTTTGCTTGCGCTATTATAGATTTCTACACCGATGATATCAGAAGGGAGCATATCGGGAGTAAATTGGATTCTCTTAAACACCATCCCCATGATGTCCGCGAAAGTATGGATGGTTTTTGTCTTTGCTAAACCGGGGAACCCTTCGACTAAGATATGTCATCCACACAAGAGATTTACGATGACAGAGTTGATGAAGTTATCCATTCAGACTATTTTTTTGTGAAGTTCATTTTTTACGTGTTTGAGTACATCATTATGAAAGCGCACTTCGCTAAGCCCTTTTTCAAAGATGCTCGTATCGATAACAGATTTTTTTTCTACATATGGTGATGTGTTCTTTTTAAATTTCTGCAAAAAATCTTGCACAGATTTCTTGTCTTCCAATACAAAGAAATAGAGAAATACAGACAAAATTCCCAAAATAACTACTATCAAAGCGACAATGCTTGTCATACTATTTCTTTTATTTAAAATTTAAAATTTGTTTTCCCTCACTCCCTGCCTCTCTCCTTCAGAGAGAGGTGACTTGGCCCAATTATTGAGGTCCTTCTCTGAAGGAGAGGGATTTAGGGTGAGGGAATCAATTAGTTTCCAGTTCCCATTCCCAATTTTCCTTTTACATATTCCAAGATGCTATTTTTCACTTGAGTTTCTAGTGCATCTTTCTGGCCTTGCACCGCTTCTTGAACTGCGCTTCCAGAATACGCTTCCGTAAATCCTTGTGCTGAATTTTGAAATGCTTCGATAACGAGATCAGTAGAAAATCCTTGCAATATCTTAAATCCGGCGCCAGCGCCGAGGATAAATCCAAGAACAAAAATGATAATGACGATAATGAGGTTTTTCATGAAAGCAAAAAAAAGATATAAATAAGTCTGAGTATGTATATAGTTTCAATGTTCTCTTTCAACTATAAAAAAACCATAAAAAATGCAAACATAAAAAAAAGAGCCGCCACAAGGAAACATGACGACTCCATTCGCAAACCAAAAACCACGAAACCAACAAGAAATATTAAAAAGCAGATAAGCCATTTGATATTTCCTGATAGGTACTGTATTGCTCTTCGGATGTAGAATTTTTGGAAGCTGCATTCGCTAATAAAGTAAATGCATATACCAAACCTCCAACGAAGGCAATAAAAATACAACAAAAAAGTACTACGTTTGCCATAAAGACCCCCTTCTTTAAGTGAATAACTTTTTGCGCGTACAAATATATGTATTTGATTTATTTTTTCAAGTCGACCGCTTAGGTATTTACCGGAGATGCGAGACGTGTGCTTTAGTACAAGTCGACCGCTTCGGTATTTACCGGAGATGCGAGACTGGTGCTTTAGCACAATACAGAATGCTTAGATTCAAAATATTGCTCTATTATCTCCATAAATTCTTCAAAAATCTGATCTCAGTGTAAGACCTTATATGCTTTGCCATCCAGATAAACAGGCACACCTGGGTTTTCCATATTACCGGGAAAGAAAATTCCTATATCTGCATGAGACGCCTCTCCTATGCCATTGACGATACATCACATGATAGCTATTTTCGTCTTTTCACAGCCAGGCTTGCCAGCCGTGGCTGGATATTTCTTCTTTCGTTCTGGCATTCTTTTTTGTACTTCATCACTGACCTGCTTGGCAAGCATCTGAAAGGCAATTGAGCTTGTTCTTCCGCATCCAGGACACGAAGTGATAAGCGGTTGAAAACATCTAAATCCCATCGATTGCAAGAGATATTTGCACGCTTGTACTTCTAGTGATCTTGGTTTCCCAGGTTCTGGTGTGAGTGAAATTCTTATCGTATCACCGATTCCTTGTTGCAACAAGATTCAAAGTGCTGCAGCACTCGCAACCAATCATTTCGTCGAACCACCTGCTTCGGTAAGTCATAGATGGAGAGGGCAGTCAGTTTTTTTGCTTAATTTTTCTGTGGCAGATATTACATCTTGTACATCAGAAGATTTGATAGAAATCACAATCATATTTTTTGCTAAACCATATTTCTGCGCTTTTTTTATAGACAAGAGACAAGACTGAACCAGGCTATCGATAAACACTTCTCTCGGCGTTTTAGGTTCAGGCTTCTTTGTCCTGCTGAGCTGGACTCCATTTCATTTCGCATTTTTTTCCATATTTTTGTCCAAGAGTTTTTTATCTAGTGATCATCCATTGATTCAGATTCTTACAGGTTTGTGGTATTTGACGGCAAGAGCTATGAACTTTTTGAAATTATTATCCTGTCAGGTATTCCCAGGATTGATCCTATATTTCGCCAAAGTTTCTGCCATGTCAGGATATTTCTCCAAGAGGATATGTCCATTAAAATGAAAATCACCTATGATAGGCACATCACATCATAATGTATGTAATTGTTTCACGATTTCCGGTATCGCTTTGGCAGAATCTTCCGTATCGACGGTGATGCGAACGAGTTCGCTTCCTGCATCAGCAAGCTCTTTGATCTGAGCAACGGTAGCTGCAACATCAGCAGTTGGGGTATTTGTCATAGATTGGATGACGATAGGATTCCCCCCACCGAGTTTCACATTTCAGATAGTGACTTCGAAGGTTGGTTTTCTTGGGAGCATTTTTTTGGAGATGAATAAATGATGTGGGAGAGTATATTTTTTTAAAGTGACATAGCAATTCCAAAAATAAAAAAAAGCTCTGGATAATTTATCCAGGAGCCTTATTGCTTTCTAAGGGGATCCAGTGTTCCGGATGAATCCGGAACTGAAAGTGCTTTTCATCTTGCTCGACGATGTCCATTTTCATGAGCCCGTCGATGATTCCATTTTCGAAATCCTTTATGCTACAACTTACTTCAAAGGTAAGTCGTTTGCAGATTTCTTCAAATGGGACGAAATCATATTTCTTTTGTTCTTCGTGCATTTTGCGCAATGCTTGCACAAAGAAATATCCCGGGGAGTCGACTGCTAATCTAGCAGCACAATCTCCAATTTTTTCATTTGTTGTCATATATATAGTTTTTTGTTTTTTCATATTCACAAATTTTTTATAAATATTTAAAGTAAAAAGTCAATCTTCTTTTAGCGGTAGCTTTCGCTCAAGGAAAAACGGCTTCCTCCATGAATTTGGATGAGATCGTAATCATAGAGCATTTCTATCCCTTCAAAAAGATTCGTGGCTTGAAGATATTCCGGCAAATGGGGGATAATCTCAGAAGAGGAGACAGGATCAAAGCTTTTTCTCTCGGCATGGATGTTTTTAAGTACCTGCAAAAACCAGAAAGCATAACTATCGACTGGTAATGAAGGGCAATGTTGTCTGGTCTGTGTTTGTGTAGCTGTAGTCATGAGTATAAAGTAATAAAGTAAAACGGTACATGGTAAACGTTCAACGTTTTCTGTTTTCGTTATCCGTTCACCGTTATCCTTTCTGCGTAATTATTTCTTCGGCCTATGTGCCTTTTCGACGATACCTATTTTTACATCAGTCTTTCCAAGTTTCATATAAAAGTCATAGAGCATTCCTTTGCAGATGAGCGGGAAATCTTTGTTGAGTTCTTTTTTTGTGAGTTTGAGGAAGGGAAGAACAATTTTACTCAGCATTGCGTTCTTATTCTTGGAATAACTAGAAGGTGGTAGTTCTCTACTGCGCACATCTTTGCCCACATGCCTCATAAGAATCTGTAAGATATCTATTGTAGTTGTCTGTGAATGAAGCTCATCCGAAGTCACTTTTTTATCGTTGATATAAAGCTTATTTGTTGTACAATCCAAGACAATGTCATGACCCTTGATAGCCATAAGTTCATTGTAGTCTCAGAGGATGTGAACTCCGTCTGTATTTCTGAAGATATGTTTTTCTTCGCCGATAAATTCTGAGAAAATTCATTTCTCTGTGTCTTGTTCAAATTTGAGCCCATCATGTTCGATGCCGTCTAGTCGGCTACAATAAATCATATCTACCCCAGGAAAATGATGCTTAGTTTCATTGACCGAATCTACAATATATTTTCTGTATCATTCAAGAGGAAGAGCAAAGCCTATAGTTCCGCCCATGATGGAAGTATCATTAGGAAAGAGAGAAAGTATGCTGTTGGAGCTCAGAAAATGTTCGGTCAATGTTTTGATGACATCTAGAAAACTAGAAGAACTTTCTTTGGTAATATAGTCTGATCGTCTATATTTTTTGAGTACATCGATAAAAAATTTTACATATTCTTCATTATATTCATTTCCGTACAATCTGGACATCGCATACAATATCTTGATACTGATGAGTCACATCAGACCCCCATAAAGGGTTTTTTCGGTTTTTCCATTTTCCGTATCGATAAATTGTTTGTAGAATTTTGGCATTTCCTCATCGGATAAATGTTCAAAGTGCTGAGAAAAAATGCCTTTCAATTCAGGCTTGATATTGTTCAAATACAAAGAATCTGCCTTGTCTTTTGTGATGATTTGTTCTAGAAGCATGGGCTTTCAAGAATAAATAATTCCATAATCCATAGGCAAAAAGGGGATGGGCTTCATCCCATGAAAAAGTTCATTGAATCTGAATGTGTATGATTTGAGACGAGAAAATTCAACGCTTTCATCGACATTATCATAATCCTTGGCAACAGTGACTGTAGGATAATACCCACTAAAAAAAGAAGATCTTTTAATCGAAGAAATGATAGTACCAAACGTCAATTTATCAAACATGATGCCTTCAGCAAGCCATTTTGCAATCTCAGAATCAGATTTTTTCATGGCATCTTCGATAGGCATAGCATTCACTTGCTCTAAACTGGTGTTATCCACATGTCCTGCAAGTCTATACAAAGCAGTAGAGAGTAAAAATGATACGATAGACTCAAATCCAAGTCCTATCCCCCTGGGAAGTTCAGACAGAATATTGATTTCAATGCCTTCGTGAAGATCGATGATGTGCTTCCATTCTTTGCTGATGTGATCTTGCACATTGTGAAAATGTGGTATATATTCCAAAACAGGTGTCGTCAAAAATGTATCACTTCCCTTGTCAAGATAGCTAATAGTATTGAGACGAATGGTGTGAGATTTATTAGTCTTGATACCCATATAAATTCTCAAAGGGATTTTTTGTTTAATAGTGATCCCGCTATAAAATTTTGACAGATCTCCTGCCCATGTCATCAGAAAAGGTGCAGACACAACAATCTGATGCTCTTCAAAGAAGCGTTCGTAGATGGCCTTATGCTGACTTTTTAAGGTCTTAGAGTTCATGAGAGAAGAGAAGAAGGGTAAAATATATATTTCATCGAGTGCGTCTATATAAATTTTTCCAGAGAAAAAAATGGACAAAAGTAGGAAATTTTCTCAGTATCGTTTTTTATTAAAAAAAAGTTGGCGGTGAGGCCAACTTTGGATGTACGATTAGGGGGCGAAAAAACTGTTGCCGATAAGGCTATAGAAAGAATACGTAAATAAATATCTATTGATATGTTGACGAATCAGCATAGTAAGAATAATAATAAAATTATTTCATATACAAAGCGTAAATAACAATTTGAAATAAAAAGTCAAGAGATTGTTAAAATAAATAGTGAGTATTGGTGGTTTGAATTCATATAGCGGGGTGCTGAAATGCTGAGATATGTTAGTTCAGAACTGATAGGAAAAAGATAGGACAAAGATTAAGAGGGGAGTGAAAATAGCTAGATTTTAATGAGAAAATCGGTATAGCAAAGGCGTTTTATTTCGAATATCATGTCCATGCTCAAAAATGTTAAATATTGGATCGGACTTTTTTTGTTTGTTGTAATGTTTTGATGTTTGAATGTTTCAGCATTCCAACAGCAAGGATTTACTACCTATCAGGAGTGATACAACCCCGACGGCTTCGGGGTGACTTTTGATTGCGAGCAACAATGTATAGTATTGCTATGAACATTGGGGGGTAATGATTATCTGCAACTCAATGGAATCGTAGAAGGGCAGGGAGCTCTAGGTTTTGGATTTCTGATGGGCGAACAAGTGGTGCCATGACCTATGATAAATGTCCAATGACAATGAAATATGGATCAAAAATTTAATTTTTCAGAGTTGCAATTTTTTTCTCAGATCCCCAAAGAAGCGCAAGTAGTATTGATAGTGCAGGGGAAAGTGAGTGGAAGCGAGGTGAAGGCAAAATTAAAATATCTTAGTTTTTTTGAAAAGTTTGATCAAGCATGGAAAGACTTTTGGAAAATGGAGCCGATGACACCATATACCATCAATCTAAGGTATGGAGTAAAAATTCTTGGTTCTTCGATTGTTCAGTATTGATATATACTGTTTATATTAATTGCATTATATATTCGACTTTTCAGCAAAAAAAACAAGCAAAAGAAAGGAGAAATGATTTTTTATTTTGGAATCGGCATATTTTTATTTCTCGGACTGAGAAATCTTATCACAAACGCAGTAATCGTGCAACAATGAGTTAAGAATTATTCTACAAATCAGACTTTGTTTGATTTGGGTGATTATATCCCTTTCACGGATCAAATAAGGAAAAAATTAGAATTAGATGTGGGGAAGAAAGAATGTACGATACAAGTAAATACTTATCAAGAGCGGCCATTTAAGGCCCATCGAGAATCGGTATATCTCAAACCATGTAAAATAGTCCTTACCTGAAGTGAGGCAGAGTATATTGTATATTATCATGTTCCAATAGGAAGTGGTGATGTAGATAAAAAGATTCTTTTGCAAATGAACGACAATTACCTTTTACAAAATAAATAATAAATCTGATGTTTGAATCATCGTTTCTTCTTGCAATCAAGGCAATTCTGATAAATGTTCTCGTTCCTCTGATTCCAGGAATATTGTTTATCTGGATTTTCTTTGGAACTAAATTCAAAGGCATTCTTTTGTATATTCTTGCACGAGCAGTAGGAACAGGAGTTGTAGCTTTTAGTTTGTTTAATCTACAATTCATTCGCTTTGGCATTGGGATGTGAGAATATTTTACAATAGTAGGAATATTGTTGGTAGCATTTATCGCAATTATGTATTTCAAAAAAGTAGCAATAAAAGAATATTTCAAAACCTTAAAAATGCATTGCAAAATATCAGAGATCAAAGAATCCTATGTCTCAATCAACAAAATCCAGAAAATAATTGTTCGATGAGGAGCAATATTGGGATTGGGTATGATACTATTGAGTCTCATACGTTCGACTCATCTTCCTACCTATGCGGATGATAGTTTTTATAATCGAAATGGCCCAGCGTTAAATATCTATCAGGATGGCTGAGTAAAAATGTTTGGTGAGAAAACAGAAATTCTGGGAAGAGGAAGATTGGGGTATCCAATCTATGTCCCTATGTACAAGGCAGTGATATCAGATTTCATGTGATGATTCAACGATACATATATCAACTTACGACAATGTTTAGCTTTCTTGGCCTTATTGCTCTTTGTGATCAAAATCACTCGAGACAAAACCAAAAATATTTTTTATACCATACTTCCTGTGATAGGCATTTGTTGATTGCCACTAGTATTTTTCCATGCAGGAGAGTGATATATGGAGCTACCTTCGGCAGTCTTTTCTGTGTTGACGATATGGGCATTTTGGAAATTCTTAGAAGAGAAGGATTATAGTTATGTTGCCTTATGAATCTTATTATGAAGTATAGTATGACAGATCAAGAATGATGGTTTCGTCGTCTATTTTCCGTGAATAGTAATTAGTTTTTTGATTATTCTATGGATGCGTAAACATTTGTCAGAGTTTTTCTCTTGATGGGTAAAGTCAACTAAGAGTCTATGGAGTTCAGTATTTTATGTGATATGGTTCTTATTGCCATTTCTAATCATAAGAGCAATACATCATATCTGATTAAATCCAGTGGCCACAACGGAATGAGGGGTGGGAATTTCCAAAGTGGTTCATCGAGAGATTTTCAGTCAATTTCCTCCGATATTTACACAATTAGATAATTATAGCGTAGTATTGATTCCTATATCTCTGATAATCTATGTTTTGTATATGCAAAGAAAAAATCTAAATAAATTGTTTCTTGCCTTATCTTGATGAGCCATATTCGTAATTTTTACTCTTGCATTTTTGTTGACAGAGAATTATATGCGGGTGATGAATCAAACTACGGTAAATAGAGTATTCACTATGTGTTTTTTGATGATATTAGCATTCTCCGGAATTTTATTGCATAAACAGCACGATGAATAGAAATGAATCTTTTGGCTCCAAGAAGATTTCTTTACTAGATAAGATAATCTATGCGTTAAGAGTGCATCAGCTCAAAAAATATTGTGATTTTGATGATAAAATCATAGTAGACGCCGGATGCGGTCATAATGCGATATTCTTAAATTATATAAAGAAAAGATTCGCTCCCAAGAAATTGATAGCATTTGATCTCAAACTAAATGAGGCAACTTTGAAAGAACAATGAATTGAGTCATGTGAAGGCGATTTGAATAAGCCATTTGATCTGCCAGAAAAACCAGATATTATCCTTTGTACTGCAGTACTTGAACATCTACATAATCCTATAGGATTTCTTGAACAAGCATACAAAAATCTAAAAACAGGATGAGTCATGGTGCTTACTGTGCCTAGCATACGATCAAAACCAGTATTAGAATTCTTGGCATTCAAACTTAAACTTATCAATGCAGTAGAAATACGTGATCATAAAAAATACTATACCAAAGGTAGTCTTACGCAATATTTAGAAAAAGCAGGGTTTGAAAAGAAAAAAATTCATCATCATTATTTCGAGTGTTTTATGAACAATTTTGTTTTGGTAAAGAAGTAGATCTATGAAACTCATGAAAAAATTATTTCAATATAAATTCATAAGATATTCGCTGGGCTGATGATTGGCCGCATTGCTAGATATTTTTCTTTTACGATTATTTACAGATATTTTCCATGTGTATTACCTCATATCTGCAATATGTTCATTTATATTCGCTTTTTCCTTCGGATATGTATTCCAAAAATATATAACATTCCAGGATCATTCAAAAAAACACATTGAACAATGAGGACTATTCTTGTTATTCCAATTGATTGGGCAATGAATATATATATTTTTGCTCCGGATAGGCGTTGACCATATGTGAATATACTATCTTTATGTAGCCATCCTGGGTAAGTGAATAGCATTTATCTGGAATTATATTTCCAATTATTATTTTAATTTTAAGAGATAAATATGAAAGTATTGTCGGTCATTATACCAGTCTATAATGAAGAGGGGACGCTCAAAGAACTCGTAAAAAAGGTCATCGATACAGATATTTCTTCTGTTGGGTATACCAAACAAATCCTTTTGGTGAATGATGGCAGTAAGGATAGATCTGAAGAAATTATCTATGAGCTTATCACAGAATTTTCAAAGGGTTGTGAAATAAAATATATCAAAAACAAACAGAATTCTGGTAAATGATTCTCTCTCAAAGAAGGATTTAGGTATGCTAGTGGTGATGTAATGATAGTCCAAGATGCCGATCTGGAGTACTTTCCAGAAAAAGATTATCTTCCTATGCTCAAGGCGTTTGAAGAGAAAAAAGTAGATTTCATCTACGGATCAAGGACTTTGGGGGTAAAAAAGTTTGGGAATGCATATTCATCCAGAACGTTCATGGTGTGAGGGCTCGTTGTTTCTTGGTTGACCACCTTATTGTCTTTCAAAAGAGTGACTGATGAACCTACCTGCTATAAGATGTTTGATAAAAAATTAAAACCATATCTGCTTTTGCCGACATGCAATGGTTTTGAACGAGAACCAGCAGTAACCATGTTGCTTCTGAGAAAGTGATTTTCTTATGCTGAGATACCTATTCATTATGAAGCAAGAGATTTTGAAGCTGGGAAAAAGATAAATCGGAAAGATGGATTTAAGGCATTATGGACATTGATTAAGTGGAGATTCAAAAGAATCTCCAAAGTGCATTAGTTATTTTATTGTCGAATTGTTTTAATGAAAATTCTCTTTATTTTAGATTTATATAAACCACACGTTTGATGAGTAGAAATACTTTTCGAAAATCTTATCAATTGATTGATTTCTGAGGGACATTATGTGAAAATATTGACGTCGAGATT
>Ga0172379_10001675_pt1 | contig 42992 bp, 35 predicted proteins | sample GrowelOW334metaG_FD_119756 | JGI IMG/M metagenome (GOLD analysis project Ga0172379, IMG submission 119756) | Groundwater microbial communities from an aquifer near a municipal landfill in Southern Ontario, Canada - Groundwater well OW334 metaG | ecosystem: Environmental > Aquatic > Deep... | reverse complement strand
TTTAATCGTGGCCCCCGGATTCCCGCAGATGCCGTATTGAATGCTCAGCGACAGGTATATCTGCGGTTCGTCAGGCATACGCTGCCGGACCTGTTCGAGAACCCTGATAGCCCGCTGGCAGGGTTGTATCGCGCTGAAGATTTCCTGAATCGGGAAATCGGAGTTCAGTTTCCGCAGTTCCCCGATCGCGCTCACGAGATTGTCGTACTGTCCGACGTTCCGGAAAATCACCGCGAGGGTGTAGTAGAGCTCCGTGTCGTGCGGGAAGTCATTGAGAATGCCGTCCATTACATTTGCGTAGAGATGCTGCAGCTTGCAGTCGTAATATTGCTGAGCGAGTTCGGAACGGATTTCGAGCATATCCGGCCTGCGGTCCCGCGCCCTTTCGAGCGTGTCGACGGCGTTCGCGCAGGATTTCAGTTTATTGTAAACGCGCGCGAGATTGATGTAAGCCGAAATGTAATCCGGGTCGATCGCGATCGATCTTCTATACTGTTCGACGGCGGCTTCTTTTTGTTCGAGCGCGACGAGCGCGCTGCCGATGTTGTTGTAGGCGCGCGCGTTGTGCTGGTCCAGCGCCGCCGCGATGCCCCATAGAGCAATCGCCTTCTGCGCGGTCTGCGGGGTGGAGCGCCGGAACTCAACTGTGGCAAGCGCCTCGTAGAGGCCCGGGTCGGTTGGGGAAAGGCGCAGAGCCTTCTCCATGAGCTTCAACCCTTCCTTCTCTTTTCGAAAGAAGTACAGGCACTGGCCTTTGTTCGAGAGCGCATCCGCGTACTCAGGAACCAGTTTCAGAGCGCGGTCGAACTCCGTGCGCGCTTTCATGACAAAAGCCGGGTTGGCCTGCTCGAGTCCGAACCGAAGATAAATCTTGCCGCGCTCGTTAAATATGGAAGCGATGTTGACAGCGCTCGTCCCGTCCCTCTTCGGCAAACCGGTCCACTTAGGCGGCGTGTCCGCGGCAATCATTTCGTCCAGCCGCGAAGTTATCGTGTCGCCCGGCATTATCTGGCACACCACGCCCTGCGGAATCGTGATCTTGTCCATTTCCTCCGTTATGAAAAGAAAATCGGAGTACAGTGCCCGGTCCGGATTCGCGGCTGCGAGCGCCAGCGCGTACCGCGCCCGCGAGGGGTCGTCCGCCCTGAATATAGGCTGCTCGCCGGCATCTCTCGCCGGTTCGGGGAAAATCACATCTCCGCGGTACTCGCGCCTGAGCTGTTCGAGCTCCCACCTGAAAGGAAGGAACGAAACTGGAATGACGGCGATGTCTTTCCGTCTCAGTTCGTCCGGTTCACATGCCTTGAAATAGCCCATTATGCTCGGCGTCTGAACGCCGATGAACAACAGGGAGTGCGACCGCGTATCCTCGATAAGCCTGCGGCCGAGTTCATACGCCGCGCTGCTCCTGTTCATGAACCGCCAGTCGCCGTCGCCCAGATTCAGCGCCGCGGCGGTTATCGCCCCCGCAACCGCGAGAATTCCGAGCGCCTGTTTCCATTTCGCGCCCCGCAGCAGCCGCCAGTTCGGTATAGCGACCGCGCCGGCGCCGGCGAACATGAACAGGACGACATAAACCGGCAGGCGCAGCGCCTCTGGTTTTCCGTGAACGAGAAAAAGCGAGCCGCCGAAAGTTCCCAGCGCCACGAGCAGAAGCAAAACCGCGATGCGCCATTTTTTGCGTATCAGAAACACAATGCCGATAACGGAGAGAACCGCCATCGGGATCGGAATCTGCGAGAAGAACCCGATTACGTCCACCCTTCGCAGCAATTCAATCCTGTTCGCAGGAGTGGTGGATTCATATCCCTTCAGCATCAGAAGATTCAGGAAATTCAATATGTTCTTTGGGCTCCACCAGTCGGCGAGCGGCTCGCGAGCCGACGCCAGCGGCAGATAGCAGAACACGGCGGCGGCGGCGGCAAACACGAAAAGGGCCGCTATCGCCACGGCTATCATCCGAACCGGTTTGCGCCGCTTCCATATAAGGAATCCGATGTAACCGGCATATACAACCGCGAGTCCCGCGAGCGTCCATGCCCCGATTGTCGTCAGAAGCGGAAGAGCGTCGAATGAGCGGAAAAGATTTATCATCGCGGCGCCGAGCAGGAACATCAGCGGGCCGGCCGCTATCCGCCACTTGTGGCCCGGAAGCAGCGCAAGGTACACTATAGTCGCGCCCAAAACAAAAACCATCAGCAGATGGTTCGTAGCCCCGGCGAACACCATCAGCAACGCCGCGAGCAGCTTTGCCTCGGAGCCGTCCTTCTCGTACAGAATCATCAGGTAAACCGCGCCCAGAAAAAGAACCATGTGCAGCGCGTAAACCTCGGCCATCAGCGAATAAAACATGAACGCGCGGCAGCCGATGATCCCGGCGACGGCCATCATGCCGGCGAACCGCGAGCCGGAAATTTCCTTCACCAGCGCGTATGCTATCACTACGCAGAGCGCGCTGAGCAATGAGCTCAGAAGATTGATCCTGAACGGCAGCGGATCGAGCGGCAGATTGGAAAAGAAGCCGGCGAGTTGCGTGTATAGCGGGTAGCCCGGCGAATGCGCCACGCCGAGACTGCAGCTCACTGACGCCATTTCCGCGCTGTCGCCCCAGAAGATCGTCGGCGCCGCGCAGTATAGCAGGTATCCGAAAACGGCTAAAAACATGATGGCGGGCAGCATGCGATCCGCCACCTTAAAAGCTGTTTTAATATTTTGTTTCAAAATTGCCGCCCCTTAAAAACCACCTTCAGGAATTTTATAATCAGATAGAAAAAATGGCGAATTCCGAAAATCCTCTTGAAAAAAAGAGCCGCCAGCGTAACCGGCCTATAGTAGAAGCGCCGGTTGGCGAGTTTGAACATCTCCTCGAGGGTCGCCGCGTCGAATTGGCCCGGCATCTCGTAAGCCGCGCGCCCGAGGAAATAGCCCTGCTCGTACAGATTGCGGTCGTTGTGGAAAAGAAACCTGCCGCTCTCTTTTACCAGATCGTGCAGGTCCGTGCCGGGAAACGGAATTGTTATGAAGAACATCGCCTGATGCAGCGGCAGCGAGCGCGCGTGCTCTATGTTGCGGCGCATCGTCTCCTCGGTGTCATAGGGCAGGCCGAGCATAAAAAAACCGTTCATCAGGATTCCCGCCTTGCGCGCAGCGGCGATTACGCCCCGCACTTTCGACACGTCCACCTTTTTGCCGAGCTTTTTCATTATTTCCTGATCGCCGGTCTCGACAGCTATGCAGGCCGCGTAAAAACCCGCGCGCCTCATTGTTTTGAACATTTCGTAGTCGCCGACGTCCGGCTTTATCCCCGACGGAACCATGAAACTGATCCCCCGGTAGCCCCGCTTGATGATTCCCTCGAACAGCTCCATCGCGCGGTCCCGCTTCAGCGTCAGATTGTCGTCCCACGTATGAATCTCGCGCGCGCCGTGCCGGTAGATCAGTTCGTCCATCTCCTCGAGAACGCGCTCTACTGACCTGTATCTGATCCTGTTTCCGAACGTGATGTCCGACGAGCAGAAAATGCAGTTGAAAGGACAGCCCCTGCTGGTGACGATCGGCAATACCGGGTTGTTCTTCGTGTGCCCCAGCGTGTATTTTTTTACATCTCCGAGATGCCACGCCGGGAAAGGCAGCGCGTCGAGATCTTCGATCAAAGGCCTTCGCCCGTTGAAAACGGCGCCGCCGTTTCCGGCGAACGCGAGCCCAGCGATCCGCTCTGGCGGAACGCCCGCCGCCAGCTCCACGCAGGTTTCCTCAGCCTCGCCCACAGCGCATGCGTCCGCGTGTTCCGGAATGAGGTCGGCGTAGCAGACCGCCGGATAGGGGCCGCCCATGACGATTTTCATGTCCTTGTGCCGCTCCCGGATGTGGCGCGAAACAGCGATAGCCGGGCCAATCGAGAGCACGTTCGCGGTGATCCCGATCCATTCGTGCGCAGGCGCCTCGCGCGCCAGCCGCTCCCGCCAGTCCGGTTCGTAATTCGCGTCTATGTAGACGACCGGAACTCCGCGCCTTTCGAGCGTCGCCGCGATATATAACATTCCCATCGAGGGAAACCTGTATCCCTCGAAACAGTCGGGATTAATAAAGATCATATTCTTTTAGCCGTTCCTTCTGATACTTCAGCCTGTAGTGTTCGCTTCGCCGCGCGTCGCCGATCCGCCTGTAGCCTTCCGCGAGCGCTCCGTATATCCATGAGTCCTTCTGGTATTCTAAGGCATTCTCAAGCGCCGAAACAGCCTCCGCATCTCTTTGTTCAGACACGAACCAATTTGACCGTTCCGTGTAATAGTCGCCCATCAGCGCGTTGAACACAACCCCGTCCGGCGCCGGTTTCACGATCCGCCGGTCGGCCTGCGCGCCGTTCATCGCAAACAGAAAACCCGCCAGTTCGAGCGGCACATCCTCGCTCAACACCGAAAACCGGTAGCGGTTCGGCGTGTTGATATAAATCGGCGAGCGCCCGCGGCTCGCTTCCCATATCTTTCGAGTCTGTATGTCTATCGAGACGGTGTTCATCGTCTTTCCCGCCCGAAGGCGTGCGTATTCCTCAAGGGAAAGCCTGTAGCTTTTGCGCCGCTCCGCGCTCATATCGATTTCGGGTATCGACGCCTGATGTCCCTGAAGCCGGCCGCGCTCGCGCATGTAATCCCTGTACCACGGGAACGCCAGATAAAGCCTGTGAAACAAAAACACGTCCTGCCTGCGGCCGAGCGCAAACTGGTAATACAGAGGGGGCGCGACAGTGTCGTCCGCCACGTGGTCGAGAAACACAAGCGCGTCGCGCCGCGAGTCGCGCAAAAGCAACCGATCGTAAACCTGCGCCGAGTCGTCCAGACGCGCCGCCCAGTTCGCCTTGTTTCTGTTCAGCAGAAATCCGGCGTGAACCGCGATCAGCGCCGCCATGGCGGCCGCAACCGCAACCCGCCTGCCCTTCGCTTCCAGCCGCTTCATGATTTCAGAAAGGCCGATCACGCCGAGCAGCAGAAATATCACATACGATATGATAAAGAACGATTCTTTTTCCTTTGTCGGATACATGATCGGGAAGAACGCCGTCAGAACGAAAACGCCCAGCAACATTCCTTTTTGCAACCGACGGCCTCGAAAGAACAGCGCAGCCAGCGCGCCGGCTATGAACGGAAGAGACGCCTGCGACGCGATGGAGCCGGCCAGAGACAGCGTCGTCGCCCACATCTCGCTCGCCTTGTATTCGCCGATCACCCAGAAGTCGAGACCGGTCAGAAGATTCGGCAGATTCCGGGCGACCGCCGGATGGTTCCAGTCGAACAGCCCGGACCGCGCCGAAAACAGCGGCAGGCACATATAAAGCCCGAGGCCGAGCATTATCAGCAGACCGCCCGTGAAGAATGAGCGCGCGAAACGCCGCCGCTCGATGACCATGCCGATCACGCCTATCATCAGCGCCGGAAAAACCAGCGTGCCGTGATTGCCGAGTCCGACCGCGCCTATGAAAAAGAACGCAGCGAGCGCCGCCGGCCCCCTGTCGCCGGGCAGCATCAACTCAAGCAGAAACATGCAGAAGAAAAGGTTGAGCGCATAGACCTCGATGGCCAGCGCCTGATCCCACAGGAACGTCGACAGCGCAAGCGTCAGCGTCGCGTACAGGCCGACGAGCGCGTTGCGCCCGACAGCAGACGCGAGCCGGAAAAACACGCCGAGCAGCGCCGCCGCGATGAACGCGCTCAGCAGCCCGAAACGGAAACCGGGCGTTCCGACCGGTATGTACAGCGCGAGCTTTCCGAGCAGCGTGATCAGAGGGTAGCCCGTCGGATGCGCAACGCCGAGATAGTGCGCGCACAACGCAAAGTCCGCGCTGTCGCCCCACATCATGTCGGGACGCGCCGACCCGAAGTAAATCGCGATCCCCGCGAAGAAAACGAGGACCGTCGTCAATGACTGTGCGCGCGACTTACTGTTCAATATACCTGCCCTCTGTGGGGGCGCAGCATGCTGTGCCCGTGTGTTGCCGCGCCTGTGCGCCTATAATACGCTGGCATCGTTTTACGAAACCACATAATCGGCGATCACCGTCCGCGCCTGACGCGCCAACACGAATATATCGCGCGCCGACCGCACGGACCCCAATTTTTTCAATATATAACGCGGCCTCATATAAAACCGCGTGTAACCGCTCCTCAGATATTCCGCAAGCTCCTCGCGGCCCAGCCGGCGCGAAAGCGCCGGCATCTGCGTCTCGCCGCGAAGATAGCGGTCCCAAATCGTCCGGTCCACTTCGCCCGCGGCGATCCGCTGCTCATATTCTCTTGTGCCCGGGAAAAGCGTTCCCACATTGTAGACGACATAATCGGGCTCAAGCTCGATCGCGCGCCGTATGCTCCGCTCAATCGTCTCCGGCGTTTCGTCCGGCCCGCCAATGATAATGAACGCGTTAGTCGAAATCCCTGCGTCGCGGCAACCGGCAAACGCCCGCTCGAACGCCGCATCAGGTATTTTTTTGTCCATTTCCTCGCGCGCGTCAGGATCGCCCGACTCCACGCCGAACGAAATGTTGACGCATCCCGCCGCGCTGAACTCGCGCAACAGCTCCGCGTCTATCAGATCAGCGCGCGTCTGGCACGACCACTTGAAACCAAACCCGCGCCGCTTCATCTCCCGCGCCAGCCGCAACGCGCGCTCCCGGTCGTACGTGAATGTCTCGTCTATAATCGAAACGAAACCATGCCCGCCGCGCGACACCTGCTCCATCTCCGCGAAGACTTTTTCCTCGTCTATAGGGCGATACTCGCCCATCGAGGGTGTGCGGCAGCAGAAAGAACAATGAAACGCGCAGCCACGCGCGGTGATCAGCATCGTCGTTCGAGTCTTTATGAACGGATTGAAGTAGGCGTCCGGGTTGCGCAGGAATTTACGGTCCGCCGAAGGGATTGCGTTGAGATCGGCAAGCGCCGGACATGGCGGATCAGTTGACGCCGGAGTTACAATTCCACACGCTTCGGGGTCGAGCGGCGCGCCGCGCAGAAGCGATTCCGCAAGCGCGACCATCGGCTCTTCGCCGTCGCCGACTACGCCGTAATCCGCGCCGAGCGCGGTCACAATCTGCGGGTCGCAGGAAACGTGCGGTCCGCCAACGACAATCGGAACGCCGAGCCGCTCACGCGTCGCCCGGATCAGTCGCGCAACAACCGGCAGCGCCGGCGTCGTCACGCTGAAACCGACAATATCAGGTCGCGCCGCCTCTATCAGGCGCAGCAATTCCTCTTCGCCGCCCGCATCCGCCTGCCCGTCTATCACAGCCGCCTCGAAACCGGCGCGTTCCAACGACGCCGCTATCGAGCACAGCCCGATCGGCGGGTACAGCAGATAGTAGCCGGCCTGCTTCGTTCCCCGCCCGCCCGCTGTGTTCATCTCTGAAAAATCGAACGGCGGCGTGACAAGCAGAACCCTTGGAGAACCCATCTTTTTATTATATCGTAAAAATTGAATTATTTTTAGACTTTTACTCGTTGCGATTCGCGGACGAGCGCGAGAAGCAAAACGGCGGCGACGCAGGCGAGCGACGCGCCGAGCAGAAACGCGTAGCGATGCCCGAACGAATCCCACACGCGGCCCATCAGAAGACTCGACGGCAGCGCGCACAATCCGACGACCAGATTGAACGCCCCGAACGCCGTGCCGGACACTTCCCTCGGAACTATATCCGCAACAAACGCTTTCTCAACGCCCTCGGTGAATCCAAAATAGATTCCATAGACGATGAACAGCAGCCACGCCGCGGTCGCTCCCACGGCAAACGCGAATCCGGCATAGACTCCCGCGTATACGAGCCAGCCGCCGACTATCACGCGACGGCGTCCCACGCGGTCGCTCAGGTTGCCGCCGTAAACCGAAAAGATAACTTTTGTGACGTGCAGAGCCGCCCACAGCAACGGCACAAACGCAGTCGCCACCCCCATCTGTTTCGCGCGCAGCAGCAGAAACGCGTCGCTCGAATTGCCGAGCGCGAAGAAAACAAGCACGAATAGATAGACGCGCATTCGAGGCGGCAGCGCCGCGCGGACTGATATGTCTTTCTTTTTTTCCGTGGCGGGCGGACAGCTTTTCACATCGCGCACGAACATGAAAACCGTCGCGACAGCGAGCGCGCCTGGGATCGCGGAAAGCAATATCACAGTGCGCGTGGGAACGCCGAGATAATGGAGCAGAACAAATCCGCCGAGCGAACCGGCGATCGCGCCGCCATGGTCCATCGCCCGCTGAACGCCGTACGCGCGGCCGCGTATCTCCGGCGGCACGCAATCGTTTATCAGCGCATCGCGCGGCACGCTCCTGACGCCTTTGCCGAACCGGTCGAGAAAGCGCAGAAAGAGCGCCTGCGGACCGCTCGACGCGACACAAAGCAACGGCCTCGCGACAGCCGACAGCGAGTATCCGCCGATCACAAACGGTGTGCGCATCCCCGCCCGGTCGCTCAGGCGTCCGCTGACTATCTTCAGAAAACTCGCGGTCGTTTCCGCTATCCCCTCGATCAGGCCGACAAACTGGCGGCTCAGTCCGAGAGTCGTCGTTAGAAAAATCGGCAGCAGCGGATAGATCAACTCGCTGCTGAAGTCAGTGAAGAAACTAACAACAGACGTAGCCCAGACGAGCGGCGGCAGCGGCGCTTTTTGTTTCGGTTCGCAACTTTTTTCAGTTTGCATCATTATTAGCCAGTAGCCGGCAACAGCTTTTGCCATGCCTCGCAATTGTTATTTCATTGATGTTGATGTTTGATTGAAGATTCCTCGCTTCGCTCGGAATGACAGAAAGTAATGGCGATTACTAACTCCAATCTATTGCGAAGAGATAGCCATTGAGTTCGGGTTTGCTTCGTCAGCCAAACAAAAGGCTTCCTCGCAATGACGCGCTCTATGAAAAGCTTTATCGCTTTTATGTTTTTGATTTATCTTTCCCCAGCTGCCAACTGCCAGGCCCCAAATACTTTCTTTTCTACTATTTCCTGTCGATTCTCTTCCCCGGCAGAGGCGGCGACGCGCTGTAGACTTCGTCGATTTCGAGCCGCGCGATGCGTGTTCCAAGCCGGTTTTCGAAGTCGTTTACCGTGCCTTTGACCTGATACGCAACGGGATCGAAAGTGATGATAGTGGCGGCTGCGCGGAACGGCGATTGAGGCATGTTGCCGTCGAGCCCCTTCAGAGATCCGGCGCCCATTTCGAGCGCCCCGCCTCCCACGGAGAACATCGACGGAACGGGCAGCGCGACGGGATATCCGTCGGCGTCGATATACGAAATGAACTTCGCGGCTTTCGCGCGCGCGAACTTTTCAGACACCTGTGGCGGCATCGGCGCCCCCTCTTTGCGCGCGAACGTCGACGCGAGCGACGCGAATCCCATCTCCACCAGTCTCGGCGCGGCGAGCATCCCCTTCACCCGTTTCACATCGTCAACGCGAATAATCCCGCAGTTGCGCAGTCCGGAATATGCGTTATAGCGATACATTTCATTCAAGCTGATTTTGTCGTAACGTTCGCCGGTGCGTTCGTAGCCAAGAAACGTTCCGCGCACTGTCCAGCAGTTCAAATTCTCAGTCATCACGGACACGCCGACCTTGGCGTTCTCTTCGAGGTTCTTCTTCGTTTTCCATATCATGAACTCGCCGAAAATGAGAGTCTGCGGGTCCCAGGCCTCGATGGATATGATCGGCACAATGTTCGGGACGCCGGCGGCCGACGCCGTGGCGAGAAACTTAGGCGTTTTAGTTCCCGCGAACGCGGCGATTGCTTTCTCTTCGAGTTCAGTTGTTTTCATTTTGAGTTCCCTGTTTGTTATTGTATTCGGGCGAACCTTAGGTTCGCCCCTACAGCCTTATCTTTTCCATCTACATTCTATCTACTTCCCCCGCACCGTCAGCCCCTGAATAACCACGTTCTTCACGCCCTGCTCTTCCGCGAGACGCTTAAGATCTTCCATTCTTTCCTGAGAAATGAGCGGCTCCCCGCGATGCTTGAAATCCATTCCGAGCCGGTCGTATTTCGAAGTGCACAGATTGCTGAACGGCAATATGTCATAGCGTTCGCAGTTCGGCAGGCTTTCCGCTATGAAGCGGGCGACTGCAATTATGTTTTCATCGGAATCCGTCGCGCCTGGAATCACCGGCGTACGGACCCAGAGCGGCTTTCCGGTTTCCGCGAGAAGCTTCGCATTCTTCAGAATCGGTTCGAGCGGAACGCCGGTGATTTGCCGGTGAGCATCCGGGCCCATCTGCTTGAGGTCGAGCAGAACGAGATCCGCGAGCCCGGCGGCGGTTAAGAAAACTTCCTCGGCCGCATAGCCGGTGGTGTCGAGCGCGACATGCAGGCCGCCGGCGCGGCACTTTTCAATGAAAGCGCAAACGAACTCGCGCTGCATGAGCGGTTCGCCGCCTGAGAGAGTGACGCCGCCGCCTGAGGTTTCATAGAAAGCGGCATCGCGCCGCACCTCGTCGAACAGCGCGTCGAGCGTCCAGGTTTTGCCGATTATTTCGAGAGCCGCGGCCGGGCAGGCGTCGGCGCAAAGGCCGCAGGCGTCGCACAAATCGCGGTTGATGACGAGGCCTTTCGGGGTAAGTTCGAGCGCTTTCTTCGGGCAAACTTTGATGCAGTCGCGGGCGCCGATGCAGCGCGCCTCATACCAAACAAGCTGCGGCTTCATCAAGATGCCTTCCGGGTTGTGACACCACGTGCAAGTGAGCGGGCATCCCTTGAAAAAACAAGTCGTCCGTATGCCGGGACCGTCCTCGGTGCTGAACCGCTGGACGTTAAAAATCATCGCTTCGTCCGCCATGAGCCTCCGTTAGAGCATTCCGCTTTCGCGCGCTATTATTTCGTCCTGAATCTCGCGGCCAAGGTTGACGAAATAAGCGTTGTAGCCGGTGATGCGGACGAGCAGATTTTGGTATTCTTTGGGATTCTTCTGGGCGCGTCGCAGAGTGTCCGGATCGATGATATTGATCTGGAGCGCGGTGCCGCCCTCGGAGCCGTACGCGCGGAGCATCGCGGCGAGTTTGCCGGCGTGTTCCGGGTCGCGCAACAGCGACGGGTTGATGCTCATTGTATGCGAAGCGCCGTTGGGGGCGCTTTCGTGTCCGATCTTGCCGACCGAGCGAATGTTGGCGGTCGGCCCTTTGCGGTCCATGCCATTGACGGGTCCGATGCCGTTCGAGAGGAACGAGCCGCGCGCGCGTCCGTCCGGAGTCGCGGCGATGCTCGGCGCGTAGCCGATCCAGTAATTCCATGAGAGGTAGCCGGCGCGGAACCGGCGTCCGGTGGCGGGCGCCACGCGGTTGAAAACGTGAGTCGTCCAGCGTTTGTTGATCTCGCCCGCGAGCGCGTCGGCGATATCGTCGTCGTTTCCGTATTTCGGAGCGCGGTTGAGAAGAAGCTGCTGAGTGCGTTCGTGGCCTATGAAATTCGCGCGGAGCGCCGCGAGCAGATCGGCCATCGAGACGCGCTTCTCGTCGTAAACGAGCGCCTTAACCGCGGCGACCGAGTCGACGCATGTGGCGAACGCGATTCCCTCAACCGTGATGTAGTTGAGCTCGGCGCCACCCGCGTTGACGTCGACGCCCTTTTCCATGCATCCGTCGACGAGAATTGACAGATAGGGAATCGGCTCGAAAGCGGCGCGCGCGGCGTCTGCCGCTTCGGCGGCCCCGATCAGAGCGTCGCATATCGCGTCGAGCTGCGCGTTGAAGGCGGCATAGAAAGCGTCGAAAGTTTCGAACGTCATCGGATCGCCCGTCCTCGGGCCGACTCTCTTGCCGGTCGCCATATCGCAACCGTCGTTCAGCGCGAACTCGACCGCTTTCGCGAGGTTGAGGTTCGCGTCGACCGTGCCCGAGCGGTCGTTGCCCTGCATTGTGTTTTCGAGGCATCCGACCGGCGCGTAGTCCCACACCTGGTCCTTCGGCACGCCCTGCCATTCGAGGCCGCGCATCGAGGTCTCGTCGAAGTTGAGCAGGAACGGAGCGCCCTGCGCGCGCGACACCATTTCGCAGAGCCGCTCTATCAGTTCGGGCGGCGAGTTGCGGTGCACGCGGACGTTCGGCTTCGGTTCGAGCAGATTCAATTCTTCTATGATTTCGAGCATTAGCCACGACAGATCGTTCGTCATGTCCTCGCCGTTCGGGCCGCAGCCGCTCAATGTTATGAGCTGGCCGAACCCGGAATTTATTCCCTGATTGGCGCCGACGCGGCCCTGATAGTCGTATGCGTAATTGTGTTTGATGAAAAAGCACATCAGAAGTTCGCGCGCCTGTTCGCGCGTGATCCCGCCGGAGTCGATGCCGTTCTTATAGAACGGATAGAGATATTGGTCGATGCGACCGGGAGACAGGCCGGGGCCGGGGTATGACTCCGCGGCCATGACAAGCATGTGAGTGAACCACAGCGCCTGAAGCGCCTCCTGAAAAGATTCCGGCGGAGACCACGGAACCTTTTTGCTGATGCGCGCGATTTCGAGAAGTTCCGCGCGGCGGCCCGCGTCGCTCTCGTCGGCGGCGAGGCGCTCTGCTTCGCGCGCGTAGCGAGCGGTGAACGCCGGAACGGCTTCGCAGCATTCGAGCATCGCCTGAAGCTGACCCTTCTTCTCCGGCGGCGCCTTCTCTAATTTTTCGCGAAGCGCTTCCGCGTGGCCCTGAAAACCGATCAGGAGAACTTTTTTGTAGTTGGGAATGAGATGTCCCGGAACAGCGCCGCAGTTGCCGACTCCGAGTTCGTTTAGCGGTTTCGCGACTTCAAGCCATTTATTTTCCGCGCGGCGGAATTCGCGCGCCTCTTTTTCGTTGTGAGTTTTCGAGAGCGCGGTGTTGAACTGGCCGCCCACGATCAGCTCGCCATCGAGAATCTGAACGGGTAGTTCGCGCGTGATGACCTGCGCGAAGAAGCGGGCGCGACGCAGAGGCAGAGGGAGCCGCCAGAACTCGCGAGGCTGGTCGACAATCTTCGAAGCGGCGAGCAGAGAGTCCTCGAACGCTGTGAAGAACGGGTAAATCTCAGGCGCAACGCCCCAGTTGTGCGCGCTCCATACGCAGTCCCACTTCTCGCCGGTCGAGAACGGCATGATTTCATTGCGGAAATAGTCGCGCTCGTAGAACGAGAAATATTCGTCGCGCAGCTTTTTAACGCGCGGCGGCAGATCCCCTGCCGGATTCCAGATCGACGATGAAGAAACGCATTGATTTTCGCTCACGTGAGGCTCCTTAATATTAATCCATTTAATTATATAGCGGAAGATGAATAATCGCCAAACAAATTCCCGATCGCCGCCGAATCGCAGTCCGGGGGTTTTCCCTGGGATTCGCCGGGAACGGAGCCGCGCCTGTCAGAACCGGAAAAGCGTCAGCCCTGATGGTATACGATGCCGCGGGCGGAAGCGATGAGAACGTCGTCCTCGCGAGTGCGCGCGACGAGGTCCCAGACGCTGACCTTGCGCTTTAAATCCACCGGGCGGGCTTCCGCGACAAGCGTCGAACCGCTCGGGGCGGCTGCGTGATAGTTGACTGTCATCGTAAGCGAAACGGCGGAGACGCCGCGCGAATTCGAAGCGACGGCGAACGCCTGGTCGAGAGCCATGTAAACGGCGCCTCCGTGGGCGCGCTCGACGGCGTTCAAATACTCCGGGCGCACTTTCATCGACACGCGCGCATATCCCTCGGCGACTTCCTCGATGACAATGCCGAGATAGGTGGCGAACGGATCGCCGCCCACGGTCTCCCGCGCATATTTGATCGGATCTGTTATTTCAGGTTTCATACTATTCCTCTCTTTCAATATTCGCCGTTTAGCAACTTCTTCAGAGGCTCTTTCGCGAATCATTTTCCGGCGTCCGCGATCGCCCTGATTTTTGCAAGAAGCTCGTTGAATTCGAACGGCCTCGTGACGCAGTCGCCAGCGCCGGCTTCGATCGCCCGCTCAACCTGAGAGGGCTCGGACAGCGCGGAAAGCATGATGACATAAGCGCCGCGCGTTTTCGGATTCTCCCTTATGGCGCGGCAGACGGCGAAACCGTCCATCGGAGAGGCGCCGGAATCGATCAGCGCTATTCTCGCTTTCTCGCTCTCAATTAATTGAATCCCGGCGGCTGAATCCTGAGCGAAAACGGCCCGGAATCGATTTTCCCTTAGAAAATGAGAGAGCAGCGAACAGAACTCCGGATCGCGGTCGACGATAACGACTGTCGGGCGCGAACTATCGCCGATAGCGGCCGGCCGTTCGGGAATGGCGAACTCGGCGCAAAGCCCGTTCGGCTTGACATTCCGCAACCTGATCCAGCCTCCGTGCAGTTCCGCCATCTCGCGCGCGATCGAAAGCCCCACCCCGGCGCCGCCTCCGGGCCTCGTCAGCGAACTGTCGACCTGATAGAAACGCTCGAAAACGCGGACGAGTTCCGCCTCCGGGATTCCCGGCCCCGTGTCCGTGACGCAAAAAACAACTTCCCCGCCGCGGGCCGCCGCTTCCATGCGGATTGTCCCGCCGGCCGGCGTAAAATTAACGGCGTTTTTGACAAGGTTGCCCAGTATTCGGTTCAGCTTGAGCCTGTCGCAGACGATTTTTATGTCTTCCGGCTCTATTATGCTCTCGAAAGCGATCTTTTCCGCTTTCGCCGAATCGGAGATCGCGGCGGCAGCGTCCTGAAACAGGTCGCTTATGGAAACCGTTTCAATATTCAATTCGAGTTTGCCGGCCTCGATTGAGGCGAGGTTCAGAAGATCGTCGATAAGGTCTTTAAGCTCGCGACCGCGCCGCTGCACGGTTCGGAGCCGTTTTGCGAGTTCTTCGGTCAGGCCGGCTCCTCCGTCTTTCAGCATAAGGCCCACGTTGCCGACAATGACGGCGAGCGGCGTGCGCAGTTCGTGCGAGACAATCGACAGAAAGTTTGTTTTGAGAGCGTTGAGTTCCCTGAGCTGCTCCACTTCGCCGCGAAGCTTTATATTGCTGATACGCTCCTGCTCGCGCGCCTTGAGAAGCGTGATGTCGCGAATGGTGGCCTGAAAGAGCGGGCGCCCTTCGTGCGTGAAAGACGCCGCGCCCACGCTCACCGGTATCTCGCCGCCCGAGCGCGACACCACTAACGATTCGTAACCGACTGGCCGGCCTTCGGAAAGCAGGCGCGCGAAATGCTGAGTCGCGTTTTCCTTTTCCGGGCCCTTGAAAAATTCCACGAATTTGCGGCCGACAATTTCTTCCTCGGAATAACCGCCTATCGAGAGGGCGCCCTGATTGACGGATATGATCCGCCCTTCCTCGTCGAATGTGACGATTCCGTCGCCGGCCGACTCGACGAGAAGCTTGCAGCGCTCTTCGAGCCGGTTGATGGTTTCAAGATGCCGCGCTCGCTCCTCAAGCCGCGTTTGACTCTCGACCACTCTCAGATACGCCATGCTTACAAAAATCATTATGACGTTGAAAAGCAGCGTTCCGCCGATCGTCAGCCACATTCTGCCATAGAAACCCAGCCTGCGGAAAACCTTGTCCCTGTCCGCGTACAGCAACATTGTGAAAGTGCGCTGATTAGACACTTTGGCGGGCATCCACGCGACGACCTTAACCGGCCCGCCGCGCTCAAAACGATACTGCGCCATTCCCGCCGTATGTTTTTCTATTCCGCCGACAACTGTTTCAAATCCGCTGCCGCCGCGCTTTTCCATCTGTTCACTGTAAATCTCAGCGGCGGATTTCCCGTAATATTTGTCAGGCAGGTCTCCGTTCTGAAATATCAAACGGCTTTTATCATCGAAAAAAAGGAAGTTGCCGTATCCGACAATGCCTTTCGTGTCTTTCCTTCTAATCTCATCGCTGATGTAATCCCTGAGCTGCCTGCTTTTCAGCATGTCGACCGCATAGTCCACGAAGCCTTCCGGCGCCATGGTTCGCACGATATTCACTATGCCCTGCATCAGCACGAGCCCGCCGCGTTGCGTGGTTTGGAACGCCCTGATCGTGTCTTTCTGATCGCTGTTGATCAAATAAAAAGCTATCGACCAACAGATTATCGTGATCAGTATGAGCATCCGCTTGTATCGAAGCCTCATGTCGATTCTCCAACATAAATAAGCGCTGCGTCCGGCAGGCTGTTAAAACGCTTTCATGAGCGCCGGCAGCAGAAACGGCGTCAAAGCCGCCCCGAAAGCCGCCCCGATAAGCGAGCCCGCGATAACATCCGACGGGAAATGGACTCCGTTGTATATTCTGGAAAACGAGCCGAGCGCCGCGATGCAGAGAAACGCCGTCGCAAGAGACGGATAGCAGATCGACAGAGCGACTCCGCCCGCGAAATAACCGGATGCATGCCCGGATGGAAACGAGGGCCGCTTCAAAAGCCGCTTGTGCGGCACCTTCGGAAGCACTTCCTCCATAACCATGAACGGCCTCTTTCGCTTCCATATCTGTTTGATCGGCAGTTCCGCTATAAAAAACGCCGAGCCAGCCGCCGCCATCAAAACAACGCCGGCGCTTTGCAGTTTCGGCAGTTTTGCGAAATGGCCACATATTATCATCAGCGCGCCGGCCACAATGTGCAGAGCGCCCTTGTTGCAGATCACCGACAGGAACGGCATGAGCAGATCAAAAACCGGGTTGCGCAAACGCCTGTATAAAAAAAGCATTGCGCGGCGGTCCATCTCTTCAAAACGCCCGAACTTTTCGGGCGTATCTCCTGCATCAGCGCCGCTTTTCCGAGAAAGTTTTTCTGTTGTCATTTATTCAAGCAATCCGAGAGTCGCCAGATATTATTTGCCTTATGAATTCTTACAAAATCGACATTGCAAAGCATATCATACGCAACCTGACGCGTCAAAACCGGCAAGATATAAATCGGATTCGCTAACAGGAGCCGGATTCAGGATAAAACTGGACTTGCCGCGCTTTGTTGTTAGAATAGATTGGAGTTGAACAAAAGCGCTCTCGCGCGATAGGCCGGTTTAATCCCGAATCCGCCATTAGGATTCGAGCGCAATCGGCCAGAGTAGAATAATTTATGCCTTTCAACGAACTGACTCTGCTTTTGTACCTTGCCGGATCGATGGCGTTCTGCTGGTTCGCGGTTTTTATGTTGACCCTGAACCGGCCGGCGCCGAAAATCGAAATCAGGAACCCAAAGTCCCAACTAATTTTCGTTATTTCATCCTATGCATTTCTGTTCGCCGCATATTTCGCGATTCACTCATATTCGACTGTAATAAATAAAAATAATAAGGATTTGTCCGACCTGCTCTTAGCCGGAATAACAGTCGCCGCAGTCGCGGCCGCGGCCTTAGCTTCAGGCGGCGGCCCGGAATCAGCCGGCCTTTCGTTTCGCAGAATCGAGACAGCGGTTTTTTTCCTCGTGCCGCCCGCGGCTCTGATGTTCCTGCCCGGCCACTTTATGAACTGGCAGGCTTTGTGGCGCGGGATCGCCCTGCCGCTTGTCGCGGCGGGTTTCGCGGAGGAATTGTTTTTCCGGGGCTTCATGCAGACGCGGCTCGAATCCCGGCTCGGAAACACGCGCGGACTTCTGATAACCGCCGCCGCTTATGCCGTTTTCAAGCTGCCGATGCTGTGGGGAACATTGCCCGCCGCCGGCCTGATCGCCAACATGGCCGGAACCTTTTTGATCTGGGGCTGCGCGGCTGGATTGATATACAGGCGCTCCGGAAACATTTACGGCCTGATTCTGCTGCATATCTTCTGGGACGCCGCGCCGCGGGTCTTTCTCGGTTTCGGAATCGGATAATAATCGGCTGCCGAGCGGCTTGCGCAGGGTCTAAATATTCTGTTTACATGATTTTTTGACTGCCGGGAACTTTCCGGACGGCATTGCAGTTAATATTATTACAGTGAGTTTTTTTGAGATGTGATGATTTAGAAAGCGGCTTGAAAAAACGGGAGCAATTATAGCAAAATATACTCAATGTATCTTCAAAGGAGGTGTAACCTATGAAACATTGGATGCTGAGACAAGTATCTCACTGCAAAGAAGGTTGCGCTAGACGGTCCCGGGCAAGACGTTAAACTGTCCACTGCAAAACATTGAAGTCAAGAAGCCCGTCCCTGAAAAGACGGGTTTTTTGTTTTCCGCGAAATCGCTTTGCGCGCGCGAAAAAACAAAACTAACGGAACCGGCCATCTATTCGGAAAAATTCGGCTTAAGAAGAACTAAATGTTCATGTTGACGCGGCGCGCGGCCTCGGGCTTGATGCGCGGCGTTCTTGTGGGGTCCGGGGCTTTAGCCGGAATAGGGGCAATGCGCTGATTGCGCGGCGGCATCATGCGGTCGCTTGAATACACTTGCGCCGGCCGCGATGTGGGCGGTATTGACTGCGTGGATGTATAAACTTGTGTCGCCATTGCCTTCTATCCTCACTTATATTTTACCCGCCGGCGGCGATTCAAGCAAGCGGGTCGAAATATTTTACCCTGATTTTTCACGGTTCAATGATAATCCCGAATACGCCGATTGCGGGCGGGCTAACTGTTCAGAGAGAAAATCCCAGTTACTCTTCGTGGCTCGGCAGATATGCCCCGACGCGGGCGTCGAACGCGCGCGTGAGCGAATCAAAAACGGTCTCAAACAGAACGGCCTCGATAACGATGTGGACCCGGCCGCCCTCGCGCAGGCAGCCGAGAAGCGAGTCGCCTGCCCGGCCCGCGTTGAGATGAACGTGGACCCGCGGCGTGTCGCCGTCCCGCGCGATCGAACCCATGCCGATCACCTCGCGGCCGTCTCCGAATTCGCTCCACATCGGCTCGGCCGGCAGCTCCAGATTCTTCGGCCCGGAAACCAGCCGCCCTTCTTTGAGCGCGCCGAGGAAGAATATATATCCGTTCCTTATATCCTGCGCTTTCACAAATTCCTTCAAGCTGTCGATCAGCAAATCGCCGTGCTCGAACGTCACCGCGAACACGCGTTTCATGCCGCCTGTCGAATATTTCATCTCTTCGCCTCCCCGGAGCGGCGCCCGCTCTCAAGCCATGCTATAATATCATTGCGGATATTGCAAACGAACGGAGCGGTTGGAATGGAACAGTTCAAGAAATTCGGCGCGACGCATCTGCTTTGCCCCAAATGCAACGTAGCAATGCCTGTACGGGAGCGGCTGCTGCTCGTGCTTCCGGACGGGGAACTCTATGAATACGTCTGTTCGCGGTGCGGCTCTTCAATGGGCAAACGCAAAGTCACCGGCCGGCGGCCCGCCTTCCCGCCTCCTCCGCCTCCCGGCGGAAGGCCCGGCTATATGTAATGTTCAAGGCTATGGGCCTCCGGTTCAACAACATATAATCGGAATTGCTAAAAAGCTTTTGATCAATTCGCTTTCTTATATACGGGGAGAAAACGTCTATACGCAGAGATACTTCGCGGCCTTCTGTTTCAGCTCTGTAAGGTCGGAGGATTTCACAACGTAATCCTCGGCCGCCCACGTTGAAAAATCCTGCTTGTACGTCGGATAGGCCGACAACAGAATCACCGGCAATTCTTTTTTCTGTTTCTTGATTTGATTCAGAACTTCGAGGCCGCCGATGTCCGGCATCTTAATGTCGAGAATCACTAAATCGACAGCGAACTTCATTTCCGCAAGCTTGGACATCGCTTCAATGCCGCCGTCCGCCAGAATGACCGTGTAGCCATCGTCCTCGAACTCGGCCTGAACAAGGTCTCTGATCTGCGGCTTGTCATCTACAACAAGTATTTTTTTCATGACCAACGCCACCTTCTTCAGGGTTTAATTTCTATTTAATTATTATAACGAAAATATGGGGAATATCAAAACGCCGGCTATAAAATAATCACAATGAAATAGAATGCGCGGTCCGCTTTTTATGAGGCATGAATTAAACGGCGGCCGGCGACGATTTGCGAAACTTGCGCCTGTCCCCGCAAACGATCCGCCCGGATTCCTCGATGTCCTTCGGATAGTCCTCGCCGCGGTTCAAAAGCTTGTGGTCGTAGCGGGTTAGGCCGAATCTCTTAACGCAGAATTTCACCGCCTTTTCTACGTCGAAATCCTTGCATGAAAACACATCGAGCGCGAAAAAGCCAAGCTCCGGATATGTATGTATGGCTATATGGCTCTCTGCGATTATCACGAATCCCGAAACGCCCCATGACGGATTCCCCGGCGTCAGATGTTTTTGCACGTGCGGCGGCATGATTTTTGTCATCCCGATAAGAGCCGGGAACTCGTCGAGCGTACGGTATATATATCCGACACTGTTCAATTTTCTTTTGGGAGAGTCATAACCTTCAAGAATCAGATGAGGTCCATACATATCCGATACCCCCTAATCTGAGAATCCTGGCCGTCATATGGCGATCTAAAAGGCTTAATAATTCTTAATAATGCTCCATAAGCCTGAAATGTCAATTATCTCGCTCAAAAAAACTTTAAAATAGCCAAAAGCAGCTAATCATTTAAAGCCATTCCTTCCTATGACGGGCTAATACGCTTTGCTTATGGAATTTGCTCCGCGCATTGACTAAAATGACTGCGGTTGCTTTATGGGAATTTCTGAAACGGAGATGAATAAACCAATGGAAACAATTGCGCCGCATGGCGGAACTCTCGTCAACCGGATCGCCGAGGGCGAACAACGGAAAGAATTGATAGCGCGAGCGCCCGGCCTCGCGTCGGTCACGCTCAATAATAAGGAATTGTCCGACCTGCTGATGATCGCGATCGGCGGGTTCAGTCCGCTAACCGGCTTCATGGGCAAATCGGATTATGACAGTGTTGTTAATTCCATGCGGCTTCCGAACGGGTTGCCATGGACGATCCCGATAACGCTCTCCGCCGACGGCGAAACCGCCTCGAAGATCAAGGAAGGCGATGATGTCGCCCTGCTCGACCCGGACGGCGCCGCGCGCGGCATTCTTCATGTCGCCGAAAAGTATACATACGATAAAAAGAAAGAAGCGCTGAAAGTTTACCGCACTGAAGACGCCGCTCACCCCGGCGTCGCCGTCGTTTACGCGCAGGGCGAAACGCTGCTCGGCGGAGACGTCTGGATGGTCAACCGCCCCGCGCCGCGGGAATTTCCGCAATACTGGCTCGACCCGGCGGAGACGCGCCGAATTTTCGCCGAACGCAAGTGGCGCCGCGTTGTCGCGTTTCAGACCCGCAACCCCGTGCACCGCGCTCACGAATATATAACGAAAGTGGCCATGGAAATCTGCGACGGGCTGCTTCTTCACCCGCTCGTCGGCGAAACAAAAAAGGGCGACATCCCCGCCGACGTCAGGATGAAATGTTACGAGACGCTGATAGACAACTATTATCCCGCCGGCCGCGTTCTGCTCAGCGCGCTGCCCGCCGCAATGCGATACGCCGGACCGGCGGAAGCCATCTTCCACGCCATCATGCGCAAAAATTACGGATGCACCCACTTCATCGTCGGCCGCGACCACGCAGGCGTCGGCGACTACTACGGCTCATTCGACGCCCACCATATCTTCGACGAATTCGATCCGGCCTCGCTCGGCATCACGCCCCTCTTCTTCGATTACACTTTCTTCTGCTCGAAGTGCGGCGGCATGGCCTCGAACAAAACCTGCCCGCACGACAAGGCCAGCCACGTTTCGCTTTCTGGAACCAAAGTCCGCGAAATGCTCGCGAACGGCGAAGTCCCGCCCGTTGAGTTCACACGGCCTGAAATCGCCGGGATTCTCATCGAGTCAATGAAAGATCAAACAGCGGATTAACTGTTATGGGAATATTTGTTGTGCTGTAACTAATGAACTCTTGAGAATATTAACCCGGATTCGTCAATAGGACGCCGGATTTGGGTTTAATGTGAAAAAGATTTAGTTGAACCGCAATCAGGACCTGCTCCCGACTTTGACCTGATCCGCAAGCCGGCGGGCTTCTTCGCCGCCCTCGCCCGCAAACCATTCCGCGAACTGTCCGGCGCCGCTGAAATCACGCATTTCCGACGGCGGCAGCGATAATAACGTGTCCGCCAGCATTACAAGCGCCTCCCTGTCTTTCAACTGGGCGCCCGCCGCCGCCGGGCTCATCCGCCACAACCGATCCTCAATAATATTCAGAGCCTTGCGGCGAAACGACCACGCCTCGTACGCCGAATCCGGAAGCAGCTCCGCGAGCGCCTTGATCGTCTTGAATACGCCGGATCTATACATCAGCGTTCGCTGCTCGTCCGCGCCGCCGCCCGCGTCCGGCGTCCGCACGCGTTCGTATAAAAACGATTCCACTCTCTGCAGACAGGTATAGAGGAAAAGAACGGGTTCCGGATAAGCGTCGGCCGGCACGGATGTGATAATGTTGCGAGCGTCGTGCAGGCCGCGTTTCTCGATGTAAGGCGCGCGCTCGTAATCGAACGCCATCTTTTTCAGCCGCTCGTCGAGCGCCGCGATCACTGGCTCCATGATTGAGCGAAACTCCTGCCTCGTGAACGGCCGGAGCGCATTAAGCCTCTTGTCGAGATCGTCGAGCATCGCTTTTGATCTTGAATCCATCGAGCCAAACCTTCCAGCCAAGTCGCCCGGCGTCAATTCGAAAACTTTTTTCGCGTCTGCGGCGCCCTTCTCAGATCCATGCCGGCGACGCTTATTTTACCTTTAACAGATTCGCGCAGAATTATTATAGTTTGCTCAATATCGCTGCCGGTTTCTAAAAACCGTGATGTTCACATCATGTACAGGCGCAAAAGAAACAAACCGCGTCCGTTGCCCGGACAAACCCCGGGCGCATCGTCAGCCGATAATTGTAAACAAGTCTTTCAACGGCTTATACAGGAAGTGCGCCGGATTCAATTTATAAATTTTCAGCCGGCCTTCCTTGTAATGCAGCACGAGTCCAAACTCAACGAGTGAATTTATCTGGCGGTTTACTTCGGACACGGAAGAGCCGCATGCAACAGCCAGTTCTTTCTCGAAATAAGTTTCTTTATCCCGCTTAAATAATGTGTAGAGAATTCGTATCTTTGTCTTGCTGCCAAGCACATCTTCTAAAAACACTAAAGTCACCTCCGTCACCGTTTGTATTACGGTTTTCCCATTCCAAAAAGAAAACCACACACTAACCGGCCCTTTTATTCTAATCTTTGTAGCGCTTTCGTCAAGCTCAATTCATTTTAGCGATATTCTCCCGGACATCCCATTTGAACTCCATTGTTGCGCTATGCGATTCAAATGACACAAATAATTTGACTGTCGCCAAATCTAACTATACGTAATTGTAGGCCCTTATCTGCGTTGCCGCCTTGCTTCTTTTCTCTTTTTCCGAATTGTTTTTCTTTAATTATCCGTGTCGTATTTCACTATTGTTTACATAATTCCCTATAATCGTACAATAAAACAATATTTTACTGGCAGTCTTGACAAAACACTCAAAAAAGAATAGTATGCCTTTAACTATAGGCAATCGTGGGTACATTAATGCGGAATAAATATACCACAAAACAAGTCGCCGACTTGTTAAACATCGACAAATCAACCCTTCTCAGGTGGATTCGTCAAAATAAAATACCCGATGTGGTTCACCGCGACGGCAGAAATTGGAGAGTCTGGCTCCCGGAAGATGTTGATCGAGTCAAATTGTATCACGATAAAATTCACCAACTTACTCTGAATCTCGATGAGCATAAAGAAAGCAAATCCGAAAATGTTATCGTCGACAGTTCCGTCGACGAATAAGTAGTTTGAACCTTGAAATGAAGTTTGATTCCGGCCGGGAGCCGATCGCGTTGCATTAACGCTCTGTTTCCGGCTTAAAAACAATAATTGCAGCGGCGTCAGTATAGCCATTTAAGGCATCTTAAAGTATCATTAAGTCGCGCCAGAGCTCTTTAGGAGGACGTCAATCAACGAATAAGCTCTCAAGCTCTTCTGGAATGACACTCTAAATTGTAGTTTTTACTGTGAGTGGAAGCAATAACGGACAGGAATTGCTAAAGAAAATAAGAAATGAAATAAACATATATATTAAGGACTTTCTCGAACAGACAAAAAGAGCCGGTTATATAAATTAATGCGGGAGAAAGTCGGCGGAAACTAAAAAAAGACGTGTTTCAGACCAATACACTCAGAATTTATTTTATTGGGATTGGGATGAACAAGTGAGCTGAAAAAATGGAAGACCCGATGCCGTAGCATGGGGATTCCGAAAAGTCATAATGATTGTGTATGTTTGGTGGGCGAGACTTGTACTGATTTTTACAGGTTTAACAAGGCTGAAAGAAGCGCAAAAATATAAAAAGTGTAGAAACTCGTAAGGAGGGGGAATATGTCAGATACCTTTAGCCCTGAAATTGACAGATTTGCTCGTATTCGTGTAATCGGTGTCGGAGGCGGCGGAAGCAACGCGGTGGACCGAATGATAGAGATCGGACTGCGCGGAGTTGACTTCATTGTCGTCAACACAGACACTCAGTCGTTAGTGACGTCGAAGGTCCGCCATAAGATTCAGATCGGCCCGAAGACGACCTGCGGACTGGGCGCCGGAGCCGATCCGGGGAAGGGCCTGCTGGCGGCGAAGGAAAGTCGCCACGAGATAGAACAGGCTCTCGAAGGCTCGGACATGGTGTTCATTACCGCCGGCATGGGCGGCGGCACCGGCACAGGCGCGGCCCCGATCATCGCAGAAGTGGCGAAAGAGCTCGGAGCGCTGACAGTCGCCGTTATCACGAAGCCTTTCTCGTTCGAGGGAAGGCAGCGCAAGATGGTGGCGGAAGAGGGCGCGGCCGTGTTGAAAAGCAAGGTTGACACCCTTATAACCGTCCCAAATGAAAGAATTCTTTTTGTAATAGAGCCGGGAACGCCCGTAAGAGAAGCCTTCAAAAAGGCAGACGACGTGCTTCGGCAGGGCGTTCAGGGCATTTCTGACATGATTTCCATTCCCGGAATGATAAATGTTGACTTCGCGGATATCTCAACGATTATGAGAGACGCCGGGTCCGCGCTGATCGGGATCGGCGAAGCCAGAGGCGAACATCGAGCGGTCGAAGCCGCTGAGATGTCGATGAACTGCCCGCTTCTCGAAAAACCCATTGACGGCGCTCAGGGCCTCCTGATCAACATCACCGGCGGACGCGACATGAGCCTCCACGAGGTCAATAACGCCGCTGAAATCATCAGCAGCAAAGCCGACGAAAATGCCAATATCATCTTCGGCGCCGTGATCGACGAATCTCTTGAAGGCATTATCAGAGTAACCGTCGTCGCCACCGGATTCGATGTCGCCGCCGAGCGCGCCATTCCGGAGGAAACTCCCGAACGGCAGCAACAGCCTGTTCAGGCCAGAAGAGTGGCCTCGGGCGGTTCCTCTCGCGACGAGCTCGACATTCCGTCATTTTTGAGAACGCCATCCGGACAATAGAACGTGTTTTGACGCGTTTTAACTTTTTCTCCTTCTCCTTCGCCGCCGTCCTTTCTAAGAACGGCGGCCTTTGTTTTTTAAACCGGTTTTTCTTTATGAACTCTGCTGTCGCCAACTTTTCCGCCTGTATCCGCCATTCTTTATGGCTACGTCAAAATGCTTTTATATAAAGGCTTAATTATGATTGTCCGCGTCGCGGCCACGTTGAGCGCTTTCGAATATGCGGTGGGCCTTTATATTAATCGCTATTAGCTTTAAGTTACTTATTGCATCGTATTTTGAGCTGTATTTTGCTCTAAAACCCAGTTGCGCGCAGGAAAATATTAGTTTTGCCAAACCGTAATGGAAAGAATCGCTTCTTTTTTAGTGTCTCCCCGTTGACTTAGTACGCAAAATGGAGTTAAACTGGGGCCACATCAACAATAATGAGAAAAAATGGAAGTAAAAATAAAAATCTGGCTTGAAAAAGACGGCTTGAACGTTTTGGGCGACGGGCGTCTTAAGCTGCTCAGAACAATTGACGAAGTCGGCTCGATTAACGCCGCCGCTGAAAAGCTCGGGATTTCCTATCGTCACGCGTGGGGCCATCTGAAAAAGCTCGAAGAGCGTCTGGGTTGCAAGTTGATCGAGCCCAGAACCGGCGGCAAAGGCGGAGGCGGAACTACGCTTACAGCCGGAGCGAAGCGGTTTTTATCGGATTTTGAGAAAATCAGAAAAGAAATTGATAGTCATGTCAAAGAGAAGTTTGAGGGATTTGACATGAGAAAAGATTAGATTGCTTCTCCGCTCAGTTCTTATGACGCGGAAACGATTCCAAAAACTTTGGCCAAAACCATACATACATACGCCTGCTTGTCGATTTCGAATTGCAAACAGGTTTGCATTGTGCTAAATTTACAATTCCGGCGCCGCGAAGCGCGGCCAATAATAAAGAAAAAGAGAAGAAGAGCATCATGAGAGACTACGACTTTGAGAATTTTGAAGCGAAATGGAGAGAATTCTGGGAAGAAACCGGCCTGCACACCTGCCGGAACGACGACCCGCGGCCGAAGTATTACTGCCTCGACATGTTCCCCTATCCGTCGGGCAGCGGGCTGCATGTAGGCCACTGGCGCGGTTACGTGCTGTCCGACGTTTGTTCCCGGTTCAAGACATTGCAGGGCTATAACGTTCTGCACCCGATGGGATGGGACGCATTCGGCCTGCCGGCGGAAAACGACGCGATTAAAAAGAAAATCCACCCGCGCATAAACACGGAAAAGAACATCGACAACATCCGGCGACAGCTCAAAGAGATCGGCGCGATGTACAACTGGGACCGCGAGTTCAGCACTACCGACCCCGAATATTTCAAATGGACGCAATGGATTTTCGTCAACATGTTCAAGAAGGGCCTCGCCTACAAAAGGGAGATGCCGATCAACTGGTGCCCGTCGTGCAAGACCGGCGTGGCGAACGAGGAAGTCGTGAACGGCAACTGCGAGCGCTGCGGCTCGGAGGTTTCGAAGAAGAGCCTCAACCAGTGGATGCTGAAGATAACGGAGTACGCGGAGCGGCTTCTGAACGACATCGACAAACTGGACTGGCCGGAGCAGGTAAAGTTGCTGCAACGCAACTGGATCGGGCGGAGCGAGGGCGCGGACGTCGTGTTCAAAGCGATCAGCGCGCGCGACGGTTCCGAGCGCGATTTCACGGTCTACACGACGCGGCCGGACACTCTCTTCGGGGCGACATACGTCGTCTTCGCGCCGGAACACGCTATGGTGTCCGAGATCTGCGATCCGGCGAAGGAAAAAGAAATAAAAGACTATATCGACTGGGCGGGCAAACAGACCGACATCGACCGCACGAACGCGAAGAAGGATAAAACCGGCGTCTTCATCGGCGCGTACGCGATTAACCCGGTGAACGGCGAGAAGGTTCCGATCTGGATTTCGGACTACGTCCTTATGGGCTACGGCACGGGAGCGATCATGGCCGTGCCGGCGCACGACGAACGCGACTTCGAGTTCGCCACGAAATTCAACATACCGATCATAGAGGTCATTTACAGCGATCAGGCGAAGCGCAACCCGGACGGAACGCTTGTCGAGGCGCACATCATAGACGGAAAGCTGATCAATTCCGGGGATTTCAACGGCATGGACTGGCAGGACGCGAAGGAAAAAATAACGGCGCAACTGGCTGCGAAGGGCCGCGGACGCAAAACCGTCAACTATAAGATGCGGGACTGGATCTATTCGCGGCAGCGCTACTGGGGCGAGCCGATCCCGCTGGTCAACTGCGAGAAATGCGGCTGGGTGGCTATCCCTGAATCGCAACTGCCGGTTCTGCTGCCGGAAGTCGAGTCGTACGAGCCGACCGGCACGGGCGAATCGCCGCTCGCCGGGATCTCGGAATGGGTCAACACGACATGCCCGGATTGCGGCGGCCCCGCCAAGCGCGAGACAGACACGATGCCTCAGTGGGCGGGCTCCTCATGGTACTTCCTGCGCTACCCCGACCCGAAATGCGCGGACGGCATTGCCGATCCGCAAATACTTAAGCGCTGGATGCCGGTCGACCTCTACGTCGGCGGCATCGAACACGCGATACTGCACCTGCTCTACTCGCGTTTCTTCGTAAAATTCCTGTTCGATATCGGCGCGGTCGAGTTCGACGAGCCGTTCTCCCGCCTTTTCAATCAGGGCATGATCTGCCGCATTTCTGATAAGACCGGCAAGGTCGAAAAAATGTCGAAATCCAAAGGGAACGTTGTCGGCCCGGACGAGATCGTGAAGCAATACGGCACGGACACTCTGAGGCTGTACGAGCTGTTCGTCGGGCCGCCGGAGATGGAATCGGAATGGAGCGACCGCAGCATAGAAGGCATATACCGTTTTATGAAACGGGCTTGGAAATGGACGCTCGAAGCGAAGGAAAAAGCCGGCGCGTCGGACGACCCTGAGACTCTGCGCCAGCGGCACATCCTCATAAAGAACTGCACCGAGCGACTCGAGACTTTCAAGTTCAACACGATCATCAGCGCTCTTATGGAGTTCATTAATTTTGCGACGGACGAAAAGAACGCCGGCCTCGCGGTTTCGCGCGAAACGGTCGAGACGTTCCTCATAATGATATCGCCGCTCGCGCCGCACTTCGCCGAAGAGCTCTGGCGCGAACTTGGCGCCGGCGAAACAATTTTCAAGCAGAAGTGGCCGCCGTTCGACGAGGCGCTGACAAAAGCCGGAACCTGGACGGTCGTCGTTCAGATCAGCGGCAAGGTGCGCGGCAAGTTCGACGTCCCGGCTGACTCCGCGGACGCGGAGATCGAGAAGCTCGCTCTCGCGGACGAGCGGATCGCGAAATGGGTCGAGGGGAAGCAGGTCGCGAAAGTGATCGTGAGGCCGAATCCGAAAACGAACTCGGCCCTTGTGAACATAGTAGTTAAATAGCAACTATTACGCCGCCGGCCCGGCCGGCGATAGCGGCGTCCAAGGAGAACATCTGAAGATGGCAAAACCAACAAAACCGATCTCAATAGGGTATGCGTGGTACGCGCTGTTCGTAATGTTCATGATCAATCTGGTTAACTATCTGGACCGGCTGAGCATCGGGCCGGCGATGGAGCACATCAAGCGCGACTTCGTCGTGACAGACGCGAAGATGGGACTGATCGCCGGTTCGTTCATGATGGTGTACGCGATAGTGTCGCTGCCGATGGGCCTTGTGTCCGACCGCACTAAATTCGGCCGCACGAAAGTGGTGGCGCTAGGGGCGGCGGTGTGGTGCGTCGCCACAACATGCTCGGGGTTCGCAAAGTCTTTCTGGCAGTTCTTCTTTCTGCGATCTTCCGTCGGAAGCGGCGAAGGAATCTACGCGCCGAGCGGAACGGCGATCATCACGGACTACTTTCCGGCGGCAAAGCGCAACATAGCGATCTCGATCTTCATGTCGGCTATGGTGGTCGGCGGCGCGATCGCCATGGTCATCGCGGGAGTTATTCTCGACAAAACAGACCGCTTCGATCTGAAGAAAATGAGTTCTCTCGCTCCGTATAAAATTAACGAGACCGTCAACGGTTGGCAATACAAGGGATTGGGCGAAACGAAGGAAAAGAAAGCCGAATTCAGATTCACAAGCCCCGAAAATGGAGCCGCCCTGTCGCTCGTGATGAGCAAGCCGAAGCTGCCGAAACCAGCAAAACCCGCAGGCGCTTTTACTAAGTTTGTAAAATCTGTCCTGTCGCTCGTACACATCAAGCCAAAGCCCTCAAAGCCCGCCGACGCCTACACAAAACTTTTCAATGTTGATTTTAAGGTCGCCGACAAATCCGGCGATAGGAAACCGACTCCGGCGGAAAAAACGGCGGCTCAAGCAATCGTCAAAGGGATCGGAACGCTGGAAGGCGCCCAGTTGAAAGAGACCCGGCAGGCGCTCGCGACATGGCCCGCGCATCTTAAGAAACAAATCCCTAAAAAATACAAAAACATTTTTTTCTACGATCGCGAAAAGAAGGAGCTGGTCTTTCACGGCCCGATGACAAAGCAGGACAAGATCGAGCTGATGCTGATTTCTGACAACGCGCAGTATGCGAATTCTTTAATCGAATTGTTCAACCAGTCGAATTTCAACTACCGTCGGTCCGACAACTGGCGGTGGATATTCTGGATACTCGGTCCTCCGGGGCTTCTGTTCGCGTTCATGGCATTTTTCCTGCGAGAGCCGGTCAAGGGCGGCACTGAAACCTATCTCACCGAAGATGAGGCCAAGCAAATCGACGCCGCCGCAAGGCCGAGCATCTGGGAACTCGCAAAGAACAAGTCCGTCGTCCTGATGATTCTCGGAAATATTCTGGTCACATTCTGCGTGGGAGCGCTCACGATCTGGATTTTTCCGTTCGTCGAGCGCTTCAAAAACATGGACTCCTCGGAAGCGGCTATGAAAGTCGGCCCGGTTGTCATTCTTTTCACAGTAGCAGGCGTCATTCTCAGCGGCCTGTTCGCCGATAAGCTCTTCAAGAAAACGAAACGCGCCAACAACATAATCATGGTAGTCTCGATCCTCGCCGGCATTCCGTTTATGTATGGATTCCTATATTCGAACAATTACATCATAATGGTCGGAAGCGTCTCCCTCTGCATGTTCTTCCTGTCGATGATCAACGGTCCGCAGAATGCGCTTCTCATGTCGCTCATCGAGCCCAAGCTGCGCGCGACGCTCAACGCCGTCCACATTCTGCTGATACACGTTCTCGGCGACGCGATATCGCCGTTTATCGTTGGATACTATTCGGATAAATACAACCTTCAGTTCGCGCTCGCGGTGTTGCCCGTGTTCTTAGTATTGGGCTGCATCCTGTTCGCGGCTGCCGGATATTTCGTGCCGGGCGACCTGAAAGCGCTCGAACAACGCATGAGGAAACAGTTAGCCTGACATCAGCAAGCCAATCTAAGAACAAAAAGCGCGGCCCCGAAGCCGCGCTTTTTTTATCTAATTATTTCCGGGAATATTATTTCGCAGGGGCGCAACATGCTGCGCCTCAGCATTTTTAACCGCCGCTGTCACAGATACGTGAGCAACTGCTGCGGCGGAAGATTGTCCGCGAGATTTTTCCCCACCCGCGCGAGTTTCAAAACGCCCTCTTTGTCAACAATAAAATCGCCGGGCAACTGCCACTGATTGCCCTCCATCTTGCCCTGCTTGTGTCCGTGCGCTACGGCCTGAATTCCGCGCGCGACCGTCTGCGGGTGCAGCATGTCGAAAAAACTGCCGCCCGCCACTCCGTAAAGTTTGTAAATCGTCTCGTTCGGGTCGGGGATCAGCCGGAACGGGAAAACAGAAAGATCGCCGCTTTTCTTTATCGTATCCGGCGGACTCTGCACGAACGCCGCGACCTCGGCGCCGCGAGCCTTAAACTCGTCGTAGGCGTCTTTCAGGTCCGCGAGCGCGAGCTGGCATATCGGGCACCCCGCGTACCGAAGAAAAACGAGGACGACCGAACCCTTTCCCTTATAATCGGAAAGCGCGAACCGCCCGCCCGTCGCGTCGTCCATAGTGAAATCCGGCGCCATCTGTCCGACTTTCAGAAACGTGTTTTTTGACATTGAATTGCCTCCGTTTATTTCATCTCGTCACAATTATCGCTAATGCGCAGCTCGCAAAGATCTGCGGCTTATTCTTCCGCTTTCTGTTTTCCAGCAAGTTTCGCGAGTCTTTTGTCCCAATATCTGTTCGCCTCGCTGATGTAAAGATCGTATGGAACCAGCGGCCTGTCCAGCGCCGCCTTCGTCTCGTCAGACAGCGCCAGTTTTTCGACGACTTCGCGGCCCGCCTTCTCCACGATCTTTTTGTATGCGTTGACGATCGGTTCCAGAGGAGTGTTCTCGATGTTGTTGAGAAGAATGCCGCTGCCTCTGTAAATCTCAGCTACGACCTTTCCGTGTATCTGCCGCGCTATCCTGTTGAACGAGAGGCTGATCACCTGAAAGTGCGATTGCTCGGGATAGCCGCATGTCGCGATCACGGCCATAAGAAAATCCCTGTCGCCCTTTTTGACATGCCGCGACTCGCCGTTTTCGTCCTTCTCGATATGGCAGTCTGCGTTGGGCGTCAGGCGGTCGAGAAAATTCTTCATGACACCGCTGACGTTGTCGAGATAGACCGGCGTGGCGAAAACAGCGATGTCTGAACCCCGCATCTTTTCGAGCAGTTCATGCATGTCATCCTTGATCGCGCAAACGCCGGGCGTCTTTATCCAGCAGGCCATGCAGGCGATGCACGGCTTGATGTTCCTGCGCGCGATGAAAACCGTCTCCACCTCGGCGCCGGCTTCCCGGGCTCCCTTGGCGAACGCGTCGGCAACCGCCTGCGTGTTTCCTTTTTCTCCATGAGGACTTGAGTTGAATATCGTGATTTTCATTTAAGCGCCTTTCGATTATTTTATTTTACTCTTGTCCGGCACGGCCGCCATGCCGCCCGCCAAGCTTTCAACTTTGTAGCCTTTCGCGGATAGGAACTTCGCCGCCTTCGCGCTCCTTACGCCGTGCGCGCAGATAGTGACAATTTTTTTGTCCTTGCCTAACGTCTCGTAACGATTCGGCAAAACGTCGAGCGGAATGTTCAACGCCTCCGGCAAACGCGACTCAGCAAACTCGGCCGGTGAGCGCACGTCGATTAAAACAGCGCCGCTCCCGCTTCGAGCCTTCTCATATTCCGAATAACTTATCGCGCTTGTTCCGGCGATAAGATCGAGTAATTTCTTTGCGATATTGTTCATTTCGGAAAATGCCTCCCATGTCTATTTTCGTTTCCAAAGCGACGTCAGAACGACTGCGAAAAGAAAAAGAGCCGCCGATAATCCCGCCGCGACGCCTCGAGCGACAGGGGCCGGCCGGTAACGGAACGCGACCTCTGAACTGCCCGCCGGAATCGGCGTCGCCCGGAAATGATAGTTTGCGGTATAAATCGGAGATGGCTTCCCGTTCACTTCGGCGATCCATCCAGCGTCATTCGCTTCTGAGGAAACGAGCATCGCCGGCCTCGGCGCGTCCACGGTGAACGAGATGTCGTCGGGCTTATAAATCAAATCCGTGAATTTCAGCCGCACGTAGCCGGACTCGCCCGGTTTCGGCGCCGCAACGCCGGGCGCGCCCTTGAACTCTTCGCCGTTCAGCAACACCTCGTCGTAAGGAGCGAAGCGGCGGGACGTCACCGCGTCGAGAACAGCGTCTTCGTTCTTCAGCGCCCGCAGGCGCGACATTCCGAAAAAGCGAAGCATCGCGCCTCGATTGATCGTTACGCGCGCGTCGTCTCTCTTCAGCCTCGCGCGCGGCGCTTCGATATACTTGTTGTCGCCCGCCCGCGCTATCGGTTCCTTCGTTAGAATGTAGCGAACGTTCATAAAATCAATGAGGGGAACGTCGTATCCGTAAATATCCACCAGATTCGGCTCGCCGTTGTAAAAACCGAAATTCCGCTCCGACAATTTGTCGACAAGCTTCAAATACCTGCTGGGATAAAGAGACTCGATGCCTCTGATATCGAACAGGCCGTAGTACATCGCCGAGTTCGGAAAAAGAATCCAACTGTCCCCCACGGCATGGACGCGAAACAGGCCGCGGTCCTTCTGCATCAGTCCGATAGAAGGCGTCATCGGATAAATGTACGCGCTGTTGACCGGCTGGTTATACCAACTCGCCCACAGGCCGATGTCGAGAAACACAAGGAGCGTGATTGCCGCCGCCCGCAGGTTGGGCTTCAGCTTCGGCATTAGAAAAACGGCGAGTCCGGTTATAGTGAACGCGAAAAGAATCATCAGGCCGTCGCGTTCGAATTTCGCAATTTTCAATAAGCTGCCGGGCGTTTGATGGATCGCAACCGCGGCGCAAGCGACGAACGCCAGTAAGTAAACGGCCCAGAGGCCGGCCCACTTTTTCCGCTCGGCGGCGCCGGCCCGAATCAGGTTTTCGAGGCCCATTCCCGCGAGAACGGAAACAGCGAATGTAAAAAGATAAATGATTCTGAACGGAGGAAGCCGGTTGAGTCCGGGGAGCGGAGCGAAGATGATGTTGAGGGGCGTGCCGAGCGCCAGAAGCAGTGCGGCGGCGGCGGCGAATAGAAAGAAGAGCCTGTCGCGCATCCTGCCGAACACCGCAGCTCCGAGCGCGAGGACCGCCGGGATCACTCCCATATACAGGCAAAGGGAGCTGTAGTTCAGCGTCCCCCAGTAGTTGTCGTTCACCGGATCGCCGTAGAAGTTGGGAAGGAACGCCATGATAAGATGTTTGACCTGGAACGGCGATTTCATGAGCGATGAAATCGATTCGGCCACCGGGCGCTGGGAGCGCTGCATGAGATCGAGCATCGGAAGAACCTGCGGAGCGGACAGCGCGAATGCGGCGCCGGCGCCGAGCAGCCAATAAGCAACTGCGCGTGGCCTGCCGCCGTCGCCCCTGACTACGCGGTAAGCGGCATACGCGCCGAGGAACAGATGGGCGTACGCGCCGACCTGCGCATTGCCGGTCAGAAAAGGCATCGCGCCCGCGACACCGCCGAGCATCGCGTACAGCGCTCTCTTTCTTTTCAGCGACAACTCGTAAAGGCAGACCATCAGAGGCAGCCATATCGCCGAGTGCAGGAATCCTGGCAGCATCATCCAGCCGACGAGCCAACCGTTGAACATGAACGCCAACCCGCCGAAAATCGATCCGGCTTTCCCCGCGCCGATGACCCGCAGAAGCGAATACATGAAAAGTCCCGCGAGAAACAGATGCAAAAGCGCGTTCCAGCCGAAGGCGGCCTCCGGTTTGCCCGCGAGGAAGAACGCCGCGGTGATCGGATAGAACAGTTCAGCGTCGCCGCTGGCAACATACGGCACGCCGCACATTATATTCGGGTTCCACAGGGGAACATGTCCCGCGCTCAGCCATCGCGAACTGTACGCGTAAGCCGGATAGAACGTCTGGATCGAATCCATCAGAAGCGCGTTATGGGGCTTGAACGGCTTCTCCGTCAGCGAGTCCCAAGGCGGATAGTTCCACAGCGCGTCGGCCGCCATGAAGACCTCGCCTCTGAAAACCACGCCACGCAAAAACCACGCCGCTATTATCAGAAAGAAAATCGCCGCTATCGCGCGGTCCTTGTTTGTTTTCATCTTCTTCTACGGTTTCCGCCGCCGTGACAAAAACATGCCGCCGAAGACGCAAATAATCGCCGATGCGAGCGAGACCTTCGGCGCCCACACGCCCCACTCAGGCTCGAAGCGCATCACGACTTCGCGCGCTCCGGCCGCGAGCGGCACGCCCATGAACGCGTAATTCGCGCGCACGATCTTTTGTCGCTTGCCGTCAACCCACGCCTTCCAGCCGGGGTAATAGTTTTCGCTGACCGAAAGAACGCTGTCCGGCCCGCCCGACGTTTTTATTCTGATCCTGCCGGGCGAATATGACACTATTTCAGCAGTCGCCGCCGCGCCGGAATCAGCCGCCGCGCCGCTGTCTCTGAACGGTTCTTTCTCCAGATAAACCTCGCGCGAAGGATCGAAATTCCCGGAAGCAATATTTTCAAGCGTCGTTTCCGCTGAGGCCAATTTCCATCTTGTATATTGCGCTGCGCGCGGAATGAAACGTTTATTTTTATAAACGAAGACGCCGCCTGAATACGCGAGTTCGTAGTCCGGCGACACGACGGGCTGCGCGCTCAGATAATATTTTACACTAAGATAATCCAGAAGCGGAGCCGCGGCCGCGCCGGGCTGCGCGATTACGAGGCGGTCCTTCTCCGGATGCCCGTTTCGCTGCTCGAACCGAAGGAGAAGGTCGTAGTATCTGCGCAAATAAAGAGAGTCGTAGGCTCCGATGTCCTGAAAACCGAAAACCATCGAGGAGTTCGGCGTGAGAACAATCGGGCCATTCGAGTTGTGAATGCGAAAAACCGATTTGTCATTCTCCAGAAACCGGGTCGCGCCCGTTTCAGGATAAAGAAAGCGCCGGTCTGTCGACGGGTTGAAGGAAAAGCCCCATGCAAAGAGGTCGGCGAGTATCAGCGCGACCGCCAAGGCGCCGAACAAATTTTCCGGCATCCTCCTGAAGAGAAGCAAAAGCGCCCACACGCAAATCATGCCGGCGGCTAATAGAGCGAATTTCGCGCTCTCGAATTTGAACATGACGCTTGCAGGCATGCTTTTTTCATCCATGAGATAGGCTGCTGAAACGCAAATCGCTATCGCGGCCGCGGCGGTTGTGGCATACAGGGCCATCCTGACATAAGAATCCTGCGACCGCGAGGGCGACTCGCCGCGGCGGGCGGCCAGACTGTTCAGAGTCAGGCCGGTTCCGGCGGCCATAGCGAACGCGTAAGCGCAAGAGAAGCGAACCGCCGAGACGACTTTCGCGCCAGGCGCTATATAGTAATAGATGTAATATGCGAAAGACCCGGTCAGAAAAAGAAACATCAGCGCCGCGAGACACTGGAAGAAAAGCGCGATCCGGTCTCGCGCGACGAAGAATGCGAGGAAAAACAGGGAGACCGGCAGAAGGCCGACATAGACGCAGTTTTCAACGAACTCGCCGGGGCCGAAGAACTGCGTGTGCGCGGCGGGATTTCCAAAAAAGTCGGGAGCAAAGACCGTTCCGAGATAGCCGAAAGGCAACACCCGCCCGAATTTTGATAAAAAGAAGATTCCGGGCGCGCGGTGGCTGTTCATCATCAGTTCGTAAGTTGGAACGAGTTCCACGGCGGCGACGGCGAACGCGGCGAACGTGAGAAACGCGAGCGCGGCGAAAGGATAAAAAGCCGTTCGGAGGCCGCGCTTGTCCTTAAGCTCCGTAAAAAAACGGAACGCGGCATAGAAACCGAGAATGACGAAAGTGAATGAAGCGTTCTGAAGATTGCCGGCGAGCAACTGAAAGCCCGCCGCGCCGCCCGCGAGAAGCGCCGGGCCCGGCCGCCGCCGCCTAACGCTCATCTCGAACAATAGCATGACGAGCGGAATCCACGCGACGGCGCTGTTGAAAGACGGAAACTGGCGCCAGACGATGTAGGGTCCTGCGAACATGAAAACAACGGCGCCGGCCAGCGCCGGCCACTGCCGGGCGCGGAAATACCGCAGCATCAGATACATGAAAAGCCCACCGAGGAAAACGTGGAGCGCCGCGAGCAGCCCGAGAGTCTTTTCGGGCGAAAACAATAGCAGCAGAAAAGCGTTGGGCGGGTAGAAAACGCCCTCCCCGCAATTTGCCGCGAACGGAGCGCCGGAAGACTGGTGCGGATTCCACATGGGGACTTCGCCGCTTTTGAGCGAACGGCGGATAAAAGCGAACGACGGATAAAACGACTGGATGACGTCCGTTCCCGCGAAATTCAAATGGACCGGCTCTTCCTTCAGTTCGCTTTTCCAGGGATAGATATATTGAAGCAAATCGGCGGGCAGATAGTTCCTGCCCGTGAAAAGCGGCTTGTAAAAACAGACGATCGTCAGGGCCAGCAGAAACAGGATCGGAAAGAATTCTTTTTTAAGGCGTTCGGTTCGCATGTAGTTCCGGATCACCTTCGCGGCGGCGGTCAGGAGATTCGGCCGCGTCGCTTCTTGAAATAGAACCTCAGCGCTTCCCTGATCGTATCGAGAATCACGGACGTTTTGCCGCAAGAGGCGACGCCGAATTCACGCGGCACGTAATCGACGTCGACCTCCGCATAGCGGAAACCGGCGTCCATCGCCTTCACCAGCATCTCAACCGAAATAAAAACTCCGTTTATTGTCGGCGGACATTTTTGAAGGACCTCGCGCCGATACACATTCACATAGTTAAACTGGCGCATAGGAAGTTTGAACAGAAGTTTTATGAATTTGATGTAGACGAAGGAAGCGAGCTTGCGGAACGGCGTATAGTCCGAGCGTGCGGAGCTGACGCCGACAACGAAATCGACATTCTGAATAGCGTCGAAGTAACGCGGAAGCTGTTCGAGCCGCATTGCGATGTCCGCCGGAAGAAAAAGAATGATATCGCGGGTCGCGAGAGACGCCAAAGTGATGATGCCGCTGCCGGGGCCGAGATTTTTTTCATGCCGCACAAGTTTGATGCGCGGGTCTTTCGCCGCGAATTCCTCGACAACGCGGACGGTGCCGTCCACGCTGCCGTCGTCTACAATGATGACTTCCAGATCGTTTACGAACGAGTCGAGCGCGCCGATCATGACCGGCAGATTCCGCGTAAGGTTCTCCTCTTCGTTGTAGGCGGGAATGAGCAGCGAAACAGAGAAATCGTATTTTTTTGCGTCAGTCAATTTTTCCCTCTCATGCGGATGACGCGCGCCGGAACGCCCGCTACAACCGCGAGCGGAGGCGCGTCCGCCGCTACAACCGCGCCCGCGGCGACCTGCGCGCCGCGCCCGATGGTCACGCCCGGCAATATCGTCGCCGACGCGCCGATGTGGCATTCGTCCTCAAGAGTCACCTTCGCGAACCTGAGCGGCATATCCAGCAGCGGGCCGCCGGAGCCGTCGTCCTCGTGGTCCGACGTCAGAAACCGCGCTCCCGGCCCGATCCCGATTCGCGAGCCGATCTCCAGCCCGCCGCCGCCGTGCAGGAAACACTGCTGCCCGATCCAGGTATCGTTGCCTATCCGCAACGTTCCGCCCGGGTAGCCCTTCAGTATCGTCATGTGCCCTATGTAAACGTTGTCGCCGATCTCGATTGTTTCTGGCTGGAAAACCATAACTCCGGCCTCGATAACGACGTTATCGCCGAGCGACTTGAAATCGCTCATCGAAAAAGCGCCGTCGCCGTGGGTTCCGAACCGCCTCAATGCGCAGCCCCCCTGCCGAGTTTGTCGCGGTACCAGTCGATTGTTTTGATGATTCCATCGCGCAACTCCACCTGAGGGGCGAATCCGAGAGTCGCCCGCGCCTTGTCGATGTTCGGAACGCGAAGGTCGATGTCCTGAAACGGCCAGTCGACAAATTTGATCTCCGATTCCGAGCCGGCGAGGTCCTTGATCTCTCGCGCGAGGTTGTAGATGGTTATCGTGCTGCGCGGGTTGCCGATGTTGAACGAGTGGCCGACCGCCGCATCGAGCGTCAACGCGAGCAGAACGCCTTCGACGAGGTCGTCTATGTAACACCACGCGCGAATCTGCGTGCCGTCGTTGTGTATAGTCAGGTCTTCGGCCTTGATGGCGCATTTGACGAAGTGGTGGATCGCGCCCTCGCCTATCTGGCCGGGCCCGTAGATGTTGAAGGGACGGATGGAGGCGGCGGGAAGGCCGCGCACCTTGTGGTAGTTGTAAACGAGATGTTCCGCCATGAGTTTGCTGACGGCATACGTCCACCGGCTTTGCCCGACCGCGCCAAGCGCCGTCGGCTCACCCTCGGACAGCTTGAACGCCATGTCGCCGAAAACCTCGCTCGTCGAGAAATTGACGAGCCGTTTGAACCCGGTTAGCTTTTCAGCGACACGCAGAACGTTGAGCGTGCCCTCGGAAATGACCTCCATCGTTTCGAGCGGCCGCGACATCACCGAGTCGACGCCCGCCACGGAAGCGAGGTGAAGGATGTGGGTGCAGCCGGCGGCCGCTTTCGCGACGTCGGACTGCAAACGCACATCGCCCGTCTGGAACTCGGAGTCGACATCCGCAGCGGCGAGCCTGTCGCGAAGCGCGTCCGCGGGCAGCGCGTCGAAAATCACCGTCTCCGCGACGCCTGCCAGCCGCCGCGCGAGCGCGATTCCGATGAATCCCGCGCCGCCGGTCAGCAACACCCGCGCGCCCTTCAACTCTTCAAGCGATGCTTCGCGTTTTTCCCACGCCATTCGGCCGCCCTCCCGGAGACAACAAACCTTGGTCTCATCTCTCAGTCGCAATCTGACGCGCTCGCAGGGAAGAACATGTTGCGCCCCGCGCATTTTGAAAGCGACTTGGCATTAATTATACACATTTATTTCGAATCCGCCGATAGGACGCGAGGCAATTGTTCAGAACGAATGAAACGCGATGCTGTTGGGGGCGCCGTATGTGCGCAGCATGCTGTGCCCTGCTAACGAAATATTCTGAATCATGAACAAAACAAATGCTCGCGCAGGGCGGCGTTACTTTTTCCTGCTCTTATCAGCGGGTTTCGCGGCATCCTGAGGCAGCTTTCCCATGAGCGGAAGCGCAGAGGCGAGCCCCTCGACAAAACCGCGGCCCGGCCCTTTAACAGGAATGAACCAGAAACTTTCATTGATCTGGTTTTTCAAAGCCGGCCCGGTTTTCGACACGGCGATGACGCAGAAAATGCCGATCAGCGCCCCGCCCGGAACAGCTAAAAGAAACGCCGTGAGAACCGAAGCGATGCTGAACTGGACCATGATGAGCGCAACAAAAAAGCCGACAATCGAGCATAGATAAAAGACTCTCGTCCGCGTGTCCAGCTCGACCGCGCGCTCGGTGATAATCGGATTGCGCGCGCCGGCCCGCTCGCGCGTGATGAGCTTGGGCGCGGGTTTCTCCTCGATAATCTCGGCGCCGCAGCCGGAGCAGAACTTAAGCTCTTTGCGCATATCAATCATTTTGCCGCATTTTTTACATTCCATATCGTATCCTTCCGGGGACGGCTTGAATGGCGTAAAACCCGTCCTCTCCGGACAAGCTCACAATATTATAACTCATTTCCCTCGGTTTGTTGTCAAGCCCCATATACCTTTGTAATAAATGCGGCGTTGGGCCTTAAGGCTGAAGACTTAAAAGAAATTGCCAAGACGGCTATCCGCAAACAGTTGCCAAACACGGCGATGAAATATTGACTTCGCGGCGTCAGCGGTTAGAATAGATATCGTAAGCGGAAATAGCTCAGTTGGTAGAGCATCAGCTTCCCAAGCTGAGGGTCGCGGGTTCGAATCCCGTTTTCCGCTCTTTCGAATAACACGTCATTGTTAGCCCGCGAAGCAAGCGCGGCAACCCAGATCTCGATGCACGTATATATCGTAGCCTTTATTTCTTTTTGGCTTTTCATTTTTCTGAGTTCCCGTTACTTGTTACTCGCCATTTCATTTCATTCTCGCATGTTGCTTATGAAATACACATCCGGAAGCGAGAGAGAGGCGCTTCCAATGTAAAATTTTGCTTCGAAAAATCAACCGAACAGTTTCGCTTTGAAGAATAACAGTTCGAAAAAGTAATCTATTTTAAGAATGTGCATCCAAAACAAGGATGAAATAAGCGTCAAAATATAAATAATCTTGAAAGTCAGTTTTAATTCCCCGCTCTTGTTGTAAAGAAAGAACCCGATTGAAGAACATGCGATAAATGGGAAGGTCAGTATTATCGTCAACTTCCAAAGATAACGATCCATTGCCAAAGGTCCATCAAACGACTCAATATTTCCATTTATCAGATATAAAACCAAAGCTAATGGATTTGCATAGAACATCACAAGAACGCAAGCTAATATTGGAACGCTCACAATCACTGTTATTTTAAAAAGGCTTTTCGCTCTTTGCGGCATTATTTGCATTTTAACACATCGCTCCATCCGTCAGCAACTCGCTTTTTGTCAACTCCCGCCTGTTGATCAGACAAATATTTGAATTAAGCGCATAGGCGACCGGGAAAGGACGGTTCCAGTTTGACCCGAATATTCCTTTCCCTTACAATTGCCTTGCAGGGTGGATGCCTCTCCTTGCTTCTGATAAGGATAAATTCAAATCAGAGTTGATTTGAGAAAACCTGTCAATCTGAGATAAATGGAGATATCGCTATGGCAAAGATATATAAATTGGTGTTTATTGCCGCTTTCCTCGCGGCGCTTTTTAGCTTCAATGGAATATGCGCGACGGCTGGAGCGGCGGATCAAGATGGCAGCGGCGACTCCGCGACCGCGGTAATGAAAAAAATGGCGGGAAAGTGGCTTCCATACGGCATGAGCATGCCCGGTTCGCCCGTAGCGCTCGAAATTACGGATGACGGTTTCGTTAAAATGCGGCTTCTGCGAGCCTTTCCCCCATTTAATGAGAAGGCTTACGAGGAATGGCTGTTCAAAAAGAACAGCGATACAGATGCGACTGCGAAAAGCCCCGGCGGAGATGTGTTGAAACTGGCCCTTGAAAAAGCAGGCCCCGAATATTTTCTCCAAGTCACTATGAACGAGACCATGTTGTTTTTATACAGGCCGCGGGGCAGCGAGAACAGGACAGGATTTGAAGGGACATGGAACATGCCCGCAGTTCAATTCATGGATTTTAAGGAAGACGGAAAAGTTCTGTTCCCGTCTTTACGATTGCCTAATTACGGCGGCGAGGGAAAGTTCAAAGTCATCAGCGGAAACAGAATAGCCGTGCAGTTGCCGAACAAGAACGGCGTTGAGACGGTCGTGATGATATTGAAACCCTCGGACGATTTTAACACGCTGAAATTCGACCTGAGCGAGTCCGCATATAAGGAGGCCGGCCCTGTTTATGACATCCCGCCGAAGGATGAATTCGACGCCGATCTTCTTTTTCTCGCAAGAGGCCCTTCGATAGATTTTTTTTACAGGCAGCCCCTTATTGAAACTCAGATGAAGGATATTCTTGAAGCCGGGCCGCGGGCCGAATATATGAACTGCATGCTCTTTCTCGATAACCTCAAATCCGCCGAGGAAACATATATGGCTGACAACGGAGCATACGCATTAACCCCTGCTTTGCTGGATAAATACATAGGGCCATGCGCTGAACAAGAAGGCTGCAAAGGGAAAACGCTTGAGCAGGCGAATTCGAGTTGCGCGCCGGGAACATTGGCGATCGGCGCCGGAAACAGCGGCGATTCTCAAACGTACAAAATCACGGTGAAAGCCACTGGAGACCCCGGCTGCAACATGTGCATGACGGAATTGACACTGTTTCCAAATGACTTTACCGGCTGCCCGAATGAGGAAATTAATTGCGGGGAATGAACCTTAGGAGATTCAAAATTTCAGGGACGATAGGGTCAGAAATAGAGAAAGCGGCGAGCGCTCGCCCCGGCAAAGGCGCTCCGCGCTGAAAGACGCCGGAATCGCGGTTGCTAAAGCCGGACAAGCCCGTCTATCTTATTCGCTGCCCTTCGCGCCGTTCGCTTTTTTAAGAATCAGTTTTCCGCCGCTGTCGAGTTTTATACATAGGATCTTTCCGCCGCCCTTCTGCCTGAACCATCAGCGGCCGGCGGCTTCATACTCCGATTCCGTTTTCAAC